>ENA-OPAV01000001-OPAV01000001.1-human-gut-metagenome-genome-assembly--contig:-NODE-1-length-311542-cov-7.544671_pt1 | contig 311542 bp, 246 predicted proteins | sample MGYA00241056_ERZ501428 | MGnify/ENA primary metagenome ERZ501428 (study PRJEB25962, sample SAMEA2042621) | human gut metagenome | biome: human gut; feature: human-associated habitat; material: faeces... | reverse complement strand
CGCTGAATTACTGGCGTCCGGTGACGGCAGAGGGTCAGATCGGGACGAATGAGGACGGATTTGCGGGATTGCCGGGAGGAGGATATTTCTGGACGTATAGTAATACGACAATCGGCACTCATGCCGGATTGAATGTCAGCCGGAATTATTTGTACGCAGAGAGTTATGCATTCTGGTGGACTTCTACGAGTGCCACTCATTATTGGATGACGGGAAGTACTCTGGGGGCGTATAATATTATGACGATGCCTTATTATGTGCGTTTTGATCATACGACGAACACATTAGTGACGAATGTAGAAACTTTGACAAGTTCTTATTCATATTTGAATTCGGTATTTTCTTCTTCGAGTTGGCAACATTTATCGAATTCTTATAATTCTAGCGGGCTTAATGCCGGATATAGCGGGACGGCCTTGACGAATGCCCGGGCTAATTTTTATTTCAGTGTCCGCTGTGTCAAAGATTGAGGGACGAAGAGAGAAAAGGTGATAAATGAATGAACGTATCTGTAAAATAAGATAGAATGAAAGCGTGGCTTTTGGTCATATTGTTTTTTGTATGGGGAATACCGCATTTGTCGGCTGGGAATGTAAGCCCGGTGCAGGGAAGGTCTGCGGGTGCAACCGGTATCGCTTCCGTAAAACTGACATTGACTCCTGATCCTGTAAACCGGGTGTTCAGAGGAGGGGACGATGTACAGTTCGGTTTGGATTTGGCATTTGAGGCTGACGGAAGACCGGCTTATAAATTGGCATGGCGTAAGCTGGGGCGGTCGGAAATCCTTTCGACGGAGGAAACGTTGAGTCTGAACAATATGACTGCTATCGAGAGCGGCCGTTATTATTGCCTGGTTACCGATACGGATCACAGTTCTGTCTATACTTCGGATACGCTGGAAATCAAAGTAATAGATACTAAGGTAAATGCCTACGGCTTTACCCGTCTTTGTCTGGGAGATACCGTAAAATACGGTGTGGCGGTGAGCGATACTTTTCAATATGCCTATACCTGGTATCATCTGCCTTCGGCAGATCCCGTCGGGCATGCTGAATTTTATACCGTCGAACCGGTGGAGCTTGCCGATGCGGGAGAGTATTACTGTAAGGTAGAAGATTTAACCAACGGTTTTGTGTTTTTATCGGATACCCTGGATGTCCGGGTTTCCGGTTATCCGCAGGTTGGGATCACCGTGAACGGGGTTACCAATAATGCGGCTAAGTCCTTCGCTTTCTGTTACGGCTCGGAAGTAACGCTTACGGTGGCAAACGGGGAAAGCGGACAGCCCGATGCCCGTTTTTTGTGGACCGGGAATGCTTTGGAAGGCGATTCCGGAGATCCGGCGGTGAAAGTGAACCTGAAGCATACGTCCGTTTACCGGGCGATGATTACCAATAACGGTTGTGTGCGGGAAGATTCCGTCGAGTTGACGATGGTGCGTCCCGAGGTGTTGTTGCCGGAAAGCCGTTATGTTATCGAGGGGGAAAATGTGACGCTCCAATCTTCAGCTGTCGGCGATAATTACACATATTCCTGGACCAATGGAACAAATGCGGGGGTAGCTACGTCGAAAAGCTATACTTTTAAGGCCGTGAAGGGAAAGACTGTCGTGGCTCTGGAGGTAAAGACAGCCGATGCTTTGCAGTGTAGCAACAGTGATACCTGTCAGATCATCGGGTTGCCTAAGATTGCTTATACGACATCCGTTAACGACGGCTATGTAATCAGTCGTAAACCGCTGGACATTATCCAGACGGATACGGTTCTTTGTGCCCGTCAGCCGTTGACACTGGAAGTTGCATACGGAGGATATGACGGTTATACCTACGAGTGGATGAAAATAGAGGGTGCTTCTGTATCTCCGGTAGATACGGGACGCATTATGCATATTGCTTCGGCAGAAGTGACGGCTGTCAGCGGCGTGAAGTATTTTTGCCGGGCTTATGATGTGGAAGCCGACGGCTATGTATATTCGGATACCGTAAAGGTAGTTGTAAAATACAGACCTGTCGCAGAAATAACGGAACCGGACGCTCTGACCGGACAGTGCGGTGGTTATTTGGTAACCCTGAAGGGACGGGATGTTTTACAGGCATCTCCGATGACTGAATACCGTTGGACGGGTTCCGGTATCGTCAGTGGACAGCATTCGTCCGAACTGACGGCTAAAATGGGCGTAAACGGATTCTACCAATTGGAGGTAGGGATGGACGGCTGCTGGGATACAACGGATATTTACATCCCTACCATTATACGTACGATAGATATTGCTTCGCAATTGATTCTGCCGCAAGCTACGGATCAGGTGCAGTTTGTGGCTGCCCGTCCGGAGGGCGGCATTCTGACGTGGTATCCGAATGCCGACCCGGCCCGAGCCGTACAGGAGGGCAGTGGAGACGGCCCGACAGCCTATCTGAATATTCAGGAAGGCGATTCGCTGGTTGTTGTTAAAATGGACAAAGAAGGGTGTAGTTTTTACGACACCTGTATCGTTATGATCCGGGAATTCGTGCCTTCGGCAGATCCGGCGGCTCCGGATGACGGTTTCGCTTTATCCTATCCGAGTCTGCGGGTAACGTCTACGGTTCCCCGGGTGTGTATCGGCCGGGATGTTACGCTTTCCGTGTACAATCTGGGGTATGATAATTACAAATACGAGTGGCGTAAAGTCGGGGCTCCGGATCAGACGGGTTTGAGCGACAGTATTTCCTATACGATATTTCACGCCGGAGCCAATGATTACGGAAAATATTATTGCGTGGCTGTCGATCCGGAGGATCCGGCTACGATCATTTATTCCGATACCCTGACCTTGACGGTAGATGAAGGTCCGGAGGCCATTATCGACAGGGACGGGCTTGCACAGGCCTGTTACGGAGAAATCATCGATATCCACAGTTCTACGCTTTTCGGTGGTAGCGGTGCTGAAGTTGCCGACGTTTTATTATGGACGGGAGAAGGTATTGTGTCGGGACAAGGCACTCCGAATATAAAGGTAAAGGTAGGCGATGCTTTGCATTTTACCTTACGGGCCTCAAAAAATGAAGGTTGCTGGTCGGAAGATACGATTACCATTCCGGTTGTGAAACCTCAGGTTAAAATTTATCCGCCACTGACTTCCCTGGAAAAAGGAAAAGAACTTACTTTCCGGGCGGAGACAGCCGTTTCGACTTTTGAGTGGGGAAAAAACGGTGTCGCCGATGCGCAGACAGGAAAAGAGGTGAATATGACCTTCGATTCCACCGGTTATGTAACGGTTATCGCCAGTGAGAAAGGATGTATGGGCCGGGATACGGCACGGGTGTTTGTGAAATTTGCTCCGACATTTAACGGAGGAGAGAACGACGGGTTTACACTTTCCCGGGTAAAACCGAAAATCCCCGGAGAATTGCAGTTGATCAATGCCTGTCCGGATTCTTTGTTGACTTTCCGTATCCTTTATCCGGAAGTGGAGAATTTCAGTTATATATGGTGGAAGTTCGTACCGGGAGGTGATCCGCAATTGATATATGAAGGAGCCGAATATACGTTTAATGTGAAACGGGACGACGGCGGCCGTTATTTCTGTACGGCTTCCGGGCTGGATGGGACTGCCGACGGAACGGGAGTGCTGTATTCCGATACCTTACTGTTGCAGGTGGGGATCGGTCCGATAGCGCAGATTACGCCGACTCAAACAGTCGTTTGTATTGACGGGGAAGTTTCGTTGGATGCCAGCGCTTCGGCTGACGGAGCCGGTGGAGCTGTTACTTACCATTGGACCGGAGAGGGCATTACAGCAGAGAATGCAACGGATGCGATTGTTACCGTTTCGCCTCAGGCCGATGCCGTATATACGGTACGGGTCAGCAATGAAGGTTGTTCGGATACGGCTTCGGTAGCGATACAGGTAAATTCTCCTGTAATCGGATTGCCCGACCGTGTGCAATTACCGGCGCCCAATGCTTCTTATAAGGTCAATGCCGATATCCCGCAGGGAACTACGGTAGAATGGAGTTTCCGGGAAACAGCCACGAACGCTCTGATTCCCGGTAGCGGCGACCGGATCAGTGTGGCCCGTGACGGTTGGGCGATTGCCCGGGCGACGGATGGAAACGGATGTACCGTTTATGATTCCTGTTATATCCGGGTACGTCAGTTGGAACCCTATTACGGAGGGGAAGATGACGGTTTCAGCGTATTGGAAGTATCCACCAACGTGTGGCTTGAGCCGACCATAGATACCCTGCATTTATGTCTTAACAACCGCCTGTCTTTGAAGGCGGGTATCAGCGGTTTGGGACGTTATACTTATAGCTGGCACCGGGTGGAAGACGATACGGAAGGACATGTCGGTCCGGAATTGGGTACGGCAGCGGAACTCGATATCGACTATATGGGATTTGATCAGGCCGGAATATATTACTGTATTATTTCGGACCTGGAAGATTTGAAAGACAGTAAACCGAAAATGTATTATACGGATTCCATCCAGGTGCTTATTAAGAACGGTCCGGTGGCTAAGATTGAGCAGAAAGACGGTTCGACCGATTGGAATACGTGTTTGGGAAGCGAGACGGTATTGTTCGGAGGTTTGGAAAATGAAGGGGAGTTTTCCGGGGTGACCTACACCTGGTCGGGGGATAATTTCGAATTGATGAGCGAGGAGGTGATCAAAGCCCGGCCGTTGAGGGACGGTGTTTATTTACTGACGGTGAAGGATGGAGAAGACGGCTGTCAGGACACCGTGCATGTTAAATTCAATATATCCTCTCCGAAAGTGCGGATTCCCGCGACTTATCAGTTGGCGGCATCGGGAAATATAACGATTCAGGCAGAAGCCAACGGGACGGGGAATTTTACCTGGCATAAGCGGGTGTATCCGAGTACTTCCCTGACATCGGACAATCCTGCCGTTATCAACGTAACGGAAGACACCCGTATTATCGTATGCTTCCAACAGGGAAGTTGCTATGGATTCGATACGACCGAAGTGTTTGTCAAGTATCCGCAGACTTTCGGCGGGGGTGAGGACGATGGTTTTGTCGCTTCGGATCTGGAATTGAAAGTAGGGTTGCTGAAAAATAAACTGGATGTATGCCGGGGTTGGGATATCGTTATTCCGCTGTATACGGCTGAGTTGGGACGGGTGTTGAATTACAAATGGTATAAGGTCGGCGATGAAAGCCGGACCGTATTGAGTGAAGAGTCTACTTTGGTGTTGCGGGCAAATAGTATGGACGATGCCGGCGAGTATTATTGTATTGTAGCCGATCCTTCGATCAAGGATAATTTTAAAAAGACGGTCAGTACGGATACGGCTACCGTCACCATGATCAACGGTCCGTTGGCTGAAATCTCCATACCCAATGCCAACCGGTTGAAAGATATTTTCTGCCGGGGCAGTGAGGAGACGATCAGTGCGCTGGCTACGGAAAATAAGAAGGTAAACGGTTCGGATGTTTATGCTTACGAATGGTTTGGGGAAGGCATTACATTTACAGCCCGTGATTATGAGATTACGGCAAAGATGGGAAATTCAGGGCGTTACATTGTCAAAGCTTCGCTCGGAGAATGTTATACCTACGATACGGTGGATATGCAGATATACGAGCCGGATATTTACGTGCAGCCGGTGGTTTTCTTACCGAAACCGGAGAATGTGGCGATCGGCGTGGATAATCCGGACGGGGATGAGATTATGTGGCGTTTTTATTATAATAATGCCCCTGATTATATGGTAGAAATGCAGCCGGGTGATACGTTGAAGTACAGAGTGATTGACGATGGCTTTGCAATTGTGGAGCGTTACGACAGCCGTTGTATCGGATACGATACCTGCCGCTTTTTTGTGAAGACGACGGGAACCTTCTCCGGAGGAGAGGACGACGGTTTTGTGACGGGAGGTTCCGGTGCCTATTGTAAACCGATTGTATTGACGGATGAAGTGTGTGAGGGCAATGTGGCAACGTTGTACGTACCGATGGTCGGAGATGATTTTTACCGCTATAAATGGGTAAAGGTCGGTGAAGAGAGCCGGGAATTCCCTTCTTCTCCGTTGTGTAAGTTCGAATCGGTAACGAAGAAAGACGAGGGTTATTATTATTGTATCATTACGGATGTCAATAACGATAAGACACTGACGACCGAGCGGGCCTATATGAAGGTGAAGGAATTGCCCAAATCTTCGATTAAGGTGGACGAAACCTCTGTTTGCTACGGAGAAGATATACGCCTGGAAGCGGACAATTCCCAATTGAAACCGGATATTACCTATAGTTATTTGTGGGGTGGGAAAGGACTGAAAAATTATGTAAGTCCGGTAACCGAGGCCCGGATTGAGGAAGACGGTGTGTATCGGTTGGTGGTATCCGACGGGGATTGTTATGTTACCGATTCGGTATCCGTGTCTGTTGTAAAGACACGCCTGGAAGTGGAGACAATCCACCACCTGAAAAAAGGAGAGGGGTTGACGATGACGGCGAAAGTGAACGGTTCGGCGACGGAGCCGGTGACCTGGCTGGTGGGCAGTAATTATTACCGCAATATCAATCCGTTGGAGTTGGCAGCTTCTTCTTTGACCAAATCGATGGCTTATACGGTCAGTACAACCGGTAAATGTACGGTAGAGCTGAACGGAATGATCTATGTGCGTGAGAATACGGCTTATGCCGGTGGTAATGACGACGGGTATGTGTTGCCGAACAACCTGCCGCAGATTCTCGATCAGTGTGATGTATTGCTGGGATGTAATGTCGATACGGCAGTATTGTGGGTGTCTGTGCTGGAATCGGAAAATCTGATTTACAGTTGGGAAAAATATTTTGAAACGGGAGGATGGAAGACTTTCCAGCCGGTTGTCGGAGATACCCATGTTTCCGGACAGGATTCGGCCCGTTTGATTTTTAAATCGATATTGACTGATGACGGTGGCCGTTATCGCTGCAAGATACGTAACAATTACGGGTATACGTACAGCCGGGAAATCCGTCTTGTCAAAGGAGGAACACCGGATTTGTCGGCTTATCCGATTGTCGGTACTCCGGTTTGTGAGAAGACGGAATTTACTTTTATTACGAATGCGGATATTCCGCACGGCGGAACTGCACAAGGAACGAATCTGCATTGGAAATGGTATTATTCGAAAGACGGTATCAATTTCTCGCAACGCAAGCCGGAGGTAGATTACGATAATTCTTCCTTTACGGTGAAGCCGTGCAAGGAGTCGGATGAAGGTTATTATATGGTGCAGGCGGAAAATTTCTGTGGTTCGGCTTACGATACTACTTTCCAGGAAATCTGGGAGGCTCCGCGTTTTGTACAGCAGCCGTCGGATATTTATGTGTGCGACCGGGGAAGCGTCGAAGTGGTGACGGAAGTAGAAGGCGGTGGTACCTATAAATATTCGCTCTGGCAGGTAAATGTCGATAATAAAGGAAATTATGTGAGCGATAAACGGCGTATGATGCGTGAGCAGACCTCTCCGAGCTATACCTTTAATATGGTAGAGGCATTCGATGACGGGTATTACCAGTGGAGGGTATCCAATCAGTGTGATTCTGCCCGGAGCAAGCTTTTCCGCTTGACGGTAGAGCAACCCATTGTGGCTGATTTCGAGTTAGTGGATACGACCGTATGTGCCGGTGTGGGTAATTCGTTGCTGATGGTGGCACAGGGGAATGTAACGAATCCGACTCCGACCTTGCAATATTATTGGGAAAAAGACGGTGTACGCTTGTCCGGAAGCAGTAGCAGTTACCGGATTACCAATCTGGAAGAGGCGGATGCCGGAGTTTATATTTGCTGGGCTAAACATTCCTGTCCGGAAAAACAGATCAAGCAATATACGGTACGTACGAAATCCCGTCCGAAAATTACGATGCCTGTCGAGTTGAATGACGGCGGTAATTATTGTGAGGGAGCTACCGTAGAGATGAAGATCGATTATACGTCGGATGCCGGAGAAGTGAAATGTTTCTGGGTGCGTGAAAATACTCAATTGGCAGACGACGGGCATTTCAGCGGAACACATACCTGGCATATGACCATTAATAATGCGGTATATGCCGACCGGGGGACCTATTATGTGAAATTACAGAACGATTGCCCGGGTGTGACTTCCAGTAATCAGGTGTATCTGAATATAAAAGAGAAGGCTCGTTTTACCCGTGATCTTTCGGATCAGGCAGCGAAGCTTTGTGTCGGCAGTACCCTGACTCTTTCGGTCAGTACGAGTGGGGTGGCTCCGATTACCTATACATGGATGAAAAACGGGGAGCCGATCAGCGGAGCGAGGTCTTCTTCCCTGAAACTGTCTAATGTGACACATGATGCAACAGGAGAGTATGCTTGTTATATACAGAATGAATGCAGCGGTGTGGAGGGTGCTACAACCAAGACAACGGTAGAAGTGATTACGCCCGTTGCATATGAAATTCAGGGCGGCGGCGGTTATTGTGCCGAAGATTTCCGGGAAATCAGACTCAGCGGGTTTGAGACGGGAGTAACTTATACGTTGAAGCGCAGGAATAAGCTGGATGAAACGTCATATACGACCCTGAGAACAATCGACGGGGATACGGTAAGCACGCCTTATCTGACTTTCGGCAGATGGGGAACAGGGTATTACCATGTGGAAGCTTCTGCCAGAAAAGGGACGACGACCTGTACCGCTACGATGCAGGGAGAGATATACATTTATCAGAAGCCGACACCGCAGCAATTCGATTTCTTTGTTTCAGACCCGATGTGTACCGGAGAAAAGTACGGTTCGTTGAAACTGGCGCAGACGGAAACACAGGATGTGGAATACGAGTTGCAGGTTTACCGGAAACTGGCGATGTTGGAAGGCTGGGTGACCTTCCGGGCTCCGCTGCCGGGAACGGGAGCTCCGTTGGTATGGGAGAATATTGCTCCGGATGCTTATCGGCTGATTGCCAGAAATAAAGTATCGGGTTGTGAGGTGCAAATCGGAGAAAACGATACGATAGCTGAGCGTCCTTATCCGGTGGCTTACGATTTGTTTGCCGTAGGCGGCGATACGACGGCCTGTTACGGAATGGAGAGTGATGTGGTGTTGCAATTGGCCAATAGTCAGAAAACCTGTCAATATACTTTGTATAAAGACGGGGAAACAACCGGCAGAACCGAGTCCGGAAACTTGATTCTTTGGGATAAAGTGAAAGGCGGTGTCTATACCGTACATGCCGTTACGAATTACGGTTGTGAAAAAGATATGGGCCGGGTAGAGGTCGTCGACTTGCCTCAATTGGATCTCTGGCTGTTGAGCGGCGACCGGGTGTTCTGTCAGGAAGAAACCGGGGAGCGGCATTATGTTGTTCAGGAAGGCTCTACGCCGGGAACCGAATACAGGCTTTATGCGGCTTCTTCAAGTGTAGCGCTGGATACGATGTTCGGAGACGGTAAGTATCTGAATTGGCCGGTGACCCTGACAAAAGACGAGACGTATTATGTTGTTGCCCGGGATACGCACGATATGTGTATACAAAATATGGGGAATGAGGTTAAAATAGATGCCAATAAATTAAAAATCAGCGTTATACCGGACACCTTGATCATTGTCAATACGAAGGCTCATTTGTGGGTAAATATAGAGAATGCCATGGGAACACCGGAAGTTGTCTGGGCTCCTGCCGGTAAATATACGTCGATCGAAGGCTCGTATGATGTGATGACGGAGATATTGACAAAGGGTGAATTGTATGCCGTTACCGTACAGGACGACTATTGCTCGGCCGAAGGGATGGTGCAGGTAAATGTGGAAGGACAGGAATTGGCGGCAGAATTAAGGGCTTCGGATTGTTTTACCCCGATCGATACCTTGTATCTTTGCGAGGGGGACAATGTCAGTTTGTGTGCTTTTGTAACCGGCGGCGGCGGAGATTACGTTTACTCGTGGACGGATGATTTTTATACGGACAGCATTCCTGTGGCTCATAAGAGTAAAATTACATATATCCGGAACGGTAATCAGGACGGCTTTGTCACTCTGAAGGTGCAATCTGTCTATAAAGACCATATACAGGAAGTACTCGATACGGTGTGGATACGGGTACGTAAAAAACCGGATGTATTCCTGGAAAACGGTTCGTTAACCTGTGTTGTTCCGGGAGCGGATACGGCTGTCAGACTTTCGGGTACGGAAGCCGGTGTCGTATATGAATTGTTCTGGCGTCCCCAGGTAACGGTGGCTTATGCCTCCAGGGGGCAGGTGACGGGTGACGGCAACGCTGCTTCTTTCCCGGTTAATGCCTATGCAGATGCAGAACATGCCGGTTATTACCAGTTGAAGGCAACGAAGAATTATACGGAGGTCGAAGGAAATACACAGTGTGTATTTACTACTCCTGTATTCCAGATCAGACGGGCTCCGAAGCGCGATACCCTCAGGACCGGTGATTTTACGGAATATTGTGAGGGAGAGCGGAAGGATACGCTATATCTCAGCCATTCGGAAACCGATGTTACCTATCGTTTGCTGAGAGGCAGCAAGATTGCCGGACAAAATCCGGTGTTTGTGGAACAGAAGACCGGAACAGGAGATCGGTTGGAGTTCAGGGGAACATACGGCACAGGACATTATCAGGTTGTTGCTACCTTGGATCGGTGTATCGATACGATGGCCCGGTTTGCGGATATCAATTCCAAGCCCCGCCCGGTTATCGATCCGTTGGTGGAAGGTATGCACGATCATTGTATCAGTGAGACGGCCATTCGTGTGAAGATCGTTAATCCGAAGTTTGGAGTGAGGTATTCGATTTACCAGCAAGATAATGTAAACGAGATCGTCGGAGAAGCCGGGGGCTCGGAAGATTTCCCTCTGATTTTGCCCGATCCGGTTACTGTCGGAAATTACTTCCTGGTGGCTTACGACCCGAGTGTGCAATGTAGCGATACCGTGCAGGGATTGACGGTTATTGCCGATCCCGGAAGCCTGACATTGCCGAAGACGGCTTTTAAATACTGTAACAATGAAGCCGGGGTTGACGGCGGGGAGATCATAGCAGTGGGGGCTGATCCGTTGGTTAAATATGAGTTGCGTGATGCCTTGGGGAATAAGATCGGCGATTTTATGCACCTGAAAGACGACACGATCTGTTATAATGGTGTGATTCAGGTGACCGGAACAAGCGGTAACGAGTTTGATATTTATGCCAATGCCGGAACCTGTTCGGCTGCCAAGGGGTATTTCAATGTGGGGATTTCCTATGCGCCTTCGGACATGACTTTGCTCGGCGATACACTCGGATGTATCGGAATGCCTCATTTGATGGGTCTGGCCACTTCAGCTACGGGCGTAACCTATTCCTTGTACAAGGATGATGATACGGAACCGTTGCAAACATTGGAGGGGGGCGGTAAGCTGACTTTCGGCTATTATCAGGACCTGGGTATTTATTCCATCCGGGCCCGGAATGCCGAAGGTTGCGAAAGTGTGATGAGCCATCGGTATCATATCCGGGAATTACCGACTTTCTATAAGATCTATACGGAAGGGAATGTCCTGAGTTATTGCGAAGGAGACGAAGGAGTACAATTCGGAATAACCGGAACACAGGAAGGCGTGATTTATTATCTGCAGACCTGGGATATCGTTAAAGAAAATTTCAAGGATGTGCAGGGTGTTCAGTTGTCCGGTATCGGTTCCGGTCCCATGTTGTTCGGAGGCCGCTATAAGAGCGGTACTTACCGGATACGGACGGACTATTGCAATCTGCCTATGCTGGATACGATCGAGATTACGGAGCGGCCGTTACCGGCGTTGGTAAATCTGGATTATGAAGGGAAGGCTTGTATCGACAGTCTGATGTCGATCGTGGTGAAACAACCGGAGAGCGGTTCCAGCTATATGCTGAAATACAACGGAGTGGATGCCGGGATGACGGTATTGCCCGGGGATGCGGAAGTGAAATGGGATATTGCACAAGTCGGCAGCGGAGTATATACCGTATCGGCAGAGAGGGACGGATGTACGCGGGAATTGAAAGACAAGATCACGGCTGCAGCGGCTCCGTTGATCGGGGAGTTGCAGGGTATTGTTACCAATAAGTGCGAGGGAGATACGGCGATGTTGTATCTGGAGGAATGGGAAGGAAATGCCGTTTATGAGCTGTATACGCTGGATGGTAAGTCCGGATATAAAGGGACGGATATTGACGGTAAAATGGTATTTGCCGAGGTGCCTGCCGGATCGGATTATTATGTGTCTGCCAGACGGGAAAATTGTACCGTGGAACGGGGTGCTTTCGAATTCCCGGGTATTGCGTTGCCGGTATTGGCAGAGAATACGATGCAGGTAATCGATTGCCAGCCGGATCGGATTTCCTCGATTCAGTTGACCGGGTTAAAATCCGATTATCAATATACTTTGGCCGGAATGACTGAATCCTATCAGGTGAAAGCTTTTGCCGGCGATACGTTGATCCGGAATGTCAGCAACGGAGAATATGCGTTGGTGGCATACGATCCGTTGACTACCTGTACGTCAGAACCTTTGACCGCAACGGTACGGAACAGCGTACCGCAGGATTCGATTGTCGGACAGTTGGAATATTGTCAGAATGAGAAAGGAGTGCAGGTGCATATTTCCGGACAGACTTACGGCGTACTCTATACCTTGAAAAATGCCGATACCGGTGTGCCTGTCGATAGTATGACTTCGGCAACGGTGTTTAACAAGACCGTTCCGGCCGGTCGTTATGTATTTAAGAGTGAGCGTGTCGGATTGTGGGGAGGGTGCTGGACGACGGATACCTTTACCGTTCAGGAATATCCGTTCCCGAATGTCCGGTTGGATGTCGAAGTGCCGGAAGGGGCTTTGTGTGCTGCCGGGTCGAATGAGATTACGATAAGCAATTCCGAGGAGCATGTGTATTACATGTTAAAAAATACGGATACGGATACCTATTTGGATACCATTTACGGAAACGGCGGGCGTATACAGTTCGTCGGGCGGAAGCCGGCCGGCCATTATAAGATAGAGATGGCGTATAAAGGGTTGTGTGCGAAAAAATATTACGATACGTTTACCGTCAGTGATGTGCCGCCTAAAGCAGAGGTGTCCGATTGTGATTATTGCCAGGATGCCGATATACAGGAGACGGGATGTGAATTGTATCTCGCCGGGTTGAAAACGACGGCCGAATATGTATTGTACAATAAAGCCAACAGTCAGGCTCTGGATACCCTGTACGGTGTCAGTGCCGGATATTACAAGGCGTTGCCGGCAGGTGACTATTTCGTGACCGGTACTTATATCGAGAATCAGTGTGCCGACGTCGTAGCGGAAATGTCTATCCGCCGCCTGACCAAACCGAAAGTCTATCCGATTGTCAATGCAAACGGAGGCGGGGATTGTGCTACGGAGGTACAGGTGGCGCTTTCCGGCGGATATGAAGGAGACAGTGTGAAGTATTACCTCTATATGGATGGTTTCTATCAGGTGGAAGGTCCGGTAACGGCTTCGCAGACAGGGGTTAACTTTAAAAAATATAAGACTCCGGGTAACTATACGGTGTATGCCGTGAAAGGGGACGGAACCTGTTCCGCCTGGATGGACGGCAGTGTCGTATTGTACGACCGTCCGGCCAATGCCGAGTTGAAAGTAGATGGTTATAACTGTAGCGGGGAAGCATCGGCAAGAGAAGTGACGATTACGGCAACCAAGACGGAACGCGACTGGAAATATTATATCGCCAACGAAACTTCGGTATCGGAGAAGAAGGAGGGAGCGCCTTATGTCGAGCTCACCTGGAATAAGATCGGCGGTAAACGGTTGCCTTCCGGCCGGTATATTCTGTATGCTTCCAATGCGTGTGATTCCGTCATTGCTATGGATACGGCCTGGGTATACGATGCGGCTGCTCCGCAGCAGGTAAGTCTGAAACGTTACAGGGACGGTGTCGTTTGTGACGAGGACAGTTATGATTTCAATTTAGGCACCAGTGAAAGAGGGGTTACTTATACCCTGAATTTCGGCGGAGAAACTTTTGAAGCGATCGGAGACGGAAAATCCGAACTGTATCTGGGATCGGTAACGATGAATACGAATCAGCGGGTAGCGATGTTGTATGCGACGGTAGATACTTCCCAGTGTACATATTTTATCGACTCACTCCGGTTGATTAAGGACCGTACAACGGAGAATCCGCATGTCGTCGGTACGGATACCTGTGTGGAAGCGGGGAGTTCCATTACGATAAGTTTACATCAGCCGCGTGTGCCTTTGCTGGATTACTATCTGATGGTAAACGGACATCCTGTAGATACGATACGCGGGGATGCTCCGACGAGTAATCTGAGCTTTAAGCCGCAGACGGAAATCGGATGTTATTCGTTATATGCTACCAGTAAAACGCGGAAGTGTGATGCCGAATATCCGGCCCGGTGTATGAGTCTGGCTCCGGACGTACGCTCGATTGCTACGGATTGGAACGGGCAGTTGTGTGAAGGGGAAAGTCATGAGGTGGTCGTGTTGCAACCGCAGGCCGGTGTGAAATACCATTTGGTAAAGAACGATGTGGTTCAGCGGGACTCGGCTTACGGAGAAGGGGAATCGCTGGTGGTTGCTCAGGTAAGCGAGCCCGGTAATTACAAAGTACTGGCCCGGGTATCCGATGCTTGTACGGCTATGCTTGACGGCGAATTGAACGTCGTTTTGAATCCGAAACCGGAATTGCATGTGATTAAGGAGTATACTTATATAAAGGGAGGAAACGGGGTTGAGATTACGATACCCCGACCGACCAGTCCGGGAGTATATTATCAGATCGGTACCAAACAGGACTATCCGAATAAGACGATTTACTATGCGGCTGCCAATGAATACGGGGATGCTGTCAATTTGAGCACAACGGGTATCCGTTATAAAGCCGGGACATATATGGTATGGACTTTCCAGACAGGACCGGGTGCATTCAAATGTGTGGCCGTCGATAGTATTGTCGTGAAAGAGGTCGGGGTCGAAGAGTTCGATCTGGAGGTTATCGGTACGCCTTACATGTGTGAGGCGGGAGAATGTCGTAAGCTCCGCCTTTCCGGTAGTGAAAAGGGCACGCATTACGAGTTGTTCCGCCGTGCGGGTGAAAAGGTAGACTTTGTGGCTTCGGCCGATGGTTCGGGGAAGACGATCGATTTCGGTTCACAGTGTGATACGGGTTACTATTATGTCATCGCTTCCAAGGATATTCTGGATGTGGCGAGCGGAGAGACGATCAGGGCAGAAGCCCGGATGGGGGCAGAGGTGCATTTGTATGTGGCTTCTAAACTTGAGAGATACCGGCTGATTGCAGAGAACGACGGATATTGTTATTTGGGTGCCGACGGAATGCCGGCAGCACCGGGAGGTTCTGTGATATTGGAAAGCAGCCAGTCCGATCAGGTGACATATCAGTTGTATTGTAACAATAATCCGGTACCGGGACAGACCCTGACTGGAACCAGCGGCGGTAAGCTGAAATGGTCGAACTTGCTGGGTAAAACCTGTGATAAGAACAGTGATATCGGAAATGAATATAAAGTAGTGGCTACCGACGGTAAGTGCCAGGTAGAAATGTCCGGAACGGTGAATATCGTTGCCGTAAATCCGCCCCAATTGATCAAACAGCCGCATGACGTTTCCGTTTGTACGGGTGAATTGGCTGTACTGGGAATTCAGGCTTACGGCTGCTTGCTGCATTACGAGTGGAGGTCGCGCGACCGTATTGTTCATACGGATGAGGGTGATGTGCTTGTGAAAGGGGAAATTGTCGGCAATTCTTCTTCTTATGTGATCGACAGCGTGACAATGGCGGATATGGGCGTTTATGAATGTACCGTCTCCAATTATTGTAAGAGTATCGACATCGATACGATAACGGTATCGGTGCGGGAAGTCGTTCGTATGCCGGAGAAGATGGTCGATAAGATGGTCTGCGGCACGGCAAGCGACAGTGTCAAACTGGCCAGTCTGGCCGTCGGTGAAAACTATTTCTGGTACAAGGCCGGATCAACGGATACTTTGGCCAAAACGCCCGTATTGACATTGAAAAATGTAACCGAAGCGGCAGATGCCGGAGACTATGTCTGCTGTACATGGAACAGTTGCGGTGCTTTGTTCGATACGGTACGGCTGGAATTCAACCGGGAACCGGATGTGACGGGCTTTACTTATCGTACCGATACCCTTTGTGCCGGTTCGGCATTCGAATTGAATATCGAGAGCCGGGATACGCTGTATTGGTACCGGAATGACCGGCTGATCAGCGGTAAGCAGGATCAGAAATTGCAGATCGATTCGGTTACGTATGCTGAGGCGGGTACGTATAAAGTATTGGCGCGTAATGCTTGTAAAGAGAAGGAATTCAATCTTGTCCGACTGTATGTTGACGATACATTGCGTCCGACAGTTCTGCCTGTGGACAGCAAGCATTATTGTGAAGGCTCCTTGTTACAATTGAACGTGCAGTTCGAACCGGCTGCGGATCCGGAAGCCGGATCGCGTATCTATACAATGTGGGCGAAACGGAATGTTGTTGATCCGGGCTATACCAATGCGCAGACTTATTCCATCAATACCACGGCCCGGGATGAAGGCGGATTTATAGAGGTGAACTATTGGAACAAATGCGGCAGGGGATCGAAGGTACATTATATGTATATCGATAAACCGGTGAAACTGGCGAATTTTGTGAAAGATTCCGTAGTCAGTGTGTGTTCGGGAGAAGGAAAGACGGAAGTCATTATCCGGGATCCGGTACAAAACCTGCCTTCCTATAATACCTATCAGTGGTTTAAACGGAGTGGAAGTACGACAATACCGGCCGGTAACAGCGATACGTTGCAGATTGAGAAAAAAGTGGCCAATACGGGGGTATTCTATTGTGTTGTCAGCAATACCTGCAGTACGGTTACTTCCGGAGATGTGAATTTACATATCGACACGATTCCGACAGTCATCACTCAGCCGAAGGCCGACAATCCGTATTGTGAAAACAGTACGCTGGGCGTGAAAATGAAAGCCCGGGGCGGGGATTTGAAATACAATTGGTATGCGATAAAGAAGAATTCCGCTGTTGCCGAGCGTGTCGGTTATCTGGAGAAAGGTGAGATCGAGTCGGAAGCGCAGTGTACGATGGAGAAATTGTCTTATGATTTCGATAGTTGCCGGTTGTGGTGTATGGTTGAAAACAGTTGCGGTTATGTGTTGACGGATACGGTGATTGTCCGGGTAGACCGGGAGGTTGATCTGAGGACGAACAGGACGCTGGCTTATATTTGCCCCGATGATGTGGCGAAGGTTGTGGTATCTACGACTGTCCCGGCCTGTACCCGCTGGGATTATTATGTGGCCCGCGAAGGGGAGGAAAAGGTGTTGCATTCTGTAGCCGGTTCCGATAGCGATACCCTGAGATTGAACCGGGAAGGAGTGTACCGGATATTCGACATCTTTACGACGGATACGAAATGTTATGCCTCAGAGAGTGAGGTGATGGTGACCGTACAGCCGCATGATTTGTTCTATGTCTCTTTGGACCATGTCGGCCGGGATACGGTTTGCCGCGGCGAGTCCGTTCGGTTGAGGGTCAAAGTGGAAGGAGGCGAAGCTCCGTGGCGGATCGATATCCGGCGCAGGGGAGATGGAAATACGGCTCCTGAATTGGGAAGTTTACCGGTTGAGATCTGGTCCAACGATACGATTTTCGAACTGAATGTAATTACCGATCAGAAATTCTATATTGCCTCTGCCTCTCAATTTACGGACCCGGATGCATGTGCCGGTATTGTCCGGGGCGAGGATGTGCTTTTCGTGATACAGCAGCCTTACGGCACACGTATCGGAAATGTGACGGATACCGTTTTCGGACAATGTCAACAGGTGAATCTGGTGGATTTGCTGCAGCCTTATCCGGATGCCTCCATCGGTAAATTCTACCTCAACGGTAAATTGAGCGATGATAATATCCTGTCCGGTGCTGCGGGAAGGTATAAGGTGGTGTACCGGGCTGAGACATCTGCGGGCTGTGCCGATTCGGCTCAGGTTTATCTCCGGTTGGATAAGCTGCCGGAACCGAAGTTGAGTTTGAGTACTCCGGATATTTGTCACGGCGGTAAAGCTGATCTGTTACTTGAAGCCAACGGTGCCGGTGCCTTTAATTTTACGATCCGGGCCATTGCTTATGATGTCAACGGAAAGATGATCGGCCGGCCTACGTCGTTGAGCAATACGATGGATAATGCGATTTCTTACGCGCTCAGTTACGATGAGACGATGAATTCTTCGGATTCATATCGTACGTATCAATTGATCAGTATTACGGACAAGCACGGTTGTGTTGTCAAACCGGCCGATGAGCCGCTGAAATTGAATTGCCGCAAATCACCGGGATTCCGGGTAACCGGCAGGCATCCGATCGTGACGGGAAATAACGAGGACGAAACGATTCAAAATTTCGTGGTTCCTGTTTCCAATAAGATTGTGAGCTTTATGGTATATATGCCGAACGAGTTGGGGACCAAGCCGTGGAACAGTTATGTCGAATACACCCGTCTGGACGGGTCTGTCGGTACAAGTTCGAAATTGAAACTGACGACAGATGCGCGTCTCTTCCAGTCGACGGAAGCCGGAACTTACCGTTTTACGGTTTCAGATGCCTATTGTCCGGGCCGGAAGACGGTTGTACGTACGGTTACCATATTGGATACCGTCTTTATCAGGACGAAAGTGCTTCTGGAAGGGGCTTATCGCAAAGATGAAAAGAAAATGGCCAGTACGTTGTGGACCAATAATAAGGTTCCCAATGCCCAGTGGGGAAATAAATGGCCGGCATTGGGCGAACGGAAAGGTGTCGATTGGGTTACGCTTGAATTGAGGAAAGACAGCGTCAACGGAGAAAAAGCATTCAGCGGTCAATTCCTGTTGTTGGATGACGGAACGGTGGTCGACCGAACGGGAAGCGAAGCCTTGCCCATACCCAATGTCGATTTCGATACGAAATATCATCTGGTCATTAAACACCGGAACCATTTGGCTATCGGTTCTGCCTTGCCGGTTACTCTGGCGATGACCCGTGACGAAGCAGTACTGATGGATATGCGTATGCTGGGGAACATTTATGTTAAGGAAGGGGATGCAACGCTGCATGTCGTTTGGCTGGGCCAGATCAATTCAGTCTCGGTATTCGGAATGTGTGTCGGGGATGTATTCGACAATGCTTTGATAACCATAAACAATGCGAATGAAAGTATCTGGAAGGCGATTCATGAATTCGGATACTATAAAGCAGACGTGAATTTCGACGGATTCGTTACGATTCCGCAGATTTCCTCTTCGGACGGAAAACTTTATCCGGACCCGGCAGGAGCGGAACGGGACGATATGTCTAAAATTTATAACAACCGGGATAAATTTTCGGAGATAATAAATTAGCATATATTTTGAAAAATGTGTTAATGTTAGTAAATTTGCAAGAAAATGTCAATATTTTATAATATTTCCCATAATTATGGTAAAAATAATAATTGCAATCCTATTGCTGATTGTTTGGTTACAACCGGCAATAGGTAATGATGTTCGTATCCGGGGCGAGGCGAAAGTTCAGGCTATTACGGAGAATACGGCATTGATTACGTTCCCGTTGTCCTGGGAGCATTCCTGGCGGGAAAGTGAGAGTTGGGATGCCGTGTATTTATTCGTAAAGTACCGGCGGGTAGGAGTGAATGAGCCGTGGCATCATGCTTATCTGAAAGAGGACGGACACCGGGTGACGGGGGGAGGAAATGTCCCGGCGATGGAATTTTTGCCGGTAAAAACGGAGAACATCAATTTGTTGCGGATGGACGTCATATATGCCGGAAATTATCAGCCGACACAGATTACATCCAAGCAGGAGGTAGCGGGGGTATTTTTATTCCGGCGTACACCCGGAAACGGGAATCTGAACATTCCCCGGGTGTCTTTGGAATGGGATTTCAAGCAGGGGGATTTGAATCTGTATTATGATGTAACGGTAGAGGATATCCGTCAGGGGAAAATAGAGGTTTCCGTACAGGCGGTAGAAATGGTGTATGTTCCTAACGGGCCTTATTACCTGGGGGACCGGATTTCTCCTTATTCTTTCGTTTCCGAGGAATGCAACTCTGCTTTTTATGTAAATACGGACGATGAGGTAAAGGTGCATATTATGGGAGCGACGGCAGACAGGGGAGTACTGAACAGATGGGTGGTGCCGGATTTGTATCCGACGGGCTATACCGGATTTTATACGATGAAGTATGAGGTGTCGCAGGAACAGTATGTGAATTTCCTGAACCGGATTACCTATACCGATCAGAAAAAACGCATCGGAAACGACCTGGACAATCTGGCTCCGGGGCAATTTGCTTTCGGAAAAAAAGATGTGCCGAATTACCGGAACGGCATCATTTTGCAGGAACGGTTCCGTACTCACGATACGGCCGTTATCTTCGGTTTCGATCTGAACGGAAACGATCCGATCAATTCGGATGCCGACGGAAAAAGTGTGGCCTGTAATTACCTGACGCCCGATGATGTCCGGGCTTATTGCGATTGGGCGGGTTTGCGTCCGCACAGTGAAATGGAATATGAAAAAGGATGTCGTCAACGGAATCCGGCTATTGGGGCCAATGACCGCTCTTTTGCGTGGGGCACGCCTAATTTTGCTTCTTTGCAGGCCTGGAATATTTCGACCGTGAAAAATGACAATGCGGAAGACGAGGAAGTATTGATCGCCAATGCTGCCAATACCGGTCGTATGAACGGTCCGAAAGTGCATAATCTCGGGCCGGTCAGATGCGGGGCTTTTGCGACGGAGACTTCCGATATCTATAAAGCCGGTGCTTCCAAGTGGGGAATTATGGAAATGACGGGGAATTTAGCCGAGATTTACTACAATGCCCGGCAGGGAAAAAATTTCAACGGGGAAGTTTTCGGGGATGGGAATATATGGTCGTCTGTGGCTTCCTGGCGGACGGATACGGTGGTACATGTTTATGGAATATTTGATGTCGGACAGGGAAATTATACGGTGATTGCTTCCAAAAGTCTTCCGATGCAGACCATCAATAAAAAAGGCAACCGGATGACAACCATCGTCCGGCAGGCGAAATCCGGATATTGCGGAAGTTATTGGGGGTGTGAGATTGTGATAGACGAAGATGTAACGATTCCCTGGCCGGTAATGGACTGGCCGGCTGCGAAAGAAAACTTTATCCTGAAAGGCGGTTCTTTTGCTTCGGAGGCTTTAGGCGCAGGCAGTTCTTTGCTGGTGGGCGACAATATGGCGGTGTCGTATCGTGGAGATACGGTATATGCCAGGGCTTTGCCGGATGAATTGCGTTATGCTTATTCCGGTTTCCGGGGAGGACGCAGTGTGCCGATGAAATCGATCCTTACCGGAAAGATTGAGGGACAGGGAGGCAGAAACCCCGATACGGCCCTTATATGTGCCGCTCAGCCGTATGCGATTACGGAAGTTGAGCCGGGAGACGATACCCCGGCTTCTACCGTTTATTTGTGGGAAATGAACGATGAGGGAGCAGGCTGGGAGGCTTTGCCCAACAGCAATACCCAGAACTGGACTCTGAATACCTGCCTGATCGATGAGACATTGTATCACACTTATAAATTCCGGCGGCAAAGTATTGCTTCACATGCCGAGTCATACGGGAACGAGGTAACGGTAGTCGTACCGGGCTATGTCATTAACGGAGGGAACAGCTATATGGAGATGAACCCGTATGTTTCTTCGGTTACTTTACAGACGGACCTGGGAATTGCCGGAGATGTAAAAGTGGAATGGAGGTTGGAGTCGAAGAGTACGTGGCATTTGTTGTCCAATCAGATAGGAGTAACGAAAGATATCGTGACGGTTAACCGGACCGATCTGACTTCCGAGATTCCTTTGAATGACGGTGGTGCCTGTAAAGTGCGGGTAACCGTGACATTGGGGGCCTGTACGTTTGAAAAAATCCTGGATTTGGCGGTTCGGGTGGCCGGATTGGCTTGTCCGGCTACAGTAACGGATAATGACGGAAATTCCTATGCTGTAGCACAACAACCGGACGGACGTTGTTGGATGATGGTGAATTCGAAGGTGTTTGTAAACGGTGCTTCTACCGGAGGATTGTATACGTGGAAGCAGATACAGGCTAACGGAGATAATTTGTGCCCGCCGGGATTTGCTATTCCGACGAAGCAGATGTGGGATGTGCTGTGGCGTTTTTATGCGACACAGGGAGAATCTCCGTGCGGCGATCCGGCTACACAGGATTATGTAAGTGACGCAGATCCATGTAGTACCGGGTATAATCCGGGCTTGTATGCACCGGGACTCGATAATTTTATGGCAGCGATGGGCGTACCTCCTGCCGACGGTAATTTAGGTGGCTGGTGGCTGAAGGATTTGAACGGTTGGTATGTTAATATCAGCTACGATACGACGGATCCTTATTTTAGTGTTATGTCTTTCGAACCGGATGCGACCGTAGGAAATCCGCTGGCTACGGAAGGAAAACACCCGATACGTTGTTATAAAAAGTAAGAAAATAAATTATATTGCGTATGAGACGCTTTTTAGTGTGCATTGTTTTGCTGTTGACAGGCTATATGGCTGCCGGACAGATATACACCGGAGGAAAAGGGGACGGAGCGACTATGTCGTGTGTACCTCCGGTGGTAAAAACGTTAAGTGCTACGGAAATTACCTGTGTCAGCGATACGATTCTATTGGTCGTACATGCCACGGGCACCAATCTGCAATACAAATGGCAGAAGCTGGGGGCTAATTTCTTTACGGATTTGACAGATGCGTCCAGGTATTTAGGATTGGGGACCGATTCCTTGCGGATATTGAATCCGACCAGTGCCACCGATTCCGGACGTTATCGCTGTCTGGTGGTGAATAGTTGTGATTCGGATACCAGTGAGGTATTCCATATCGATCTCAACCGGGCGCCCTGGCTGACGAATCCGATGGCGGCTCACGAATATTTACAATATGCCTGTATCAATACCGGTTCCGTACAATTGGTACCCAGTTTTGCTGCAGAGAAAAACGATATTCAATATGCCTGGAAAAGGATAGATACGTTAAGCGGAAGAACGACGATATTGCCCGATACGACCCGGGATCTGACCGTTAAGCTGACACCTCCCGCCGAAGATGTGGAAGGGCTGTATGTGGTATCGGCCTATAACGAATGCGGTATCGTTTCGGATTCGGTCTTTTTGCCGGTATACGATATCCCTCAGGTCATCTGGGATAATGTTGTTGTCGACGGGGTGTTGACGACCTGTGAATACGAACGCCTGGAACTGAGGGCTAAAATTACAGGAGGCGGATCTTATACCTGCTATTTGGAGAAGTTATATAAAGATTGGAGTACGGGAGAATGGAGGGTACAGAATTCCAAATTGCTGCCTTCTTCCTCTATTTTTATCAACGGGGTGCTGATGTCGGATGCCGGTTATTACCGTTGGGCGATTTCCAACCAATGTTCGGATGAAGATTCCTACAGTGAGATCATCGAATTGAAAGTAGAAAAAAAGCCCAGTTTTATCCGGCCGGCGAGTGAAGTGTATGTATTTCCGGATACGACGGTCTGTGAGGGGAGTACGCTTGTAATGACCTGTACGGCCAGCGGTTCGGCAAACCAGTATTACTGGACGAAAGACGGAGTACGTATTCCGGAATCCGAAGGCAATGTGCTTCGTCTGGAGAATATTCAGGAAAGCGATGCCGGTAATTATTTCTGTGTCGCTTATAATAATTGTATCGAAAAGGAGACATCCAGACCGATTCGGGTAAAAGTGACTTTACGTCCGCGTTTCGACCGGGATCCTTTTTTGAAAAAACGGGCTTGTGTGGGAGATTCCATTACCTATTTCGGTGTGGAACCCGATCTGACAACCGATAGTTTGCGCTGGTATTTCAACCGGTTGCCTTTGTATGATAACGGGCATTATGAAAATACGACTTCGGAGGATTTCGATATTCTTCATATCGGAGAGAGTGATCTGGGACTCTATCAGGTGAAGGCCTATAACCAGTGCGGGGGTACTCTGAGTGAGCCTGTGCGTCTGGAAAATCTGGCTATTCCGGTCAGCTTTAAAAAGGGTGTCGGAGGATACAACATGCTTTTGTGTGCCGGAATGGAACAAAAACTTTCGGTAGCGACGACGGGTACGACTCCCATCCATTACCGGTGGGTACTTAACGAACATACATACGAATCGGATACCAATTTCGTAGAAGTGAAGGGTCAGGATGTGACGGAACGGAATAAATACAAGGTATATGCTTATAACGTATGTAATGCAGCCTTGGACAGCGGTTGGGTGGATGTAGAGGTTTTCGAGCATTATAAATTCACCGGAGAGGGGGAATACTGTGCCGGGCATACGCCGACGGGAAATTTGACCTTAGCCGGTTCTTCCGATACGTTAACTTATTCACTATACCGGGATTACGGTATTTTTGTCAAGGAATTGAAAGGTACGGGCGATTCCCTGAAATTCGAGAATATGGCGGGTGGTATCTACTACATTATGGCCACGAACCCCAAAACCGAATGTTCCCAGGAAATGAACGGACGGCCTTATATCGACGAATGGCCTTCGCCCAAGGCCCCGAACTTTTTTATTTCCTCTTACTATTGTATGGGAAACAGCGGCGCCACCCTGGTATTGGGAGAATGGGAAAACGATGTGCAGTATCAGTTGGAACGCAATCAGGGAAGCGGCTTCCAGAATGTGCCTTATACGACATTTACGGGAGGCGTACGCATCTTTGCCGTTCCGGAATTGAATTCGCCTCCCGACGGGGAGCCTCGTATTTATGAAAATATGGATTACGGGCGTTACCGGGTTGTGGCTACCGGTGTCAACGGTTGTACGACGACCATTACGCTCGAAGATTCCGTGTATATGTTGCCTCCTCCTTCCATTCATAAGTTGTCGGCTCTGCACGGAGATACCGTAAATTGCAACATCAAGCTTGCCGACGGTACGATTTATACGGAATTTACCGAATTACAGGTTGACCGTTTTATGGAAGGGGCGACTTATACCTTGTATAAGAATGGGGTACCGGATCCGGACAAAGAACCCGACCGTACCTCTCCCATCGGCTGGTCGCATATCGGCGAAGGGGAATATGAGGTGCATGTGGAGACACGTGAAGGTTGTACGGGAACGACCAATAAAGTCCGGATACGCAATGTGGATGCTCCCAAGGAGCAGACACTTTCGGCCAGCGGCAGCCTGTGTGCCGAGCTGGATACGGACGGGGATACCAAAACATTGACGATAGATGCGACGGAGCCGGGGGTAACTTACGAGGTATATCGTCAGGATCCGGCAAAGTTGTGGTATAAATTTATCGGTGACGGTAATCCGAAGGATATTATTATTCCGAACCAGCGGGCGACTTTTTATGCCAAGGCGATCGACCCGACGGGTATGTGCAGTACTTCTTTTTCCAAGGATATTACTGTCAAAGCCAGTAATTTCCAGGTGTCGACCAATCCGGCGGATATTTATCTGGACGCTAAAGGATTGACGACCTGGCTGCATGTCGATATTACCGGAAATTATGTACAGCCGCTGGAAGTACAGTGGGAGAATGAGTCGGAATTGCAGCAGACGGGAGTGATTTCCTTACCCAATACGACGGTGCACAAACAATATTATTGGCCGTTCTGTCCTTGTGCAGCCAAGCATGATTCCTATGGATCGGATTGGGTTCATATGTATTCCCACGGTCCGAACTGTACACTGACGAATTGCCCGTACCTGTACCATGCTTACAATCCCGCTGCACACGGTTGTGTTTATATGGGAACGGAGTGGAATACGTATACGGTGGCCGGTTATGCCCGTAGGGGAAAATGGTACGACCTGTACTATTGCCGGGATCAGGTGACGGATGATGCCGGACAGGAGTGGTATGAGAACGATAAGAGCAATCCGTTCCGCAACCGGCTGACGACACCGGTGAACGAAGACCGTACTTATAAAGTGACGGTAACCGACGGAGCCGGGTGTGTACACAGCGATGACGTAACCGTCCGGGTGATCGGCGGTAAATTACGGGCGGAAATTCTTTTTTCCGACATACACAAGCATTACGAATATCCGTTCTGTCCTTGTGTCGCCCAGCATACAGGCTACCATTACTGTTCGCGGAATTGTAATTCCGAAAACTGTATCCGTCAGTACCATGCCCACAAACACGAGGGGTGTATCAAGCGGAAGACGGAATATATCGAATACCGGGGACGCTACCAGAAATATTACGACCTGTGGTATTGCTGTACCAATCTCGAAGCAACCGATACCATTGTGTATAAGAACGACGAATTGTTTTTCTGTTCGGATGCCAAAGGAGGAGATTATGTGTACGAGAAAAACTGGTCGTTCGACGCTCCCGGATATGCCGATGCTTCATGGGGCGGAATGAAGGGGGATACCGTGATGTTTACCGCCAAGCAATCGGGCTGGCTGCGTCTGCGTGTTACGAGTATGGGACAGGAAGTGCGTGACAGTATCTGGATTGAGGTATACCGCCGTCCGTTTACCGCCTATATACAGGACGGGAACGGACAGGACCGTATCGATTCTTTGTATCTGTGTAAAGGAGAAGAAACGAAACTATACGCCTATACCGCGGGAGGAGACGGGGATGTAACGACAACCCAATGGTGGGGAGACGGTTTTACCGGTCCGAATACCGGTTGGTGGATTTTTACGCCGGAAAGAAGCGGCTGGTTCTTCCTGACGGCCCGCAACGACGATGTGGTGATTACCGACAGCGTTTATATTCTGTTGCGGGAAAGTCCCGGCACACCCGAGGTCGAAGATCCGGGAGCGCGTTGTGTTTTGCCGGGACAGAGCGAGACTATTAAAGTGCTTAGTCCGACAACGGCGGGAGTCAATTATGTGCTCGAATATAGTGTGGACAACGGCGGTTCTTTTGTCGAAAAAGACCGGTATAATAATTCCAGAGGGGGAGCCATTCCGTTCCGGGTGGAGTCGCCTGTCAGGGATGCCGGAGTCTACCGGGTAAAGGCCGAGAGTGTTGCCGGCGATCATCATTGCTCCACTTATTCCGAGCCGATCGAATTTATTGCGCCGCCTTCTCACGATGAGCTTACTTCTTTGAAATATTGTGACGGAAAGCAACTGGTGTTGCAGTTGAACTCGACGTCGACGGATATGTCTTACTCTATTTTGTCGAACAGAAACATCTGTTTCGAGACGATCCATGCACCTAACGATTATTTCCACAAACAGTTCGGAGCCGGTACGTATAAATTCGTATATACCCGTAACGGTCATTATCCGTTCGAGAACGGATTGACAAAATCCTGTTCGGATACGGTCGATATCGAAATACGTAAAGTCGTTCCTCCGGCGCAGGTAGACGCTGTTGTCAACAACGGACTGGGAGCCTGTGAGGGACAGAATGCGACACTTGCTTTGTCGCCGACCGAAAGAGATGTGACTTATTTCCTGGAGGCTCCGAATGGAGAGCGTACGGAGTTGTTTACCGGAAACGGGGGCGTGGCTGAAACGGTGCTTTCGGCCAGACCTTACGGCACCTATCAGGTGAAGGCCGAACGGGAAGGCTGTCCGACACTGGTGAATTGGTTTACTTTCAACCGGAATCCGAAGCCGGTGGTTCAGCCGGATGTATATTATTGCTATCCTTATGGCAGATTGAGTCTGGGCGAAGGAAGCGATCTGACCTATACCGGTCTGGAAGCGGGAGTGACCTATATATTGCAACGGGAGGGCATTTCTTTCGATACGATTGTCGGACCGGGCACCAAAATCTTTCAGGGAATACAGAACGGAAAATATACGGTGCTTGCCCAAAATGACGAGACGAATTGTTTCTCGACGACGGATTTTGAGGTAAAAGCCGAAGAAGCTCCGAAGGAATTTACCCTGTACGCCGATTGTGCACAGGAGAAAAATATCACCCTTCGCTCGAGCGAGAGAGGAGTACGTTATACCTTGTACAGAGATAACGAGGTTGTTGCGACAATGGCCGGTACGGGAGATACCCTGAAATTCGGAGTTTACAATACGACCGGCGTATATACGGTGAAGGCTGAAAATACAACGACGAATTGTAAGGCTGACATGAACGGCAATGTGCAGATTACGGAACTCGATATCTGCGATCTGGTACAACAGCGGCCCACCTGTACTGCGGCTACGGTAACCGATTTGATCTATCCTTGCAGTAGTAAGGGTTGGTCCTATTACCTGAAAGATGTTACCACGACCGATACCTTGATGAGTGACGTGCTTGCGGGTACCGGCTCTGCGATCAGCTGGTCGTCGGTGGGACCCCGGATGATCAAGCCTTATGTTTCCGGCAGGGTGACCAAGAACTCCCGGTATATTTTATGGGGACGGGATGTGTGTGGCGATATTCCTTTGGATACGATCGAGGTCGGTGTAACAAAGCCCGGTTCCGGTGTGCTTTCCATGGAAAATGTCACTTCTTTGGACAATGTTCCGGCAGAATCCTGTATCAACGAGTGGGAAAATATTTACCTCTCCCAGGTGAAGGCGGATAATAAATATGTATTGATCGGTTTGATGGATGGCGGGTACCGGGATTCGCTGACGTCTTATACCGCTACGGAAGATAACAATACGGACCGGATTTTCCTGGGGGCATACAAGGCTTATGATGCTTATGTGCTGGATATGGATCACAAGGGATGTATTTCCAGTTCCCGGATCAACGTCAATTACAAACCGATGCCCCAGTTATCGGGTTTGGACGGAACAAGCATCTGCGGTAACGAAGGGCAACTGGAGGTGAGTCTGGTCGGGAAATTACCGAATCAGAATTATTACCTCTACATTGATTCGAAAGCAGAGGCGCTGGATACGTTGTCGGCTTCGGAAAGTGATATACAGTTCAGGCCCCAGACCGAACCGGGACGCTATTGGGTGATCGTAGACAATATCGATCCGGTGAGTAAAGCCCGTTTCTGCCGGGATACCATGTATCCTTCATACGCTATCGGGCAGGCCCCGCAGGCATTCGATATTACCCGTTATCCGGAACTCGACGGCGGAAATATTTACCTCTGTAAAGGAGATACGGCGACGATTTCTCTGGGTAGAACCGAAAAGGCTGTAGAATATGCCTTGTTCCGGGACGGCGTGGAGGTGTCTCCGATGCGTCAATACCGTGTCGATGGCGGTGAGATTACGTTTAGCGTACGCGAAGCCGGGGTATATTCCGTAGTCGGCTTTTTAGGAGCCTGTACACAGGAGATGAATAATAAGATTACGGTGTATATGGATACTTTGCCGAAATTGCAGCTTTACGATACCTATTATTATTGTAAGGGTGCAGAGACGGGGGCTAAGATCGAAGTACTCGGAGCACCGTACAAATGTGTCTTTGAGTTGAGGGACGGAGGACTCGGAACGGATCCTATTGAGCGGGATACGGTACAGCGGTACTGGGGAGACGGTATCAGCGATACGATTTCTTTCAATCACCTGTGTCCGGCCGGTGAGCAATATTCATACGTGCTGACATTCCAGACAAAAGGAGGATGCCGCGGGCATCATTATTTCGATGTCGAGGAGGTCGAACCTCCTACGAAGTTCGAGGCCATCAGTACGGGAGATGCCGTGTGTGAAGCCGAATGTACCCGTTTCGGTATTGCCGGCGACCAATACAATGTCGAATATTCATTGATGAAGGTCGATCCGGACGGAGATTACGAATACAACGACAACTATATTGTCGGCTGGGGAGACCGCGATACGTTGTGGTTCCCGTACCCGGTTTGTGAGCGGGGAGAATTCTATGTAAATGCGACCTTCTATACCCGCCCGCAATGCAGCAGCCGTTTGAAAGTAAACGGTGTAGATACGGTATTTCTGGCCGAGGTAGATACGATACGGGAATGTAGCCTCAGGGATTATGAAGTACATTACTGCTCGGAAACTGCTGTCGGAGGAACAATTACGCTGTTGAATGCCCAGGCGGGTATCGAATACCGGTTGTGTAAGGATGGTGTCGATCCGGTTGTGGTCGGGGATTACCTGAAACAGGTATGTACCGTTGAAGGGGAAACGCTCGAATGGACGGATGTGGCTGCCGGAGAAATTTGTAAGGGCGAGGATTTCGACAACGGAACATTATACAGAATATGGGCCTATAACCCGGCAACCCGTTGCTCCAAATGGATGGAGGCACCGGTGTTGGTTATCGGAGACAAACGGCCGGAGGTTTCGGCAATGACGGCTCCTTATTATGAATTCTGTGACGGAGAGGGTGTATTGCTGAAAACCCGGGCTACCGGATGCGGTTTAAGTTATGAATGGTTCCGGGTGGGTACTTCCGGTAATATTGCAGTGGGAAGAGATGCCGACCTGGAAATCGGACAAACGGGAAGTTACTATTGTAATATTACCAATACATGCGGTACTTTCCGCAGCGAGCCGAACATAGTGCTTTATGTAAAAGATGAGACCGTCATGACTCCGATGGGTGTCAAAACCCTTTGTGAGGGTACGCCGGGATTGATTTTCAGCGAGTTCGAAAATGTTAATGACGGAGATTACATCTGGTACCGGGCAGAAAAACCGGATGCTGTACTCAGTACGCATCCCTGGCTGGAATTTGAGAACGTAACTCATACCGACGAAGGGTATTATGTTTGTGTCGGCGGAGATATGAAAAAAGGATATTGTAATGTGTATGCCGATACGGTGTTTGTAAAAGTATCCAATCATGTGGACAGAGCCCGCATACAATTGAAGCGGGATACTCTGTGCTGGGGAACGACAAAATCCATGAGTGTGGATTTGCCCGGTTACAATATACAATGGTATTTTAACGGAGAGGCGATACCCGGTGCGACAGCCAGAGCGTACAGCAAGACCTTCTATACAACTGATGCCGGGCGTTATGCGGTGAAGATCAGCAGCGGTTGCGGAGAACGGGATTTGATTCCGGCCTACGACATTGTTGTGGATACGGTCATCGATCACATCTGGCATACGGACGATCAGAACCTTTGTACGGATGGTCCGCTTTACCTCGAAGTACGTACTTCTCCGATGTCCGGAGTCAATTATGTATGGCAGCAGATTATTGCCGGAGAACCGAAAACGGTGATCGGAAACAGCGCCGGTATAAAGGTGGATGTACCGAAGGATGTGGCCCATGTTACTTACCGGGTGTTCTATTACAATACCTGTAACGATTATGCAAGCAGTGCTTATCAGGATGTAGAGGTCAATGTGGCAGTCAGCATTAAAGCGACGACGCCCTGGCCGGAAGAAATGACTTTCTGCGAAGGTGCGGGAGGTTCGTCCGCGGATCGAACCCTGACGGCTACGATGACCGGTACCACCGTTCACGAGTATGTCTGGATTTTTAATCCGGCAGGTACCGCGGAGACGGATACCGTTGCCCGGGGAAAAACGGCGAATTCCTATACGATTCCCGATAATAAGGATGCTTCCGGGCTCTATACCTGTATGATGACGACCGATTGCGGACGGATGCGCTATGACTACAGTTGCTGGGTACGTATCAATACTCCGGCTTCGATTGTAACCGATTTGGCGGCTACTGCCGGTAAGATGTGTGAAGGAAGTTTGTATACGCCTTCCATTACGGCGACAGGTAGTGATCTGCAATTCCGCTGGATACTGTGCCATAAAGACGGGACAGTGGATACCGTGGCGCGGGGGATCGGCTACGAATGGGAAGATACCCATATGTTGTCGTTGGTAACGGAAGAGCGGTATGCCGGAGACACCTTGAAGTGTATCGTGTATAACAATTGCGGCTTGGATGAGTCCACTCCGGTGATCCTGGAGATCGAAGGACGGCACAACATAGATGTGGAACCGGAAACGTGGGTATGTTATGATTCCCTGGCGACGGTACATGTCAAATTAATGGACGGACACGGTGCTCCTTATGTATCCGGCGCCTGGAGTTATGAGCTTTGCCGGGAGGATTACAACCCGATCGACCGGGATGTTGAGGCCGGTAGGGCTGTGGATACCGTTACCCGTTTGCAGCCCGGAAACTATGCCGTGAAGAACCTGACGGACGGCGTATGTGATTACAAAGACCAGGAAATGGCCGTCTTTACGATAAGCGAACGGACGAAGGCTACGGCTCAGATGTCTTTGCCGAACGGGAAACGGGACACAACCTTGTGTGCCCAGGCCGACTTGCCGATTTATGTGAAGATAGCCGGAGGCACCGGGCCGTTTGAAGTAACCATCTGGCAGAAAAAGACCGGAGAGGCGAATTGGTCGGTGTTCAACGAATGGATCAATGTCAATCCGTTCTATATAGAGGCTGCCGAAGCACATGCCGGCTATGTATACAATATTCCGGTGGTAAATCCGGCCCGCTTTATGGTAACGGTCCGCGACCTGAACGGTGGCGACGGAATAGACGGGGCTTGCGAGGTATTTATCGACTCCGGAACGGAGATCATCGATGTAAATATCGTACCCAAATCGAATGTGAACTGGGGTATGCCGGTCGGACGTACCGATTACGGAGAGTGTGAGTTACCGATTAATCTGAACACCATTCTCAATCCCTCGGTGGCCAACGGTATATACCATATTACCAAGTTGCAACCCGGAGGAAGTGAGGATATTACTTTCGACCGTAATTGGAACTCTCCGTTTATTTTACAGACGGACGGTCCGGGGCGTTATCAGGTAACTTATTCTACGGGAGGCATCTGTGATGAGGTAACCAATTCGAAAATTATCTTTGTGATCGATTCGTTGCCGAAGGCTCATTTTATACCGAAAGATACGATCATCTGTACGGGAAATATGCCGCCGAGGGTGTATGTTGAAATGCGGGGGGCAGAGCCGATGGATTATATCCGTGTGGAATCGAGCCGTCTGAGACGGGACGGAACGGTAGAGCCGTTTACGCGGCCGGGTTGGGAAGCCGGTACTCCGGTGGGGACAACCATCAGTTATCCGAGACAGGAAGTACCGTTCTACATTGTCAATACCGATTCGATCGTGCGCTATGTGCTGAAGGAGCTGAAAGACCGTCACGGATGTGCTATGGCTGCGGGACCGGAAATTTCGACCTCGCTGACAATTGCCCAATTGCCGCGGGTGACCGTGGAAGGTTCCAACCAGGCATACGACAACGGCTTCTGGAATTCCGTATTGCAGGAATACAGTATAGCGACGGGAGATAGCGTGCGCTTCCGCATCCGGATGACGTCCGGAACGGCACCCTGGACCTTGACGGTGACTTACGGCAATTCCTATCCGATTATGGACGGGGAGGTGACGACCTATACCGTGTATGCCAAGGATACTATTTTAATCGAGAAACGGGATGGACATTATTTGTTCAATTGTGAAGACGCTCACGGTTGTAGTCTGAACAACTTAGGGACGACACACCGGCAAATCAGTATCGAACCCGACGGCTACTTTAAGCTGGAAGGAGTGTTGTTGGGAGGTGCGGTCGATCCGACGCTGCGCGGACAATCTGTCAATGGAAGTCAATTGATGTTGACGGGGGTTATGAAATCAGATTTGATGACCTACGGATTATTGCCGACTACCGATCTGGAACCGATGGCCCTGGCGAAGAGTGCCGATTTTATCGATTGGATTTATGTGGAAGCCCGTACGCAGGATGTACTGGGTAAGTGGACAGTCGTGGCCCGGGATAGCTGTATCCTGTTGAAAAACGGTAAGGCGCTTGGCAGAGACGGTTCCAACGTTTTGAAACTACCCAAAACGGGAACGCATGGGAAGACTTTCTACATTGCCGTATTGCACCGGAATCATTTGCCGGTGATGACGGCGAATCCGATACAGTTGGGAGCCAGTCCGACGGCGCCGCAAACGGTGACCTTCTGGTACAAAGAGAATTTCTGGACCCGGGATAACGATTTGGAAAAACACGCCTGGAAAGGGATTGTGTTGCTTAACGGCGGTATAGATATCTGGGCAATGGCACCGGCTTACCTGAACATCAATCAAAAGGCCTTGCTGGTAAGTATGTCGAATCCGAATGCCTCCTTCTTCAATGCAGGAGCTCCCGGTTATAGTATTTTCGATGTGAATTTCGACGGTATTGTCGATTTCCCCGGCTATATTTCAGACTGGAGCCAGATCAACAGCTACGGCAGCAGTGAAGATGCCTGGTTGTTGTTGTTGAACCGGGATAAGTTTTCGGAAATAGAACTCGAACCTTAAACGGAGGATGGCAGGTATGAACATAAAGTATAAATTATTGCCTTAAATGTGAGTTTGAATTTACAATTTGAAGTTATGGTGCTGACAGATTGATTTGTTATCGGATTTGTTTAATCTAAAATCGTAAATCTGAAATCTACAATTCAAATGCCGGTTTAAAGCAACAGTCCGGCTTCAAAATCGGGTAGGTTAATTTTAAGAAAAAATGTAAAAAAAAGTTTTTTTACAAAAAATATATTAACTTTGTAATGTATAATATGAATGTGATGAAGGGGATTTTATGCAAGTGGTTAGGGATCAGTGTGTTCCTGCTCGTTCTTCTGTTTTGTACCCAAAAGACAGAGGCGGCTGTATATACCGATTCATTGACTTTTAAGATCGATAGCGCCAAAATCGAGGGGGATTTTTTGGAGTATTCGGTAATGTTTTGGCGGACGAATGAAAGTTGGGTCGGAGACAATGGAATACAGGATACATTATTGGGGAATACCGACCTTAATTTTTGGTTGGAAGATGTCGTGTTCGATAAGAATGTGGCACCTCAGATTGTACGTAAACATGCGGATTTGGATCTGAATACGGCGGGGGGCTTTGCGTTGATGAATATCGAAGCCCGTTATTATGCTTACCGTTTTTCCATCAAGGTCAGTCCGAAAGAAAACCCCATGAGCAATATGCGGGTGGTGTCCGTTTTATACAACCAGCCGGTAGAGTTGTGCCGGGTGCGTTTGAAGATGACGAATCCGAATCAGAATCCCGGTTTGGAATGGGATGTAAAAGCTACGGGCGGTCAATCGACGATAGGGGAGCCCCTTATCCTTGCTTTGGATGGAAATATCAGACTCAATCCTCAAAAAGACATTATACTGGTTGATAATTCCCATGTACAATGGGTATGTGAAGGCGGGGATGCCAAAATCTGGGCCAAAGGACATTCGTCCGGGGACAAACTGAAGATTGCCTGGTATATGGCCGAAGACCCGGATTGTGTGGGAGCTTACAACGGCAATCCGAACGATGCAGCTAAATTTACAAGTAATATTACCGGAAACCTGGTTTCCGGTCAAGTGCATGTAGCCGATTTCCTGAATACTTCGAAATGGGGAAAACTTCGTTACCACATTACCTGTGCCAACGACGGTTTGGAGCGGGTGGATACGCTGCATATTTTCAATGTGCCGATATCCATGGACAGTATTTATTTCCAATGTGAATTGTCGGATGCCTCTTTGTCCGGAGCGCCCCGTTATTCGACGAATACGGCAAACGGTACGGACAATCAAAAAACACAGCTTTTGGTTCGGGACAGCCTTCACGGTTGGTTCGCTTCTTCCGATCCGACGCTGCGGGACGATGGCCCTGCCGGTATCGGGGCGAGTGACCGGACCGATACGGTGATGAGATGTCCCAGTATCGGGGCCGTGGTGTCTTTCTATTTCTTCGGACCGGATTGCGATGCCGATCACCAGATAATCGGGAGTTATATGGACGTGACCTACCAATGGCAGGATGCTTTGGGAGCCAGTGATGTAGATACCTACCGCGTTTCGTCCTGGGAAAAGGTAAACGGGAAAAACGCTCCCAACGGCAAATGTTTGTATAAGGGCTCGGTTTTACTGGCACAGGAACTTACCGACAAATTGGTGTGGATCAGATCGATTTCTACCGAAGCGGGATGTAATAACGGTTCTTCTTACCGGAAATACGATACCCTGTATGTAAAAGACCTGCCCCAGGACCAGACTCTGGTGGCTACCCTGACCGATACGACCCTGTCAGCGGGAGAAAGTATGACATTAAGACCCGGTTTTGATAGCTATACGTTGAAACAACCGGCACTCGGTTCGATAAATACTTCTGCAAAGACGTATACGGCTCCTTCGGCCTCCTGTTCCGATCCGGACGGATGCCGCGATACCCTGGTCTATAAATATACCATGAATATCGGAGAAGGTACCGATTGCCAGATGGAATTCCAGCAGGTAGTGAATTTAAGTGATGTCTACTATTTGAGTTTAAAAGTTTTGTTGGAAGGAGGGTTTGCTTATAGTTCGACAAATTTGATGGTTTCTTATCCGGTAGCCTTGTTTCCTCGAGATGCCAGTGGATATTATACTTCTCCATATTGTGATCAGAAAGTGGCTGTAATGCCTTCAATTGCGACACCGACAGAAGGGGACATTACAGATTGGATATATATTCAGTTAAGAGATGTTTCTAATATTGGTAATTTGTTTGAATCTGTAGATTCAGTTTCTGCAATTGTTAGACAAGATGGGACTGTTTTTAGTTTAGATGGTAAGCCGTATGTTACTTTTAAAAATCTTGCTAAAACAAAATATCATGTTGTTGTAACACATAGAAATCATGTAGGAGTTATGTCAAAAGAACCAATAGAACTTAAAACTTCTGTAGCTTCTTTACCTGCAACTCCATTGATTGATTTTACAAACGTATCTTTAGTGTATGTATCTGATCCAACGATACCTGTTATGTATTTATTACCGGATGGACGGGCTGCTCTTTTTGTTGGAGATGTTACAGAAGATGGCTTTATAACGGTTCCTGATGCGAATGAGATTATATTTAATATGAGCAGCACTACAGGTGATGTTTATCGGCCATCTGACCTTGATTTTGATGGTGTTGTGAATGCATCTGATTACAATAGATGTTTAAATAATTTGGGGAAAAAGACTCAATATTAAAAGCGAGTATTTATGAAGAGGATACTTTTTATAATATTTTTTGTAATACAGATACTCCAAGGGGGAGCACAGACCTTTTATGGTACAGAAAATTTGCCAACGGATTGGTGTGGCTCTAAATTCGGGAATAATGAATGGGATAATACACTTGAGACTGCTATTCAAAATGTGACAGTTAATGGGGATTATCTTGAGTTTGATATTTATTTGAGCAGGATTGGTAAATGGTTTAATCAGGCATGGACATCGGAAAGGAAAAGGTTGTCTATCGTGACTCTTGCTTTTGATTATAATTATAATGTTTTAAGTACGAATAAATCAGATTTTACTTATACAATAGGAGAGGAGTGGGAAGCTGATGTAGATGTTAAAAGCTGTGGTTTGGAAGAAGCTCCTTCATTTGGAGATCCTCATTTTTTGCAAATGAATTTTGCAAGTATGAATTATTATACATTTTCTGCTCCGGGAGAAGGTGTATTTTTTATGCATATAAAATGGAAAATAGCATCTAAATCAGGAAAAACAGGAGTAGTACTTCGTACACCAGGTCCTCCAAGATCTTCTGAAGCAACGACAGATCAAAGTGCTGCGGTATGTGTTGTTCAGACAGGAAATGCTGACATCCAACTCGGGTCAGAATCCGCTCCGGTAATAACGGATCTGGCTGTTGCTGACGCTTGTGCCGGGACGACTCAGGGAATCACGGCGACGGTTACCGGTACTTATACGGGGATTAACTGGGAATTAAAAAAGAACGGAGCAATATCGACCGATGGTACGATTACGGTCGGAGCTTCCAAAGAATTGGCTTCTGTTGCTTGGGGAACATCGGCCAGCGGCACTTATGAAATTTGCGGAACGCCTCAGTCTTCGGTAGCCGGAGCTGTACCGTTTTGTAAAAACGTAACGGTGACGGCTGCACCGGCCTTGGAGATTGCCAAGAGTACGACTGATGAATGTGTGAATACGTCTGTAACTCTGACTCCACAGCAAGTGGGCGGGGGGGCCGTCGGTTCGTTACTGAATGCCTCTTCTTATAAATGGACTAAAGATGCGAGTGCTGCCTCTTTGGCTACTTCGTTAACCTATACAACCGGTTTGACAACCACGTCTACGGTTTATCATTTTACGGCAACCACGGTAACGGGTAATTGTCCGGTGTCTGCCGATATTACCTTGCAGGGTGTAGCTGCTCCTGTCGTTTCCGGCATTTCAGCTATTGTGGCAAGCGGGGCTTCGCTGATAGACAAGAAATATTATGCCGGTGACAATATTACATTCAGTGTACCGAATAATGTCGATTATACCTATGCATGGACCATCGATGGGGTATCTGCCGGTAGCGGCAACTCCTGCCAGATCGAGAGTGCGACGGCAGCTTCTTATGTTGTAAAGGTTACCGTAACCAATAGTGCCGGTTGTTCTACCGAGCTGACGGAAACTTATACGTTATCTGCCGGTTGTGGACTTACGGTGGCTTTGCAGGATCATTTCAATCCCGGAAATCCGGTTCGGATTTGTGCGAACGGTGTTGCTCTGATAGATGCTGTGGCGACAGCTAATTGTGCTGGAGAGTCTGTGCTGTATTATGTATGGTATCAGAAACAAGCGGATAATACCTATAAAGAAGTATTGCGGGATGAAAATCCGGGGGCTTTGAAAAGTACTTTTGCAGCGACTGTGGCAGGAACATATCAGGTATGGGTATATAGTGCCAGAGGCATGATAAAGAGTGCCGATTTGCAGGTGAATGCTTCCGGATCGATTTATACCGCTGATATCGTAGAAGCCTGGGATCCGGTGTACATACCCCTGGGTGGAGGCCCTGCCGATTTGGGAGCGAATGGAAACAACATCGACAGCTATTACTGGAAACCCGAGAAATGGTTTACCGGGTCTGCCCATACGGCGCAGTTCCCGACGACTTCGGCTTTGTCGCAGGCGACGACATTCTTTGTATATGCCTCACACTCCGACGGTTGTGTGTCGATGGATAGTTCGCATGTCGTGTTGTCTGATAAGACATTGGATATAACGATACAAATAGCGGGTAATCCCGTTTGTGCCAATGGTAAAATCCGTTTGACGGCAGAAGTGTCGAACGGAAGCGGAAATTATGATTATACCTGGGCAACGAATGAATTTACAATCGGCTATCCTAATAAAAATAAGGAAATGGTTTTTGAAGCCAACAAGAGCCTGATTCCGGCAGAAGGAAAAGTGTTGACACAGACACTGTATGTAAAGGATACCGATACGGAGGTTGTGGGAACGGCTAAAGCGGTGATCAATTTATCGAACCTGGAAGATCCGAAACTGAAATTCGATCTGGTCGGTAACGCTACCTGTGAAGGAAATACCCTGAGCGTAGTTAAAACTGCCGGCCCGAATATCGCTACCTATTATTGGTTTGTGCGGGATGAATCTTTACCGAATAAACCGGTGACGATGACGACTTCGACGACTCCCGGACTGAAACTCGATAAACGGGGCGATTATACCGTATGGGTAGGAGCGAAGACAATTAATGTCAGTGGCTTGGAAGGGTGTTATTCGGATACGGTGAATGCCCGTTTACCGCTGAAAGTGAAAGGGTTCGATCTGGCATGGTCTACCCAGCCGGCGGCAACCTATGTTTCCGGTCAGGTGTTGAAAGCGGGTGCTATAGCTTCCAATTCGACGACCTCGAATGATTATACTTTCGAGTGGCTTTCTCCGGCAGGAGGAACGATGACTTCGGCTACTCAAACGACAAATCCGAATAATTTCCAACTGGAAGGGGCAGAATTGGCCCAATACGAATTTAAAGTAAAAGTGACGAACGACGGATGTCCGAAAGAATTATCCGAAATCGTAAACCGCAACGCTACCGATAACGGCTTGTTGCTGACACTGGCATCCGATCAGGTGAAATATTGTGCCGGCGGAGCTGCTATCATGAGCGCGAGGGCTACCGGAGGAAAAGCGCCGTACCGGGTGACCTGGTATAAAGCGGGCAGTGAATCTTCTCCGATCGAAGGACCGAAAGAGATGGCTATCGACGGAGGTGCCGGTTTCGACCGTTTGATCATTACGACTCCCTTATCCGATGGCGATAAGATTGTTGTAAAGGTAGAGGATGGAAATACAGCTTCTCCGAAAATCCGCAGGGATACGGTGACCGTAAATGTGACGGGAGCTGTTCAGGCCCCGCAGATTTCAGCCGGGGCTGACCGGACGATTGCCAGAGGTACTTCTACTTATCTGCTGGGTGAAGTGCTGGCGGAAGGCAACGGGATTACTTCCTGGACCTGGTGGGACGGAAATAATCTTGTCGCCGATGCGACAACGGCTAATCCGCAGACGAAAGCTTTGAACAGTGCTACGACTTTTTCGGCCTATGTGACCGATGCTGCCGGATGTACGAGTTTGCCGGATGAGGTGGGAATCCGTGTGACGGCAGATCCTTACGATCTGGCCGTGGATATGAACGCACCCGGCCTATTGTGTCATAACAGTAAGGTGCCGTTGTCGGCTGACGTTACTCCGGGTGACCGGGCGATAAGCAAATGGCAGTGGACCACGACCTTGGGAACTTTGTCGAATGCTGCGTTGGCAACTCCGGATTGGACGATGAACGTATCGGCCAACGGTACGGCTACTCTGATGGTATTGGTTGAAGACGGAGCGGGGGTAACGGCTGTCGATAAGGCTGTTGTGACCGTTTCGGATAAAACGGCGCCGGAATTGATTTTGGCCGGCTATAATACTGCCGGGGGTAAAAATACGCTTTGTTCGGGCAGTACGGAATTGAAAGTAACGGAGAAAAACGGAATCGCTTTGTCGGGATATGTATGGTATGCTGACGGTGCGGTCGTGGCCCGGGATGTTGATACCTATATACATGCTGTTAGCGCGACCTCTTTGGTGACGGTACGGGTGACGGCTTCGGCTGCAAGCGGCGGATGTCCTGCCAGCAATGTAGCGGAAGTGCCGTTGACGGCTTATCCGCAACCGGCTATTGCCTGGGCGGCTTCTTCGACTCCTGAATTTGTTGATGCAAATACGGCGGTAAAAGTGACGGCCGAAGTGACGACGACCACAAAAGCACCTTATACCTATACCTGGAAACATATTTCTACGCCGGTCAATCCGAATGCACCGGGCTATACGGATGAAGCGAATGCTGCCGGTACACCTCCTGCTGCCAGCAGTGAGGCAAATCTGGCGGGCGGTGCTTCAGCCGATTCTCATCCCTATGATTTTCAGGTAACGGTGACCGATGGAAACGGTTGTCCGTCGGATGAAATAACCCGTTCTATCGTGGTGAACGACGGCAGCCTGTATGTAACGGTAGCACCGAAATACGGCGACTATTGTATAAACGGGGCCGGTGTGCTTACCGCATCGGTGAAAGGGGAAGGGGTAACGGCTGACAATGTTACCTACCAATGGTATAAAGATGGAATCTTGATGGCGGGAGAAACCGGTAAGGAACTGGTTGTCATGAACCCGAATGAGACGGACAAATATCATGTGGAAGTGGAATGTGGAGGAAAAACCGGTTCTACAGCGGGCGTTCCGACTCAATTGAAACAAGGTACGAATACGGCTCCTACGCTTACGGGTATCGATCTGCAGATTCCGACTGGGTCGCGTACGGCTTTGGTGGTCGATCCGAACGGTGCGGTAATCACCGAATGGCAATGGAGTCCGGAAGATAAGCTGGCCAGTGGAGAAAGTACACTATCGTCGCCTTATACGGTTGCTTTGAATGCTTCGCAGCAATATACGGTTTACGGTGTAGATCGGAACAAATGTGTCAGTGCTCCGGCTATCGTGAATGTAGATGTCATCAATGTACTGGATCCCGCCGACCGGCAGGATAATCTGATGGTGAAGGCCTGGCCGACACCGGATACGGTTTGTATCGGTAACGAATTGAATATCTATGCGACGGTTTGGTCTTCGGTAACCGGTGATAAAACCTATACCTGGATGGGCGATGATAACCTGAACGTTAAAAATACACCCGGTGTGATTTTCAATCCGACCAACCAATCGTTGCCGGCCGGTACATATACTTATGCCGTGATTGTCGAAAATGCTGTCGGTATGAAGGCTGTCGACCGGGCCATAGTAACGGTTATCGACGGTACGACACCGACGTTGACGGAACAAAATCCGGGTGACCGTTGTGCCGGAAACGATGTGGTCGTAAAACTGACCCCTTCCTCCGGAGCTGAGTATACGTGGATTGTCAACGGGGTTGTCGATGAGACGGTTACGGGTAACACCTTTACCTGGCCGGATGTAATGGATGAAACCGGGGTTCATTATAACCTGAAAGTCATAGCTAAAACCGCCGGTTATTGCCGTACGGATACATTGAAGATCGATGCGGATGTGCAACCGGGCGTGAAGTTTGAAGGTTTGCAGATTGCCGATAGCTGCGGACAGGTCATTCTCTATTCGAAGACGAAAGAAAATGCCAACTATAGCTGGAGTTTGACCGCAGGTGCGCCTTATTTGAAGACAAAGGCCGGAGGATCGGCAGATACTTGTTATGTTGTTCAGGATATGGAATTTACAACACCTTCGATGGGATATACGCTGAAGGTCGAAGTAACGCCTAACGGTGGCGGTTGTAAAGCAAGCGGCCAGTATACGGGTAAATTGTACTACAGGCCGACTGCCCGGATTGCAGGCTGGAATCCGGCAGGAGAGGCGACACCTTTGTCTTATACAATGGTGGAGAAAAACGGATCGGAAACCGTTTATCTGGATGCCGTTAACTCGCATTATACGACAACCAATTCGGATGTCGATTGGACGGCTTTACATGCTAACATTACGGCAGCCAGCAATAAACAAACGGCTACTGTCAGAAACGTGGCTGTGGACGATTCCGTTTTCCTGACTATCGCCAATAAGGAAGTAGCTACCTGCCAAAGCCGCGATACCATGCCGGTATACCTCTATCCGGAGGCACCGACTTTAAGGATCGATACGGTTGACGGTAGTTTTGTGAACGCCGGATTATATCTGGACGGCGGTAGCGGTGACAACTATACTATCTGGAGCCGGAAATGGGATCCGTATTGTCTGACCGACCGCTTTACCGGTGATCAGGTGTATAAGAAAGAGCCGGGGGCTATAAACATCACGGATAAATTGTGGAAAGAACCGGCTATGGATACATTGGAATTCTATTATGCTACAGCCGGAAGAACTATTGCAGGACGTACCTGGGATAGTCCGACGACAAGTGATACGGTTGGATATTATTTGCAAGACATAAACAAGAATACAACTTCTGGTAAAACCTCAAATAATTTAGTTCCGGTTTATTTTGATTTTACAAAAATGGGATATCCGACTTCTGGAGATTTATTGAAATTGTGGACATCTAAGTTTAGTGTTGTAAGAACGTTTAATTATAGTACTCAAGGATGGTCTGGAACAACAAATCCGGCTGGTTCGATTATTATAGGTTCATTTACAATTGTACAAGGGACTGTTATTCAGATTGAACCAAAAATAAATTGTCAGTTTATGCAGTACGGTAAGTTGCCGAGTCTTTATGATTTTTCTGTAAACAAAACAAATGCAACGAGTAAAGGGAATAATAATTTAGTCTTTTTACAACCTTCAAGAGCTGCAATGTTGATGGCTAGGGAAGTGTTAGATGAGGTTGTAGATTTGAGTACTGTACGTTATTTTGGTTTTGATAATCAGGGATGGAATGCAGCACGATATGTAACATCTACAGTATTTTTAGGTGATTTTAGTTTAATACCTTTATTGCCATTGCAAATGGAATTGAAGGCGGCATTTAATGGCAGTATTAATTGGAAGTAATATCAGCGTGATGAAAAAATGTTTATTGGTCTTCTTTTTGTGCATAATTACAGTAGGGGCTTTTGCACAATTGAATTTCACGTTTACTATTTGTAGTTCGGGCACAGATTTGACCGGAAGTTCTGTTTTGACTCAAGGGGATGTGACTTGGACTATGGAAAATAAGGGGGTAACAGTTACAAATGCAGAGTCTACTTTTTGGTTAATGGATAATCAAGGAGGCCAGGTGTTTATAATGTTTGACCCGATGACAGACATGGCTTCTAAAGGGGGGTCCCTTTCTCTCGGTGATGTCGTCAATATAACGATAAAGGTTACAAATCCGGCTCATCCTTTATATAATAAAACAACGAGTGCCTCAATTCCTATTAATTCAATGAGTTCAGATGATTATGTAATGTTCTGTGCATTGAATTTTACGGCAACGCTTCCAACAATAAATATTCCTGATTTTACAATGTGTGCAGGTGAGACAGGAAAAACGGTGATTGCTACAATCACTGATGCTCCTGCTGATATTGCTAGTTATACGATTGATTGGGGTGGAGGAATTACAACAGCAGGTGCTGTTGGTGCAACGACAACAGGAAATGTTCCTTCTTCTATAACGAGTGGTACTTATACTGCAAATTTGAAAGATGGAGGAGGAAATATAGTTGCTTCTAAGGCATATAAAGTTACTGTTAATGCGGCTGCTACTATATCAATTACAGTGCCCAATACGCAAAAAGATGGGGCGGACGCTTACTATTGTAGCGGGGGATCGGATAAATCGACAGTTGTCCTTACGGCAAACGGGCCCAGCGGTTATACCTATGCCTGGGAAAAAGACGGTGCAGCTATTGCGGGTGCCGGTAGCGTTACGGCAAATCAGCCGGGTGTTTATAAGGTAAAAGGAACGCATACAACGGGTTGTCCGGGCGAGGCAACGGTTACGGTAGGTGAAAAGACGGCTCCGGCTGCTCCGGCTATTACGGCTCCGGCGAAAGCGGATGTCTGTGTGGAAGACGGAGGTTCGACGACCCTGGCTGTGACTTCCCCGAATGCCGGTTATACTTATATATGGACAGGAGCAACTGCCGGTACGCCGACCAGTTCTGCAACGGTACAACACAGTAGTGTTGCCACAAATGCAGCCGGTTCGCAATATACGGTAAAAGCCAAAGATAACTTTTGTACATCAAATTCTTCTACAGCGGCTGTTTTGAAAGGCCATAAGATCAGTGTTACCCTGGATAAAACCGGATCGATACAGGTGGCTGACGGTGTGACGCAGACTTTGACGGCAACCCCGACGACAACGCCGGCGACCGGTACCGTAGATGCTACGACCTGGAACTGGACTTCTACCGGAGCGGCAATCGCTTCCGGGCAGGGAACGGGCAGTATTACGACCGACCCGATCCATGCGACGTCTACCTATAAGGTGACTGTAAAAGACCAGTACGGATGTCCTGCTACCAGTGCAACAACAACCTTTACGATCAAGGCCGGTACGACCTGGGACATTACATTGGCCGATGCCAAGGCTTGTGCAGGAACTCAGATCAATTTGGCCCCCACGACGACTGCCGGTGTAACTTTGCCGGCTCCGGTTACTTATGCGTGGTCTTCTTCCGACGGGTTGACATTTACGAGTACGAATACATTAAATACTTCTGTTCCGACGACAATGGCGCCGGGAACTTACAAAGCGAAGATTAAAATCACGGACGGTAACGGCGTTTCCAAGGAAAAAGAGGTAACGGTTAAGGTATACGGTAAACCGACTTTGACGGATGTTACGGTTACTTCTACAGAGGTTTGTAAAGGAGATGCCGTGGAATTGTCAGCTAACGGCGGTGCTGCTTCGACAACGGTGATCGATAATTCGGCAGTATTGACGTATAACTGGACGGGGGCTACGAAAAAGGCCGACCAAACGAAAGCTTCGGCAACATTAAAGGCCGGCGACAATCTGTATGAAGTACAAATCGTCGATGGTAACAATTGTAAAAGTGAAAAAAGAAGTGTCACTTATGTCGGACATGAAGTAACGGTTATTGCTTCGCTGAACGGAAGTACTTCTTCTCCGGTGAGTGTACCTTACGGTTCGGCGGGAGCGTTGGATTGTACGCCGAGTTTCAATCCGGGCACAGGAGCCGCCGCCGGGCATGCGGATACTTACGAGTGGGTAAAAGCGACGGGTACAGCCGGTATTGACGGTGTAAATACGAATAAAACCGCGACGACGGAAGCTTTGACATCGGCCGGTTCTTTTAAAGTGACGGTTACCGATCAGTTCGGTTGCCCGGGTACGGGTACGATCAATTATACGACTACCGGCGGTGCGTTGACCGTTTTATTGAATCCGGCATACATTTGCGCCGGTTCGGATACTCCATTGTCCTGTACTCCCGGTGGAGGAACGGGGGGAGTTATTACTTACGAATGGATTGCTGTGAACGGCGATGTGACGTTTGACGATCCGAGTGCTGTTCAGCCGAAACTGGCAGCGGCAACCCTACCGGGTGTATATAAAGTAAAAGTGAAGATTAAACAGGGAGCTCAGACTGTAGAGTCGGCCGTTGTGGATATTACGGTCGGTGCACAGCCCAAGCTCGCTACGATCGGAATATTCCAGAACGGCAACCTGATTCCGGACGACGGAACTTCCGTATTGCCGGGTAGTAAGGTGTCGGTAGTGGCAACGGGGACAAACCTGCCTGCCGGTACTGTTTACGACTGGACTCCGCCGGCTTTGGTAGAGTCTGTTTCAGCCGATCAACTGACGGCAGAGAGTGTGGCGTTGTCGAGAAGTGCTTCGACGTGCTTTAAACTGACGGTGACGAATGCTGACGGGAAATGTCCGGATTATAAAGAGGCTTGTGTGCCGGTAGCCGGTACGGAATTCGTACTGGATATCCCGGATGCTTCGGTCTGTTTCGGAATGCCGTTGAATGTGACTTCTGTCGGAAATATAACCGGAGGTGTGAAACCGTATGTCCGTTATACCTGGACGTGTGCCGATCCGAATTTCAATTTCACCGAATCAGCCGATCATCAGTATATTACAGTGGCAGCTACGACTCCGGTCGGCACCTATACCGTGCATCTGGAAGTTGAAGATACCAAAGGCAATGTCGTTGCCGATGATTTTACGGTAACGGTGGCTGCTGTTCCTGTGTTTACTGCCGTGCCGGCTTCCCCGCAAACGGCGAAAGTGGGTACGACCGTGAATTTGTCGGCTACGGTAAATCCGGGTACGGCTACGGTAAACTGGATCCCGGGAGGTCCGGTACAGGGAGCACAAACCGGCGGTACGGGCTATGCCCAGATTACGGCAGGACAATTTACGGCTGCAGGGGCTTATAATTACAGAGTGGAGGCGGCCCTCGGCACTTGTAGTATAGATTCGGTTATTGTGATCAATGTACAGGAAAAAGTGGATGATATTGTTATTGTTGCGGCTGATGCAGAGGCTTGTGAGGGAGACGGAGATATCCGGCTGAGCGCTTCGGCAACGGGCGGATCGGGTAGTCTTTCTTACCGCTGGGAGGTACTTAGCGGAGATATCGTGTTGTCCAGTTCTACCGGACAGACGACGACGGTGCAATCTGCATCCGTCGGTTCACACCGGGTAAGGATACATGTGACGGATAATTCGGCCACCGATCCCGCACCGGCACAGTATAAGGATATTCTTGTTACCATATATGGCAAGCCGACGATTACTTCGATTGCGGTAGATAATGTAACGAGCGGTGCTTCCAATGTAACGGTGGTGGATTTCGGAGACGAGTTGAAACTGACCGGTACGGTTGATCCGACCAATGCAACCTGCGCCTGGACGGACGACCGGGGAGCTTTGCTTTCTCCGAACGGTAATCCGGTATATACCAAGCCGATGACGGATAATACGCGTTTTACCCTTAAGTTGACGAACAACAATGGATGTTCGGTGAGCCAGGATGTAAGCGTGACGGTAAAACAACCGGAAAACGGGGCTTTGCTGCGTCTGGAACTGGCGAAAGAGTGTGCCGAATCGGGCCGGGATATGGTACTGACAATGACAGCGACGGGAGGTACGACCTATTCCTTCCATTTGAGGAATAATGCCGGTCTGGATGTACTTTTCGAAGGAACGGGTCCCTGGACCTACAATATTCCGTTGAGCGGTCAGGATACTTATTTTGCACAGAACTTCCAGGCTTTTAAAAACGGGGTGGAAATTTTACCGACCTACGTACAGCCTGAAAATCTGGAAGCTTTGTTCTATACGACTCCGGTTATTACGATAGCCGGCGGAAATACGAAGACTGTTTGCGAGGGTAATGCTTTGACCTTGTCGGCTTCCGCCCAATTGGGAAATACGGTTTTCGAATGGGATGATCCGAATGTCGTGAACGGGCGGCCTTTCTTCCCGACGACATCGGGTACCTATACGGTTACTGCGACGTCAGACCGGGGATGTGAAGCAACCTCCAGGGTAGATGTGACGATAATCCCGAGACCGACGGTGACGATCAATGCTTCGCCGGAAACGATCTGTCTGGGAGATACCGTATTCCTGACAGCCGGAGGATCGGCTACGGAATTTACCTGGAACAACGGAAAGACGGGAACGGATATTTTTGATATACCGAATGTGGGAGGAACGATAAAATACGTGGTATCCGGTAAGGAAACCGTAAACGGCTGTACCGATACCGCTTCGGTGAAGGTGCTTGTAAATGAGCCGCCGGTGATTGTATCGACTTCCCGTACGACACGTAGTATCGCCATCGGTAAGAATGCGACTTTTGCAGTCAAGGCTACCGGTAAGGATCTGAGATACGAATGGCAGCGGTGGACCGGTTCGTCCTGGCTGACTCTTTATGACGGCGATGACGACCAGCCCGGTGTATCCGGCTCGCGTACCGATTCGTTGACACTGACCGGCGTGCCGATGAGTTGGAACGATACGAAGCTGCAATGTATCGTTACCAATGATTGCGGTGTTGCCGATACGACCTTCCTGCTATATGTGAAAGAATGTTTCGATATCCTTGACCTGGAATGGGATATGTGCGAAGGTATCCGTCCGGAAACCGATCCGACGGTGGCAATTGACGGCTGGTATTGTCCGGGAACAAAGATTGCCATCTGTGCCAGACTGATTCTCGACGATCCGGATGCCGATCTGGGAAGTGCCGTGTATAAATGGACGGTAGACGGATTATCTACCGATGACGGCCGCTGGGGAGAAATGGTGTTTATTTCCGATTCCAGTGTATTGAGTTGGGTACCGCCCGCCTCCTGGCAGGATAATATTACCATAGCCTTGTGCGCTTATATCGACGGAGCCTGTGATACGGTATGTAAGAGTTATCTGCGCTTGAAGGCAACGGCTTATACCGAACTCGACTGGAAGATGATGACTTCCGTCGATCCGTCCAGAATGTTCTGTCCGGGAGATACGGTAACTTGTTGGATAGACGATCCGAAACAAACGGCAGGTTTGAACCCGACCTATAAATGGTATAACGATATTTTCGATCTGTCGACGGAAAAGCCTTCGACCAACGAAGTGGTCAGCTTGAAGAACGACCGGGTAGTGATGAAGATGGGACAAAAAGATACGTGGATGAAGGTGGTGATGACTCCTTCTCCTGAAATCTGTACCCGCCAGGGAGAATATGCCGATACGGCTTTCTTGCAGGTAAAACAGATCGTAGAACCGGAGTTCTCAATCTGGAGCGAGGATACATTGGCTTGTGCCAATGACGAGATTTACCTGGAAGCCCGTTGGAAAAATGCCGGAGAGCATCCTAAATTCCAATGGACACGCAGTATCGGAGAACCTTATTGGAACCTCGGAACCGAATATTATGCCAAGACGGTATTGGATGAAAACGACGTATGGATCAAATGCGTACTGACGCCTTCGGATGAAGTTTGCTTCAGACAGGATACCGTATTTGTCGGAGCTAAACAGATTAAGGTTATCAAGGATCCGGCCGTAGTGATTTTCGCCGACCTCGAAAATAAAGTGCAGGGAGACGAAATCATCATCGAATCGGATATTACGAAAATGCCGATCAAGGATCCGTCTTATACCTGGTATGTCAATAATCTGATCGAACCGAGCGAAACGGAAGAGGAATGGATTTCTTCCGATTTTAAACAAGGCGATAAGATACAATTGGGTGTGAAAGGAGAACGGATTTGCCAGAACCAGATCATGTCCAATATTCTGGAGATCGATTTCAACAACTCGGCCCGCGATACGCTGGTAGTGATCTATCGGGACGAACGTATCCGTAATCTGGATTTGTTTAAACCGGGTGACGAACTGAAAGAGTTCTCTATCGCCCAGGGCGGTTATACCGGTTCGGGTAAGGTTTCGATGGGACTTGACGGGAAGTTCAATTACATTCCGGATCGTGATTTCATCGGTATGGAGAAAGTGACGTATGTGATCTATAATAAGTATACGGGAACAACGGAAACCGGGCATGTTTACATTCAGGTAAAAGACAAAGACCGTTTCTTTATTCCGAATATCATTACGCCGAACGGGGATGGTTTGAACGATACCTGGAAGCTCGATTTCCTGGCTGATTACCCGGAACACAGAGTGACGATTTACAACCGTTACGGTAAGGTCGTCTTCAGGGCTGACCATTACAACAACGACTGGGATGGATCGGGTCAGGGAAACAGTGGCTATGTGGCCTACTTCAACCTGCCGAACGGAATTTATACTTATGTGATCGATCTGGGTAATAAGGAGATATTGAAAGGATGGGTAGAGATCCGGAAAAATATGAACCTCGGGAGATATTCGCGCTAAACGGGTATAAAACGTGGTGATGAAAAGGTGAAAATCTCCCGGGCTGTAAGGGCCGGGGAGACTTTTGCCGTTTATAAATATTTGAAGGAAGGACGCGGAATTTTGAAAATTAATTTGTAGTTTAGAGCGTTTTAAATTAGGTTAAAATTATACGAAAGTTTATAAAGTTTTTAAATCGGTATTCCGTCTTTACTTTCGTATTTTTACCTTAACAGACATGGTATTATGAGATTTATTGTTGCAGGTTTATTGGTGGTAATGTCGGTGACTGCGGGGATTGCGCAGACGAATGTGTTGAGATTTACGGATTATGCAATGGTACAGCCGGTTGTTAATCCCGCTTGTATGGGTATGGAAGAAGGGGTGGCCGGGTTATTACTTTACCGGAGTCGTTTTGAGAAATCCGATTACTGGCCTTCTACCGGTGTGTTTAATATCAATTCCGGTATCAAAGGGAAGAATCTGGGAGGGGGTATAAACCTGATTTACGACAAATACGGTCCTTATGAAAAATTGTTCGCTTATGTAGCGGGTTCTTATAAGCTGAAAGTGAATGAAGGTAAGTTTTTATTTTTCGGATTGCAGGCGGGTATCAATTATGTCAGCAATGCCGGAAATTATAAAAAATACGAGGAAGAAGTCATATTCAGTGATAATTACAGTCAGCCGAACTTCGGTTTCGGTTTGCACTTCCAGGCCGATAAGTATTATGTCGGTTTGTCGATTCCGGAATTCAGGTATAATACAATCAACGAAGAGGGGCAAAAAGTAAATTCGATGATGTCGAATATGCTGAAGGTATTTCTTTATGGCGGTTACCGCTTTAAAATTGCGGAGAATACAGATTTGGAGCCTTATTCCTGGATTACATATTCGGGAGAGGAAAATACGATGCTGGATCTGGGAGCCAAATTGATATACAAAGACAGCTTTATCGTCGGTGCTCAATACCGTACGGAGGAAGCATTCGCTGCCATGGTAAGGGTAAGATTGACGGGAGATATCTGGCTGGGGTATGCGTTTGAAGGCAATCATTCGGATATTGACAACAGCTTTAACAGTGTACAGGAAATCGGACTGACTTTCCGTTTCGGCGGTAAGAAAGGAACCGGCGGCAGTGCGACGAGTGACGAGAAATACGACGATATAAAATCAATCCGTTATTTTTAATACGGAGTCGCAAAATCATAAAGTCGCAGAGAATTTTGGATTGAATACACAAGGCTGAATTTGAGAGGAATTAAAAATTGCAGATTTACGATTTTAGATGAAACGGAGCTGATAACGAATCTGGATGCCCGATAATCTAAAATTAAAATCTGAAACCGTAAATAAGTTAGGAAGCAGGAATAGTAAAATCAGCGTGGGATCCGGGAGAACTGCGGAAGTAATTTACAATTTAAATCTAAAATCAGGATGAAGTTCATATTCACCATATTGTTTGTGATGCTGATGTCGATGGGGGCTTTTGCACAACAGCAGAGCCGGGCTGACCGGATGTTTGAGAGGGGGGATTATTTGGGTGCTATGAAATTGTACCGGAAGGAACTGGATGCGGGTACGGGAGACCAGGAGCGAACGAAAGCACGGGTAGCCAATTGCCTTTTTCATTTGAATGATGTTATCCGGGCCGGACAATTGTACCGGGAACTGGATCCCGATAAACTTGGGGCGGATGATTTGCTTTATTATGCGATTACCTTACAGCGCTCGGGGGAATATGATAAAGCATTGGGGCTGGTGGATATGATCGAAAGTATGGGAGGTGATGTTATCGCTACGGAGCGTTTGCGTCAATCCTGTAGTTTTGCAGAGCAAATGAAGAAGGAAAAGCCGGTGTATGCCGCTAATAAGACAAATATCAATTTTGCCGGCTTTTCTGCCGGTGTTACCTATTATAAAGGCAAGGGGGTTATTCTGGCAGCTCCGGGCAGCGGCGAGAATGCCATGCAGGACTCTAAAGGCTATAAGTTTACCCGTTTGTACAATGCCGTATTTTCCGGAGATGGAAAAGGAGGACGCCTGATACCGTTCGGAGAGGAACTGGTAGATAAATACCACATCGGAGCGGTGACTTTTTCGAAAAATTTTCAACGGATTTATTTTACGAAAACCATTTTGAAAAAAGACGGCACCAGTATATTGAAGCTGATGACGGCAGAGAATAATGCCGGGAAATGGGAGAACATTCGGGAGTTGAATATCAATTCTGACGATTACTCCTGTGCTCATCCTTGTTTATACCGGGATTCGCTTTTGTTTTTCGTTTCGGATATGCCGGGAGGGTATGGCGGGAAAGACATTTACAGGACGGTGGTCGATGGGGACGAGTGTGGCGAGGTACAGAATCTGGGAGGTGTCATCAACACGGAAGATGACGAATTATTCCCGTTTATTGATAGTGACGGTTGTCTGTTTTTTGCTTCCAACGGGCATGTCGGTTTGGGAGGCTTGGATATTTTCGAAAGCCGGATGACGGCGGAGGGATGGACAGCACCCCGAAATATGGGCCGTCCGATAAATTCGTCGATGGATGATTTCGGGCTGGTGTTTCTGGATACGAAGCGCACCGAAGGCTATGTTTCTTCCAACCGGGGAGGTACCGGATATAACGACTTTTTATTCAGTCTGCGGATATTGCCGAGCCGGTCTCCTAAAGTAGACGTGCCGGCGCCTGTGGATCAGCAGGTTGTCGTCGATCCCAAAGACATGTTCAAGGTGGATTACCGGTATGCGATACAGGTAGGGGCTTTTCGGAATCCTGTGCCGCGGGTCTATTTCGATAAATTTCAAAATGTCAAGGTATATCTGGGGTATGATAATATCTATCGGTATACGTTGGGAGAGTATCCGGAAGAGCAGGTGGCGCAGAACGACTTGAAAGAAGTCCGGAAAGTGATAGGCGACGCCTTTGTGTGTAATGTCGATAGTTATGTTGTACAGCAAAAAATCCGGAACGATGTGCAGGGGGATAAAATCAGCGATGACGAACTGTTGTTAATCCGCCTGAAAAATCTCGAAATACAGGAAAAGGCGAAGAGAAACCGGCCACAGCCGCAAAAAACACACCGTTATCTGGAAAAACCCCGGGATACGGAAATGGCCGTGAGGCGTAGTGCCTATACGGTGGTGCTGATGTCTGTCAATCAGGTACTCGATATGTCGAAATTCAACGGTATCCGGGAAATGGATGTTTATGAGGTGGAGGATGGAAGCTACCGTTATTGTACCGGACGCTACAATAGAAGGGAAGATGCGGAGAATGCCTTGCAGCGTGCGCGTAATTTGGGTTTCCGGGAAGCATATGTTACCAATACCAGCGAATACGGCTATGAACGGAGAAGGGTTGCTGAAGACAGTCCCTCCCGGGATGTACACGGTATGAAAGAACTGCTGAAAGATTTGTAAAACCGGCTTATAATTAAGCCTGCACTTTGCCGAAAATTACACACTGGGACGGACTCAATGTGTAATTTTTGATTTACGACTTTACTTTTTTGCCGGGTCGGATTGTGTGTTGAATCTGTAATCTACAATCGTAAATCAAAAATCATAAATCGTAAATCGTAAATCATAAATCTGTCTGGTGGACTAACGAAAATCAAAATTCGTTTACTTTTCATTGATTTTCCTTCGTAATCTCCAAAAAGTTGTATCTTTATTGCGTTGAAAAATGGAGTTTTCAGATATGCGGACACGAAGTATTTGATTATGGGTGATGATGTGAATTTAAGCGGGTGGCGGCTTTGGAAGGAGGCCCGGCATTTGGTGCAGGAAATATTCCGGTATATACCGGATGTGAAAGCAAACAGCGTTTATATCCAGATGCGGCGTGCTGCCCTGCAATTGTTGTGTTCCGTTTCTGAAAGCCGGCTTGCGGCGTCGCGCCGTCAGGCTATTGTGTTGTTGGACGATGCTTTACAAATTTGTGCAGAACTTAGGCACATGTTACGTATATACCGTTGCTATCGTTATATACCGAATGAGGTATCGAGGGAGTTAGATGTACTTTGCCAAAAATTATATCCGGCCCTGGAACAGGAAATTCAGCGGTTGAGTATGGGGTTCGGACGTTTATACCCGGAAAAACCGGAGGAAAAAGGCACTGAAGATTCGGATCTTGTAAAAGGAAAGGAATGAACGGGAGAAGCATTGCTATTTATGGAAAAACGATTCAGGATGAGTTTTTTCCGTACCTGGAGAAGATGTTATGCCGTATAAAAGCGGAAGGTATTGCGCTCGATTGTGAAGTGGGGTTCGCTGCTTTTTTGGCGGAACATTTCGGTTGCAGGGATTGGTTCCGCCAATTGTACCGGCAGTCTGATTTCCCGCGGGAAGATACGGCTTTGCTGCTGAGTATCGGAGGAGACGGAACTTTCCTGGATGCCGTGCTTTATGTGAGAGACAGTGGTATTCCCGTACTGGGGATGAATACGGGGCGGCTCGGTTTTCTGGCTAATATTTCGGTCGATGAGGTAGACGAAGCCGTCGAATATATTTGTGGGGGGGTGTATGATACGGAACCGAGGGATGTATTGGGACTGAAAGTGAAAGGAGGCAATTTCCCGGGGTTTACTTACGGACTGAACGAGGTCGGAGTACACAAGACGGACAGTTCGTCTATGCTGAAAATCCATGCTTATATCGGAGATATTTATCTGACGACTTATTGGGCGGACGGCTTGATCGTTGCGACGCCGACCGGTTCAACAGCCTATTCGCTTAGTGGGGGAGGACCGATTGTGAGTCCGGCGTGTAAGAATATTATTTTGACGCCGGTATGTCCGCATAATCTGACAATGCGGACGCTGGTGGTGCCCGATACGGCCGTTATCCGGCTGAAGGTGGAAGGACGGTCAGGTGATTTTATGTTGAGTCTGGATTCCCGGCTCGAACGAATGAGTGACGAGTGTGAGATCGAGATTACGACCGGTGATTTCAAGATTAATGTCGTAAAGTTACCGGGACACGATTATTATGAGACATTACGGGATAAATTGGGATGGGGAGGAGATATCCGGAATGGAAAATAGAGAATGAAAAATGAAAAATAACGAAGAAGCGGCATTTGAGCATCGGAAAATGAAAAAACGGCCAACACTTTTTGTGTTTATTACCCGTTTTTTCACTTTTCACTTTTCGCTTTTCCTGCTATTGTTGTTATCTTTGGACGGTTTTAGTCAGCCCGGAGCGGAAATTGGGATCATGGGAGGCGGTGGATATTATTTAGGTGAATATAATCCGTCCCATCATTTTAAGTTTACGCAAGGGTATTTCGGCGGATTATACCGTTATAATCTGAACGACCGTTTTGCTTTGAGGCTGAATGCCGGCTTTTCGCGCATTGATATTAAAAATGTCATATTGCCGGATAATCACGGGGTAATTTATCCCACCGGTTTTAAAGCCAATATCCGGGATTTAAATCTTGTGGGAGAATTTAATTTCCGGAGTTTTATGGTTCCTAAAGTCGATAAATCTTCTTTATGGTCGCCATACATTTATGCGGGGATCGGTTTTTTGAGTGCCGGAGATGCCGGGAGTATCAGTATACCGCTCGGCGTAGGAGTGAAGTTTAATTTATGGGGTCCTGTATCCTGTGGGGTAGAATGGGGCTGCCGGAAATTGTTTACGGATAAATTAGACGATTTGGAAGATCTTTGGAAGACAGGGGAAACGAACTTTATTTTCAATAAGGACTGGTTTTTTGTCGGAGGGGTAACACTGACTTACCGCTTTCCGATTGATCCGGTTTGTTGGGGATATTGATTTGATTGTAAACGGAAAAATATTGTATTCGATGTATAATCCGATTTATGATTTACGATTTTATTTTGCCGGGTTGGCTGGTTGGTTGGTATAATCTGCAATTTGAAATCTGAAAGGGGATCGGAGTGTTTATAGTATATTATTAATAATTCAGGCTACTTATGACGGATGAAAAAATGCCGCGGCATGTGGCAATTATCATGGATGGAAACGGAAGGTGGGCGAAGGAGAGAGGTTTGGAGCGTGTCTATGGGCATCAGAAAGGAGTGGAGACTGTCAGGCGGATTGTAGAGGCTGCCGGGGAGATCGGGCTGGAATACCTGACATTATATACTTTCTCGATTGAAAACTGGAACCGGCCTAAAGCGGAAGTCGATGCGTTGATGGGATTGATGGTTGATGCGATTATCCGGGAAACGCCGGACCTGATGGAGAAACATGTAAAAGTGCTGGTGATCGGAAATGTCGCTGATTTACCGGAGACGGTACGTCAGAAATTAGGGGAGCTGGAGGCAAAGACGGCTGCAAATGACGGGGTGAAGTTGGTGTTGGCGCTGAGCTATGGTGCCCGCTGGGAAATAACGGAAGCGGCTCGTAGAATAGCTGAAGCCTGCCGATCGGGAAAAATCGGAGATGTCGATGAAATAACCGAGTCTTTGTTTGCTACTTATCTGACTACGGCAGGCATTCCGGATCCGGATTTATTGATCCGTACCAGCGGAGAATGCCGGTTGAGTAATTTCCTGTTGTGGCAGTGTGCTTATACGGAATTTTATTTTATTGATAAATTTTGGCCTGATTTTGAAAAAGATGATTTATATTTGGCAATTCGTAATTTTCAGTTGCGCGAGAGGCGGTTTGGCATGACGGGAGAGCAGTTGAAAGCCGGAAATGCCGGAAAATAAAGTGGGGCGGATCTTTGAAAAAAGAAGTGGGAGGTTTGTAAAATAGATAATACTTGGTAACAATAATACAAATGATAAAGAGGGTAATTCTTTGTTTTATAATAACCTTTTTGTGTGGTAGTGGAATAATGGCGCAAACAACCGATTCCATTGTGCAGCCGGAAGTTTACTATTCTTCACCTAAAACGTATGAAATCGGAGGCATAGAAGTAACGGGTATTGCCGATCACTATGATCCGGAAACTTTGGTTCAATTGGCCGGATTGAAGGTCGGCCAGGAGATTAAATTGCCCGGAGACGAGATCACGAAAGCCATTAAACGCTTGTATAGTAACGGTCTTTTCTCGGACGTCGGTTTTTTTATCGATAGAGTGGTCGATGGTAAAGCTTATTTGATTTTACATTTGCAGGAAAGGCAGAAATTGTCGAAAATCAATTATATCGGCTTGAAAAAGTCGGAAGAAAATAAGATCAAAGAAAAGATCAATCCGCTTCCCGGTACGCAGGTGACCGATAATATGATCACTAATTTGAAGCATATCGTTGAAAAGCATTTCAAGGAAAAAGGATTTTACAATATCAGTATCAAAGCTCTCCAGCGCGACGATCCGGAAAAGGACAACTTTGTGATTCTGGATGTCATCGTAGAAAGGAATAACAAGATTAAAATTCAGGATATTGTCATTAACGGTAATAAGGAGATAAAGGCTTCGGTGTTGAAACGGGCCATGAAGAAAACCCGGGAGAAATCTTTGGTGAATTTTTTCAAATCGTCGAAATACATTGAAGCAAGTTACGAGGACGATAAATACAACTTGCTGGATAAGTATAATGAGAAGGGATACCGGGATGCCATGATATTGTCAGACAGCGTGGTACAGGTTTCTCCCAAGCGGGTGAAGATTTATATCAATGTGGAGGAAGGTAAGAAATATTATTACAACAATATCACGTGGGTAGGTAATACGGTATATGATTCGGAGCGTCTTTCCCGTATTCTGAATATCCAGAAAGGGGATGTCTATAATAAGAAATATTTCAACGAACGTCTGAACGACGATGAAAATACGGCGGTTAATAAATTGTATGTGAACAACGGTTATCTGTTTTTCCGGGCAATACCGGTAGAGACAGTTGTCGGTAATGATTCGATCAATGTGGAAATCCGTATTTTTGAAGGTCCGCAGGCTACGATCAACCGGGTAATCATCAAAGGTAACGACCGTACGCACGAGCATGTTGCCCGTCGTGAGTTGTATGTCTATCCGGGGGAATTGTTCAGCCGGGAAGACGTCATGCGTAGTTACCGGGAATTGGCGAATCTGGGACATTTCGATCCGGAGCAGATCAAACCGGATGTAAAACCCGATCCGGAAGCCGGTACGGCAGATGTAATTTTCAGTGTTGTGGAAAAAGCCAATGACCGGGTGGAATTGTCCGGTGGTTGGGGTGCCGGTATGATCATCGGTTCGCTGGGGTTGACTTTTACGAATTTCTCTATCCGGAATATCTTTAACTGGGAATCTTACCGGCCTTTGCCGCAAGGGGACGGACAGACATTGAGCCTGAAAGCTCAAACGAACGGTAAATATTATACCTCGTTCAGTGCTTCTTTCCGGGAGCCCTGGCTGGGAGGACGGAAACCCAATTCGTTGAGTGTGTCTGCTTATTATTCCCGTCAGACCGGTTACTCTTCCAGCTATTATAACCATTCCTATTATGTCAACAATTCAAAAGACATGTATGACGACAGTCAGTTGATGACGACTTTCGGTGTGAGTGTCGGATTGGGACGGCGAATCAAGTGGCCGGATGACTTTTTCACAATGTATACGGAGGTATCCTATCAGCGTTATCATTTGAAAAACTGGCCGTACTATATTTTCAGTAACGGTAATTCCAACAATTTGTCGTTTGCTTTCCAGTTGAAGCGGAGTTCTATCGATAATCCGTTGTATACCCGTAAGGGAAGTGATTTTACTTTCGGGCTATCCTTTACTTTGCCTTATTCCTGGTTTGACGGTATCGATTACGACAAATCGAACCTGGAGGAGAAAAACCGTTACAGATGGATTGAATACCACAAATGGAAATTTATCGGTAAAACGTTTATGCCTTTGGACAGAAACGAGAAACTGGTATTGTATGCCGGCGTTCAGTACGGTTATCTGGGTTATTACAACAAACACAAGCGTTCTCCGTTCGAAGGTTTCGAGATGGGAGGTGACGGAATGTCCGGTTATAGCCTGTACGGACGTGAATACATCGGTTTACGGGGGTATCAGAACGGTTCGTTGACAAATGCCGGATCAAACTTTATTGCTCCGAATGCTGCGGATGCCAGTCTTTATTCCAAGTGGACCATGGAGGTTCGTTATCCGATCTCTCTGGCACAGTCGGCAACGATTTATGCCCTGGCATTTTTGGAAGCCGGAAACTCCTGGTATGAGCTGAAAGAGTTCGAGCCGTTCAATCTGTACCGTTCTGCCGGTGTCGGCCTGCGGGTATTCCTGCCGATGTTCGGATTGCTCGGTATCGACTGGGGATACGGTTTCGACGAAGTTCCGGGACGTCCGGGTGCAGCCGGTTCGCAGTTCCATTTTGTATTGGGTCAGGAGTTTTGACATTAATTATAAATAATTTTCAGCGTTCAATTTGCATGATACAATTGAAAACCATAATTATTTTACTATTTTTGTCCTGTATTACGGGTATGGGAATGGCACAAAGCCGCTATGCTTTCGTTAATATGGATTACATCCTGGAGCATATTCCCGATTACGCCAAGGCGAAGCAGGAGTTGGACGAATATTCCCGGAAGCTGCAGGCCGATATTGACGCTTTGTATGCGGAGATTACGGAAATGCGCGACAAATATAATTCGGAACGGGTGTTTCTGACACCGACGATGCGCGAGCAACGGGAAAAGGCAATAGCGGAGAAAGAAAATAAAGCCCGCGTATTGCAACAGAATTATTTCGGACCGAACGGGGAGCTTTTCCTGAAACGTGAGGAATTGATCAAACCGATTCAGGACGAAGTGCTGGACGTGATCCGGGATGTGGCCAAAGAGGGGAATTTCGGGGTTGTTATTGATATTTCAGCCGATAATTCGGTGATTTATTACGATCCTAAACTGGATAAAAGTAAAAATGTCCTGCGCAAGTTAGGATATTCGACAGCAGAGAAAAGTGAGGAATGAGACTTTGCAATTAGAAATTGGTTAATTAAAAATAGAGAAAATGAAGAATACAATGAAATGGTTGTTACTGGCCGCTTTTATGGTGGCTGCAATGAGTTTGTCTGCTCAGCAAAAACCGCTTAAACTGGGACATATCGAGAGCAGTAAGCTGGTGGCTGCAATGCCTGAGATGGCCCAGGCCCAGAAAGATTTGGAAGCTCAGCAAGCAGAGGTACAAAAGGAAAGCCAGAATCTGCGCGATCAATATCAGAAATTGATTGTGGAATATACACAAAACCAAAAGACTTACTCAGAAATTATCCTGGCTTCTAAAGAGCAGGAAATTAATGAATTGGGTCAGCGGATACAGAAGTTTGAAGAATTGGCTATGAATAAGTTGCAAAAAACACGGGAAGAATTGTTCGAACCGGTGATGACAAAAGCAACCAACGCAATTAAAGAGGTGGCCAAAGAGAACGGTTTTACTTATATTTTCGACATGAGTTCCGGAGCTATTTTGTTTGCATCCGAAACATCGGAAGATATATTGCCTTTAGTAAAGAAAAAATTGGGGATCCAGTAATAACTGCAATTTATCCATCCTGCCGGATGCCGAGAAAATTGAAGTGTATGCGATCCTGAATTTTGAAATTCACGATAATTTTAAAAATTAGTCGGACACCCGTAAGGTCTTAAAATAGAGATACTGCGGGTGTCTGTTTTTTATATTGAAATCCGGTATGACAGATAGAAATTCCATCGGCGTTTTTGATTCCGGTTACGGAGGCCTGACGATATTGAAAGAGATTGTACGGGTTTTGCCGGAGTATGATTATATCTATCTGGGAGATAATGCCCGTACGCCTTACGGAACCCGTTCGTTCGAGGTGGTTTACCGCTATACCCTGGAGGCCGTCCGCAAGTTGTTCGGTATGGGGTGTCCCCTGGTGATCCTTGCCTGTAATACGGCGTCGGCAAAAGCCTTGCGTACGATTCAGCAGGTAGATTTACCCCGCATGGAAGCTACGCGCCGGGTGTTGGGTGTGATCCGGCCGAGTGTCGAGGCTTTGGCTTCCTTTACCCGGAACGGGCATGTCGGAATCCTGGCAACGAAGGGAACCGTAGCCTCGGAATCCTATCCGCTGGAGATCGAAAAATTGTACGGTAAAGAAGCTTTTCGGATTACCCAGGTAGCTTGTCCGATGTGGGTGCCTTTGGTCGAGAATAATGAGTTGGCAGATGAAGGGGCCGTTTATTTTGTCCGGAAATATATTGCGGAACTTATGACGGCCGATCCGCAGATCGATACCGTCATTCTGGGATGTACGCATTATCCTTTGTTACGGTCTCTTATTTTGCGTTATTTACCTGCTCACGTGAAATTGGTGGAGCAGGGACATATCGTAGCAGATAGCCTGAAAGATTACCTTTTGCGGCATCCGGAAATGAAAGAACGTTTGTCGGCGGAGGGCAACCGGCATTATCTGACTACGGAAAAGACGGAATTGTTTGAGCGGATGGCCGGTTTGTTTATGGGAGAAGAACTCCGGGCCGAACAAATAGAAATTTAAGAAGGATGCGGGATTTGGAAGCAGAGTTTTCCGCTTTTGGTTTATATTTTATATATTTACGAGATAAAGGGGTTTTATTGTAGATTTTTGATTTACGATTTACGATTTACGATTTACGATTTTTGATTTACGATTTCTTTTTGCGGGGTTGTATTGTGTGTTCAATCTATAATCTGCAATTAAAACGTTTATGTAGATTGTAAATTTTAGATTTTAGATTTTAAATTGCTTGACAATCTGGTTTGTTATCAGATTCGTTTCATCTGAAATCTGCAATTAAAACGTTGGTTTGAGGACTAATAGGAATAGCATGACAGAGCAGGAATTGATAAAAAATGCTTTTGAAGATTTGATGGCGAACCTGCGTCCCGGGACGTCGAAGGAAAGCCGGCAATTGATCCGAAAAGCTTTTGATTTTGCGAATGAAGCGCATAGCGGTGTAAAACGACGTTCCGGAGAGCCTTATATCCTGCATCCGATAGCTGTAGCCCGTATCGCAGCCAAAGAAATCGGGCTGGGAACTAAATCGGTCGTTGCGGCTTTGCTTCATGATGTTGTGGAGGATACGGACTATACGGTGGATGATATCGCGAGCCTTTTCAGTCCGAAGATAGCTTCGCTGGTCGATGGATTGACCAAGATCAGTGAGGTGATGGGAGCCGACAGTAGTAAACAGGCCGAGAGTTTTCGGAAAATGATACTGACATTGGCGGATGATGTGCGGGTGATTCTGATCAAGATCGCCGACCGCCTTCACAATATGCGGACGCTGGAGTCCATGCCGGAACACAAACAGGTGAAGATTGCCGGGGAAACACTATATATTTATGCGCCTTTGGCTCATCGTATGGGATTACATGCGATCAAAACGGAGTTAGAAGATTTGAGCATGAAGTACGAGCACCCGGAAGAGTATGAGGTAATTGCCCGCAAAATAGCCGTTTATCACCGGGAGTTTTCCGATCTGCTGGAAAATTTTGTCGGTCCGATCCGGGAAAGCCTGGATAGGAACGGATACGAATATACGCTTACAGCACGTACGAAAAGTGTATATTCCGTATGGTTGAAGATGCAGAAACAGAATATCAGCTTTGATGAGATTTACGATTTATTGGCCGTAAGGGTTGTTTTTACTCCTAAGCCGGAGCAACCGGAGAAGTGGCAGTGCTGGAATATTTATTCCCTGATTACGGATTTATACCGGCCGAAGCCGGAGCGTATCCGCGACTGGATAAGTACGCCTAAGGCTAACGGTTATGAGGCTTTACACCTGACGGTTATGGGCCCTGAAGGGCAGTGGTTTGAGGTGCAGATCCGTTCGCAGCGTATGGACGAGATTGCAGAGAAGGGATGGGCAGCCCATTGGAAATATAAGACGGAAGGGGGAGAAGGTAATTCAGAGCTCGACAAATGGCTGGCGAGCATAAAAGAGATGCTGGAGCAACCTGATTCGGATGCCCTTGAATTTCTGGACGAGTTTAAGCTGAATTTGTATACGAAAGAAATCCGGGTATTTACTCCGAAAGGATATATGAAGACCTTACCCAAGGGAGCTACTGCTTTGGATTTTGCTTACGAGATACACACAGAGATCGGTAATACCTGTATTGGGGCGAAAGTCAATCACCGCCTGGTACCGATGAGTTATAAATTACAGAGTGGCGATCAGGTTGAGATCCTGACAAGTGATAAGCAGACGCCCCAGAAAGAGTGGTTGGATTTTGTCATCACGGCCAAAGCAAGGTCACATATCGATGCTGTTTTTAAGAAAGAGAGAAAAGAAGCCATCCGGCAGGGAATTGCTTATTTCGAGGGAATGGTGAAAGAGGCGAATCTGCCGCCGACATCGGAACCCTTGAAAAAAGCGTTGGCTTTTCTGAAGTTGACGAATAAAGACGATTTATATATCCAATTGTCGAAAGATACCGGTGTCCGGGAACAATTGTTGAAGGAGCTGAAGAAGAAAAACGAAAACCGGTTTATGAAATATTGGACTCTCCAATTCTTGTGGAGCGATAAGGATAACGAAGGGAAAAAAATCAAGCGGAACGAAGAGTTGGGAATTACCGATACGAATACGGATATCGTCATCGCTCCCTGTTGCAGTCCGATACCGGGGGATGATGTGGTGGGTATGAATATCGGCGGTAAGGTGACGGTACATAAGCGTAAATGCCCGGAAGCGATTCGCTTGATGTCCAGTTACGGGGATAAAATTGTGCCGGTGAAATGGGTCACCCAGAAGGTGATGTCTTTCCAGGCGATCCTGAAATTGTCAGGGATTGACCGGGTCGGGATGGTCAGTGATATTACGACGGTGATATCAAAAGAAAGCGGAGTAAATATGCGGGTGGTGCATTTCGAGACCAAGGACGGCGTTTTTGAGGGGATGATTCATGTGTATGTTCATAATACACAGGACTTGAATCGGTTGATCAGTAAAATTTCCGCTTTGAAGGGAGTGGAAAAAGTAGTAAGGGTAGAAAATATCGAAAGTTGAGAATATGCCGAACGAAATGGAAAAGGTGAAGACCGTAAAAGATATTTTTACAGCTTATATGCAGGAAAAAGGACTGCGTAAAACTTCCGAGCGCTATGCCATATTGGAGGAAATCTACATCCATCCGGGGCATTTTAATGTAGAGTCTTTGTTTGAAGCGATGCTGCGTAAAAATTACCGGGTCAGTCTGGCAACGGTATATAATACATTACAGTTGTTGCTGGATTGCAATCTGATCGTCAAACATCGCTTTGAGAATAATATGTCTTTGTTTGAACCTACATACGACATTACCCCGCATGAGCATTTGGTGTGCCTGCATTGCGGGAAGGTGGAAGAACTGACGGATATACATATCGATGAGGCGATAGAGAGTGTAAAGGACAAATGCGGATTTTCCGTCCACCATCATTTATTGTATATCTACGGACTCTGTAAAGAATGCCAAAAGAGTCATTAATTTTCAGTTTCTGATTTCCAATTTTCGATTTTTAAAGCTACCTTTGTACGTTTGCGTTTTTCAGGAGGAAAACGTGTAACGATGTGGAATTTTATAAACCGGGACTGTTCCGGCAGTCGTAACTAAACGAATACAGATGAAAGTAGATGTGTTACTTGGATTACAATGGGGTGATGAAGGAAAAGGCAAGGTGGTGGATGTGCTGACACCGAAATATGATTTGATAACCCGTTTTCAGGGAGGGCCGAATGCCGGTCATACGTTGGAATTTAACGGAGAAAAATATATCCTTCGTTCTATCCCTTCGGGAATCTTTCAGGGCGGAAAAATGAATATTATCGGAAACGGAGTGGTGTTGGATCCGGTACTTTTCAGACAGGAAGCTGAAAGCCTGGCTGCCAGCGGACATGATATCCGGAAGCAACTTTGTATATCTAAAAAAGCACATTTGATTTTGCCTACTCATCGCATGCTCGATGCTGCAAATGAAGCAGCCAAGGGAGATGCCAAAATCGGTACTACCGGTAAAGGTATCGGACCGACTTATACGGACAAGGTGAGCCGTAACGGTGTCCGGGTAGGAGATATCCTGCATAATTTTGAAGCGAAATATGCCCGTGCTAAAGCCCGTCACGAAACGATGCTGAAAGCATTGAACTATACTTACGATATTACAGAACTGGAAAAAGAATGGTTTCAGGCCATCGACTATCTGCGGCAATTCCGTTTGATAGACAGTGAGCACGTTATCAATAACCTGTTGAAAGAGGGCAAAAATGTCCTGGCAGAAGGCGCTCAGGGAACGATGCTGGATATTGATTTCGGTTCTTATCCTTTTGTGACTTCTTCCAATACAATTTGTGCAGGAGCCTGTACGGGACTCGGTATCGCTCCGAAAGCGATCGGAGAAGTATACGGTATTTTCAAAGCCTATTGTACGCGTGTCGGCAGCGGGCCTTTCCCGACCGAGTTATTCGATGATCTGGGTAAGGCTATGTCTACGTTGGGCCATGAATTCGGTTCGGTAACGGGACGTGCCCGTCGTTGCGGATGGCTCGATCTGGTGGCGTTGAAGTATGCCGTTATGATCAATGGTGTGACTCAGTTGATTATGATGAAGAGTGATGTGCTCGATTCCTTCGAGACGGTGAAAGCTTGTGTTGCCTATGAGATTAACGGAGAAGTGACAGATGAGTTTCCCTATGAGATCAATGACGATATCAAGCCGGTTTATGAAGAATTCCCCGGTTGGAAAACAGATATGACACGGATGACATCCGAAGACGAATTCCCGGAAGAGTTTAATGCTTATGTCAGCTTTATCGAGGAGCAGACCGGAGTACCGGTGAAAATCGTATCTGTCGGAGCCGATCGTGAACAGACGATCGTGCGTTACGAAGATTAACTTCATGCCGGGCCCGCAGATTTGGTCAATTGGATTTACGATTTTAGATTCGATAAATCTGACAACGGATTCGTTTATCAGACAATTTAAAATCAATCTATGGGATCAACAGAATCTGCGGGTCCGGTCTGTCTGAATAATTCTATTTATTTCGCTTAAACAAACGTCCGAGAACGTTGGCCAGATTCTCTCCTTCGGAGTGATATACCATGGAGATACTGCGGAACGTGTCGGTTTCCTCTTCTCCTATACCCATTTGTACCGGATAAATCAACAGGCAACTGTTGGTTTGAAAGTATTTATTCAGATAATTGGGTATCAGCGACATTTGTCGCAAGTAAGAAGGACAGTTTTTCCGGCTCATCACGACAATCAAGGCGTCGTCGGGATGAATGGCCCGGGATACGACCAGAAAGTCGTCCCAATTGGAAAACTCATTAAATTCGGCTACAATACGGTGTTTCCGTTGTACTTCCTGTAGTATGGACAATACAGAGTAATTGCCGTAAAATACAATTTTATTTCCGGTGTTCTTACTCAAATTCCACACCCGGATCAGCCAATACGGGAAACCGATTTCTTTTTCCGCATCGGGAGGTATTAAAACGATGTAGCGTTTTACCGTCGATAAAGGCTGTACCGGACGGTATATCATCGTCGTTGTCGCACACTTGGTTAGGACGCCTTCCGTTAAATTTCCCAGAAAGGTATCCGAGATATCACTTTCTTTTCGTAATCCCAATACGATATCGGTTATCTTATGCTCCTTAACGACATTTTTTATCCCGTTTACAATATTGATATCGTAACGCATCAATCCCTGAATCGCATGATCGGAAGCTGCTGCCGTCTTCGCCGCTTTATCCAGTAGAGCCTGTGATCTTTTCTCCGCGGAAAGGTCGTTGCTATCCGATTTAATAATGCTCAACGCCATCATCATCGCTTTGCATTTCCGGGGTTTCACCGTTGTCCCTAAGGTGATCAGTTCTTCCACATTTTCAGCATTGCTCAAAGGAATCAGGATTTTGTCCCCGGTATCTTCTTCTCCGGACAATTCCTCTGCAGATATGTCGGCGATTGCTACATTCTGCGCACCCCTTTGGGTGACGAAAGAAGCAATGGTACAAGTCACCAATATCATCACGACGGTACCGTTCAATACATTCTCATCCAATAGGCGGATGGCTTCCCCCTCCGGAGTCCACCCCAGGACGACCTGATAGCCTACCAGTACGGCTGCCAATGTCGCTGCCGCCTGGGCATTCGACAAGCCGAACAGTAAACGCCCTTCGTCCCGGGTATAGTGCAGGGTCTTTTCCGTAATATAGGCTGCCAGCCATTTGGACAATGTAGCTACCAGACACATGATGAAAGCCACCCACAGGGAAGCCCAGCCGTTCATAAATACCCGGTAGTCGACCAACATACCGACACCGATCAGAAAAAAAGGAATAAAAAGTGCATTCCCGACAAATTCGATCCGGCTCATTAATGCCGAAGTGTTCGGAATCAGCCGGTTTAACGCTAATCCTGCCAGGAATGCACCGATAATATCTTCCAGACCGGCAAGTTTTGAGAGGAAGGAAGCCATAAATACCAATGCCAGGACAAAAATATACTGGGCAATGCTGTCCTCATAGCGTTTGAAAAACCAACGTCCCAGAATGGGAAAAAGGAGGAGTATGCCGGCTACGAATATCGCCGTAGATAAAGAAAGCCGCCACCAGAAATTACCGTTGATTTCTCCGGTAGACATTCCGACAATCACTGCCAGCACCAATAAAGCGAGCAGGCAGGTAATTACCGTAGCCCCGATTGAAACGTTAACCGCCCGGTTTTTGGTTACTCCGTATTTACTCACAATCGGATAGGTCATCAGGGTGTGCGAAGCAAACATACTGGCCAATAATACCGAACTGGGCCAGGACAGTTGCAATAAATATACTCCGGCAGCCGTTCCCATACCCATTGGGATCAGGAAGGTGAGTAAACCGAAATAGACCCCCCGGCTGTAATTTTTCTTTAAATCCGCCAGATCGATTTCCAAGCCGGCAATAAACATGATATATAAAAGTCCGACTTTACCGAACAGTTCAATGCTGCTGTCCCGCGCCATGATGCCTAAACCGTTCGGTCCGATAAGGGCCCCGGCAAGAATAAGGCCGATAAGATCGGGTATTTTAAAGCGATGCAGGATAATCGGTGCCAAGAGGATAATGAACAGGATCACCGAAAATATCAGCACCGGATCTGTCAAAGGAAACTTTAACAATGAAGAAAACATAGACATAATTTATCGGAACAAAAATACAAATAAAAGCCGATATTGAGAAATTTGGGGCAGATTAGTTTATAATTAAGCATTTAGGGCTTTGTGACAAAAATCGGTAAAGTCAGTCGAAACCATAAAAAAGACAAGTTAAACCGGAGCAGAATGGCCAAAGCAATACTTTTGGAGCAGCAGGGATTTTGTTTCCCCATTTGAACTCCGCTTTCATTTCCTTGCCGAGTTTCTTAAAACAGGTTTGCTTACCATGATTATCTGTAAGTTCACATCTGAATCCTTCTTATGTTTTTTCTTTTTCGCCATACAACCATTATTGTTTCAGCAAATCTTTCCCTTTATCCGTGAGACGGTATTTCTGTTTTGGATGCTTAGGGTTTTCAGGATGTGTCTGTTCTATCAGTCCGTCTTTCATAGCGGGATTGAGATAGCCGGTAATAAAATTATCACGTCCGGTCAAGGATAATCGTTCCATGATTTCCTTTAATGACAGAACATTATTTTTCAAAGTAGATACAAGCGACATTACTTGTCCTGTTACTTGTCCTGTTACTTGTCCTGTTACTTGTCCTGTTACTTGTTGTAAAGCCCTATACCGAAAAACAAGTTTTACTTGTGAGGCATCTGCATTGAACTCTGGTTCAGGTAGATTGGCTTTGCGACACTCTTCCATTATAAGACTAATGCCACGACCCCAACTTTCCAATATCTTGCGTTTATAAAGAACATTGGCAATCAATGGGTTTTGTGGTTCTGAGTTATGTTCAGACTTCAATTTTTCAACACTCCACCCAACGGGAAGTGTTTACGGGGCACAGAACGAAACGATATAATTATTAATTCTGAATAACCCCTTTAATTCCTTTAATTATCAGTTATTTAACTATGATTATAGAGTAAGCCAATACCAAAACGAAGCGTTTACTTTGGTTGACATGAGGTTTACTTCTCTGGCCGGTTTGTACTGCTTTGCACGTCGGCCGGTTTACAAAGGTAGTAAAAGCCTCCTTTTATATCGCTTTTTTCAATAAAATAAGCCCATATAAGCCCGTTTGAGCCGTTTGCGCGCCTTTGTATAAGGTTTGCACAAACGGCCTTTTATTTCGGCGCAAAAATCGTTTATATTTTCACAAAACAAATATCGAAATCACTCCAAATAGTTATTATTTGGTATATTTGCAGTATAAAACAATAGAAAATCATGGCAGATACAAAAGTTATTCATGTGCATCTCATTGGAAAGCGCAAAGATTACTATTTTGGGAGCATTTCCGCCGTTTATACGGTATTGACAAAGGAACAGGTCGGAATAGCAAAAAGCTCACTCCTACACGCCGGGTTAAGCGGTGGTGGTACTGTTATGACTCAAAAAGCAATTATAAAACAATCCACACTTATAAGAGGAACCCGGGAATAGCTTAATTACCGTAAATAACGCGATTTGTGCCGTTTGTAGACCTATTTGTGAGGTTTGCAGCGGCTTTTGTTTTATTAGGCCTCTTTTGCGGCTCATTTGTGGCCGTATTGCGCCCGGTTTGGCGCGGTAAAAAACAGCAAAAAACTAAAAAAAAGGGGCGGTTAAGTGGGCATTAAAAGGGGCACACAACCAGCTCAAAAAAACGAAGCGTTAAAAATAGGGGGGCACTTAGGGGGGCACTTTCGATATATTTTTATTATCATTTGGGTATGGGAACGGCTTTTTTCTTTCTTATTTTATACCGTTTTTGAAATATTGAGGGGGTGAAAATACCATAATAACACCCGCTTTTGTGTTTTCTTTAACAAATTGTAAACTCCTGTATATTAGGCAATATTAATATAAATAAAACTCCGTAATAGCCTTTTTTTGCGCGTGTGGCCCCTTTTTGGTGAACCAATTTAACATTTTTTTGTTTGTGATATCGGGCGTTAGTTCGTACGCCGGGAATAAACAAGAGGTTATGTAACTCACTTATTTTATAGTTCAATAGTTTGGTGTAATTTGTAGCTTGCCGAAAGTGTAAACTACCCGACACCTGCAACCCCGGCAGCCTCTGCATCCGGACGGCCAAATTTTTGTACCTCTTTCAAATGTTTTATTTCATTTTTTAGTCTTCCGATTTCTTCCGCTTGGTCGCTAATTTTATCAAGGAGTTTGTCCTCCAGCCCCGGGCTTATTTGTTCACTTACCGCACCGATTTGTTTTTTTGTATTTTTCATATCTCCCTTTCCTCTTATAAGCCATTCAAGAGAAACATCCGGGAAAGTGGCGATAAATTTCGCCATAACATCTTCCGTTATTCCCGTTTTAGATTCTAAAGTCCCACGGGAAACCCCTATTTGCGTGTAAAATTCGCGTTTGCTTATGCCTAAAGTTCCGGCAAATTCCAATATTCTTTGTTTTATTGGCGAAATATTTTGTTCTTTTTCTTGCATAGTGGCGAAATCTTTTGTAATATTGCACCGTCTTAACAATGTTAAGCGGCTCCAAATATAATAAAAAGGCCTGTAAGGACAATGGAGTAAGAGACTAATAATCAAATAGACGAATAATAATTTAAGAATATGGAGAAACAAATCATCTTATCAGACGAAAAGAAAAAGGAACTGGCGGCTTCGTTCGGATATTCCCGCCAAACCGTATGGGCGGCTCTTAAATTCAAAACTAAGAGCGCGGTTGCTAATATGCTACGCAAGGCCGCACTCGAAAGGGGCGGAATTATGATCGGCGAAAATACGGACAAGGTTACTCCGGATTTTGAAACTCGTTTCCTTACTGCGGATCAACTTATGATACAAAAATTTACTCCCCGGGTTCAAGTCGTTGCTGACCTCGCGACCGGGGACGTAAAGGTAAACGTGGACGGGGAAGCCGTCGAAGTTTACGAAAACGCCAAATTAAGCCAATTTCCGGCCATTCAAGAAACAGCCCAACATATCGCTAACCAATTAAAATAATAAACTATGAACGCTAAAAGGAGAAAAGAGATTGAGGATATTGTTAGCCGCCTTCAATGTATATATACAGAACTTGAGGAGCTTGGAAGCCAAGAAAGAGAAGCCTATGAGAATCTACCGGAGTCATTCCAAGACTCAGAAAGAGGCGAGAAAATGAGCGAAGCGGCCGACGGCATAGAGTCCGCTCAGGACGACGTACAATCCATTATAGACTCATTAGAGGAAATAATAAATAACTAATCCCGCCCGGGTGGCACGCTGGGCGGTTCGACTCTGCCCACGGGAGCAATATAAAATTATTCAATATGGAATACTATAAAAAATATCTTTGCGTAACGGTTTACGAGCTTACCCGCAAGGACGACGGGGAGGCAATAATGAGTCTTGAAAATTACAAGTCATTAGTTAAACGCCATCGTGTTAATGTAGTACGTCAGGGAAAAGGCTTAGGTAATTACGCCTTAATCGACTATAACTCTCTCCCGGAACGTTTCCGGGTTTGCTTCGAGGAGAAATACGGAAAGCCGGAGGACATAATGAGGTCGCAGGCAATTTCGGACAGCTTTATAGAGGACACCATCGCCCGCGATTTTTTCGCGAGCCATATCCTCCCCGACGGCTCACACCTTAAGGACGAAAAAATAGACGAATACACCACTAATGCCTCCGTCCTCAATGAAATTATAAAAATAGAAAACGACCGGGAGGCATTAAAGAGGGCTCTCGGCAGCAAAGCGGGAAGCGTTAAGCAATCAATATTAAACACGCTCGAAAAATTTCGTAATTATCCCGGGCATACCTTGCCGGGAAGTTGGGCGAGGGTTCAAAAGGCAATTAAGGACTATAAAGAGGGCGGCTATGTAACAGTAATTTCCGGCCGCGTGGGAAATAAAAACTCCCTAAAGATAACAGAGGCGGCGGGGCTTCAAATCGTAGCCTTAAAACGCTCGAAAGTACCCCAATACACCAATGAGCAACTATTTACTGAATTTAACCGTATAGCCCCGGAAAAAGGCTGGAAACAGCTAAAAAGCATTAACTCACTTGTGCAGTTCCTCCATAAACCGGAGATCGAGCCGCTTTGGTACGATGCGGTACACGGAGAACTGGCAGCAAAGCAACGATACACCCGCAAAAACAAAACCGAAATGCCGTCGATGCGCGACGCTCTATGGTATGGCGACGGAACAAAGCTAAACCTTTATTACAAGGGTTTCGACTCCAAGGGAAAAGCCGTTTTGTGCTCTACTCAGGTTTACGAAGTTATGGACGTTCATAGTGAGGTGTTTTTAGGCTATCATATAAGCGATAGCGAAAATTACGAGGCGCAATATAAGGCTATGAGAATGGCCGTTGAGACTGCCGGCTGTCGTCCTTTCGAGATTGTTACAGACGGGCAAGGCGGACATAAAAAACTGGAGTCCATGCAATTTTTTGAGCGCATTACACGGGTATCTCGCCGTACGGCTCCATATAACCCGCAATCTAAAACCATAGAAAACGCGTTTGGCCGTTTTCAAGCTCAAATATTACACAAGGACTGGCGTTTTACCGGTCAAAATATTACCGCAAAACGTGCGGATAGCCGTCCGAACCTCGAATTTATTGAGGCCAATGTTGAGCACTTATACACCCTGTCCGAATTAAAAGAGGCTTATGCCCTTTGCCGCGAGGAGTGGAATACGGCAAAACACCCGGCGACAAAACGCCCACGCATAGAAATGTATAAAGCGTCGGTTAATCCTGAGGCGCAGCCGCTTGCTTTTGTTGACATGGTAGATATGTTTTGGAAAACAACCGAACAGCCGAGCACATTTACTTCCAGCGGCATAACCATAACCATAGACAAAAAAGAATATACATACGAAGTTTACGACTCGAATAATATGCCCGATCTGGCCTTCCGCCGGAAAAATACCTACAGAAAATTTGTCGTTAAATACGACCCGCTCGATATGAGTTCCGTCCGCCTCTATACAGAGGACAAAGGCGCGCTCCGATTTGTAGCGACCGCACACCCTTACTATGTAACCCATCGGGCAATACAGGAACAGGAACCGGGAGAAATGCAGTTCCTCCAAACTATGGACGATCTAAACAAACAACAGCGGATAGAACACCAGATATATGTGGCCGGGCTGGAAATGGATCACGGCGTCGCGCCTGAGCAACACGGGCTAAACCGCCCACGGATTAAGGGCATGAGCGCGGAGGCCGTGGAGTCGTATATGAGCAAAGTCGAAGCCCAGAGCAAAGCCAAAGCGGAGCCGATCAGCGTCGGAGCAATGGAGAAAGAAATAAGTAATTACACCCACGACCGGGTGTCAGCATATAGTAAATTCTAAAAAAATACAGATATGGCAATTTCAATTAACGATAAAGAGGAGGCTCGTATTTTACTGCAGGAACTTGTAGACCGTTTCGAGTCCGTTCCTAAGGCGTCAGCAAGTTTAAACCGTGTTAGCGCGTCCACGATCCGCACGATCCTAAAGGGCGGCGACTACCCTAATATATCCGACGAAATGTGGAGAAATATACGCTCACAGCTCAGAGGGGACAAGCCGGGCGACCTTGTTCTGGTAGAAACACCGGTAATAAAAGACCTGACTTTCTTTTTTCAAGAAACACAGGAGGATATGGACTTCTCATGGGCGGTATCGTCGCAGGGCTCCGGAAAAACAGAGGCGGCTCTTAAATACGCCAAAGAGCACAAAAACGTTTTCTATGTTCTTTGCGACGAGGATATGAGTAAGGCAGATTTTGCGCAGGAGCTTGCGAAGGCCGTCGGCCTCCGGATCAACACCCAAAAGAAAGCCCGTACTATCATTTTGGAAGTTATACAGGAGCTTTCGGAAATGGAGTCTCCGCTTATCATTTTTGACGAGGGCGACAAATTGAGAGATAATATCCTTTACTACTTTATCACAATTTACAACCGATTAAAAGACTATTCTGGCGTCGCTTTCCTTTCGACCGACTATATGAAAAAGCGCATGGAGAACGGGCTTAAGCGCAACATAAAAGGCTTTAAGGAACTTTGGAGCCGTATCGGATCGAAATTTTACGAAGTGGATAAAAACGAGGCTTACCACGTCAATTTGATATGCCGCGCAAATGGCGTTACAGACCAGAAAAGCATAGATATAGTAATTAAGGACGCGGAGAAGGCAGACCTCGATTTAAGACGCGCGGTCAAGAAAATGAATAAAATTCGTAAAGGGCAAAAGGCGGCGTAATGAAAAGGGCATACTCACCGGTTGAGATACTGAAAATGAAAAAAGAGACTTTCCCTTTTTCCGGGGCTTGGGAGCAAGCCTTTTCAACTCCGGAAACGAGGGGCGTCTGGTTTATCTGGGGAAACTCCGGGAACGGAAAATCAAGTTTTATAATGCAATTATTGTCGGAGCTGGGCAAATATGGGCGGATTGTATATAACAGTTTGGAGGAGGGCACTTGCCTAACAATGCAAAATACGATCCGCCGCTTTAATATGCAGGAATTAAACCGCCGTATGCAGGTTATCGACTGCGAGCCGATGGACGAGTTTAGCGAAAGATTATCGCGGCACAAATCGGCTAAAATTGCGGTTATAGACAGCTTTCAATATACGCAAATGACCTACAAGTCATATATAAAGTTCAAGGAAAAGCACCGGGATAAACTATTGATATTTATTAGCCACGCCGACGGTAATAACCCCTCGGGACGTAGTGCTAAATCTGTCATGTATGACGCCGGCCTTAAAATATGGGTGCAAGGCTACCGGGCAATCAGTAAAGGCCGCTATATCGGGGAGAAAGGACACTTTGACATCTGGCCGGAGAAAGCCCAGCTTTATTGGGGAGAGGGAATTAATTTAAGAAAGATAATATGATTATTGCAGTAGATTTTGACGGAACGCTCCACACAGGCCAATGGCCGACAATAGGAGCAACAACGCCCTACGCGGTGGAGGTAATGAATAAGTTAAAGGCCGACGGCCATTACCTTGTTATTTGGACGTGTCGCGCTGGCGACCAACTAACGGAGGCCATTAACTGGCTGCAGGAAAAAGGAATCCCTTTCAATAGGATAAACGACAACCACCCGGAAAGCGTCGCCAAATATGGAGGCAATGCCCGGAAGGTTTACGCGGATTTATATATCGACGACAAACAGGTCGGCGGACTCCCACCGTGGAGGGATATATACGAAATGTTAGGCCATGAAGAAAAATAATAACCTCCATTGCATCCTGTACCGGCTAAGGAAACAAGGCCTAAATATAGACACCAAAACAAGGACTATATACTACGAGTATAACAACCCGGATCAGGAGGCAAAAATGAGAACAGCGGCCGTAAAACGGCTGTGTGAGGAGTTCGGCTACGGCAGACAAGCAGAGATTAAATGATATGAAAAAATATGTTTCGGAAAGTTGGGGTAAGGATTCTCTCGCAATGCTTTTGATGATGATTGAGCGCGGCGAGACTCCCGACGAAGTTGTGTTTTATGATACTGGCGTCGAATTTAAGGCCATATATGACACGCGGGATAAGGTTCTCCCCATACTTGCCAGCCACGGGATTAAATACACCGAGCTGCAGCCGGAACAGTCTTTTATATACAATATGCTTGATAGGCTCGTAAACGAGCGGTCGGGAGGAACTCATTATGGTTATTCGTGGTGTGGTGGTGTTTGCCGGTGGGGAACCAGCCAAAAGATAAAGGCTTTAAAGGCTCACACTTTTGACGGTTTGGATTATGTGGGGATCGCCTACGACGAGCCCCACCGGCTAACGAAAAATTACAGGCCAAACAAAAGATTTTTCCTGTATGATAATGAGGTAACAGAGGCAGACGCCCTTCAATACTGCTATGACCGCGGCTTTTACTGGGAAGAAAACGGAATTAAACTTTATGAAATTTTAGACCGCGTGAGCTGCTGGTGCTGCGGCAATAAAAACCTCAAAGAATTAAAAAATATATTTCTATATCTACCGGAATACTGGGAGCGGTTAAAGGCACTTCAAAGCCGTACGGAACGCCCCTACCGGCGTAGAGAAGGTATAACTATCCACCAACTGGAAAAGAGATTTATTAACGAAATAAATAAAAGAGCATGAAAAAAGTAAAAAATTTCGCACGCTTTTACGCCCTCTTTAGCAAGCTACCGGGGGCAGACCAGGAACTCAAGGAGGAACTGATAAACACATTTACAAACGAACGTACAACCTCGCTCCGCGAAATGTATGTAAATGAGTACAATCTTATGTGTGATACTATACAAAGCCAGCAGGGCGGCTCCACAAGGAAAAGCAACGCCGGCAGTCTAAAGAAACAGCGGTCTGCAGTATTACACCGCCTGCAAATGCTGGGAGTAAATACGGCGGACTGGAGCGAGGTCGATAAATTTTGCCTCAATAGCCGGATCGCAGGCAAAAAGTTCTATAATCTGACAGAGGAGGAGCTCGCGCTTATGGTTCCTAAATTGGAAGCGATCGCCCGCAAGCCGGCAAAGCCTAAGGCCACTCCGGCGAAACTCAACCGTAAGCCCGAGGTTGACGAGCTAATAACGGACTACTACATAAAAGCCTTATTAATAGACGATTTCCCTAAACATTTATTAAACTGATTATAATATGGACGAAAATTTGAAAGAGGCCAGAGAAAGGCAGGAAAAATTAAGGAAGGCCGCGGAGCCATTAATTAAATTATTGTGCGAGGACTACCACCCTCATGTAACGGCTATTGTGACACCAACGGGTGTGGAGGTTTTAGAGGGTATTTGTACCGTTCAAGAGGTGCACGACTTTATAGTGGACTAACTATGAGCAAGACCGTAAGAACGCTGGTTATAAATCCAGTAAAAACAGAGGCCAACGGCGGAGAGCACTTTCAGCTCCCCGGCTTCACCTGTCCGTCCTGTAACGGGGCGGGCTCTTTTAGGAGCTCTAAAGGCTATCACGGCTCAGCCCGGGACGAGGTGGAAGTAACAGAGTGTAAGCAATGCGAGGGTGCGGGAACCGTATGCGCGGATATCGTAATACGGTGGTCGCCCGGCCAAAAGAATGAATTTCAAATATTATCAAAGTATGAGAGTGATTGAAAATAAATATTTACCGCCTGCCGGCTACGGCGCAATTATGCTTTTCGGCGTGATCTTCGTTCGTACCGGAGTAAAGCTATCGCCCCGGACGATCAGGCACGAGGAGATACATAAAAGACAAATGATTGAAATGTTAGTCTTGTTCTTTTACCTCTGGTATGGGATCGAGTGGTTAATAAGATTGATCCAATACCGGAACCGGAAAGAGGCATATCGAAATATCAGTTTTGAGCGGGAGGCTTACGCAAACGACGAGCTGACCCCGTACGATCGCACAGTATTTGCTTGGACTAAATACCTAAAAAATAATGATTGAAATTAAGCAAAGGAACGGAATATGGGAGGCTTTCGTGGACGGAGGCCTGTTCCATTATGATAATGATCTGGGATCACTCCTTGAGTACCTCGCCCGGAATGTGGAAAACATTAAAGACGAATTTTATGAGTAAAAAGGAGGATAAAACAAAGTCGCTCCAAAAGTGGATGGAGTCCGAGTTCCCGCTGGGATATACGCCGACCGTTTTACATAGCACTTTGCACTTGCCACTATCTAAGGAGAAAAAGGAAAGAGCCCACGAGCTGGAGCGGTGGCCTTATCTGTACAAAGTAGAGCATATTAGCCCACATATCCCGCTTTCAGAGGAAACAAAAGAGGTTATTAATAAAATTGCCGAAATGGCATATAATACTAAATAATTATGGACGGAGATAGCAGAATTAAAGTAATGGCGGCCGGGTTTACCATTATCCGGGCGGACGATCAGCCGACGCCGAGAATTAAACATCTGGTCGATAGTTGTGGCAACTGGAAAACTCTCGAGGGCGATTTTAAGTCGAAAGCCGCGCGCGACCGACGGTTTAAGGAGCTTATGAAAGGGAAGAAAGTAATTAACGATTAAACTTTACGATATGCAAATAAAAATAGTATGGCGGAACCTGATCCCGGGCGATGTCCGGGAGGCGGAAAAGACAAAAGAAATAGAAATCGACGATCCCTTTGAAACGACGACGGCCGACGTCGAAAGAGACGCGGTTCTGGACACCCCTCCGGGTTATTACCTCTCAAAGATTTTATTTCCCGGGATAACTTTCCAATATGACCGACACGGGAAGAAGGAAGAAAAGCGAGATATAGATAATTATAAATTCACTAATTAATTTTTTTATTATGATTGACATTAATCAACTATCGCCGGAAGAACAGGAGAAGTTACTGGCGGAACTGCAGGCAAAGCAAAAACAGACTGCAGAGGAAAAGCGGAACGCATACGAAGGCATCCGCAAAGATGTGGTAACCCGTATTATGGAGCGGATAGAGAAAGGAGCCGACGACGTTAAAGACTTGTTCGACTTTGTGACCGGCGAAACGTCCGCCTTTTACGACATTATGAACGAATACGGCCAGCTCAGCCGTGACGGGCAAATGAATTACAAAATTACTGAGGGGAACTATCGCATCGAGGTCAAAACAAACAACGTTAAGAAATTCGACGAGCGCGCGGAGGTGGCAACGCGCCGGCTGGTTGAGTTCCTAAAAGACTGGATCAAGAACTCGGACAAGGGAACCGACGACCCGATGTATCAGCTCGCCATGAGCCTTATATCCCGGAACCGTCAGGGCGACCTCGATTATAAGTCTATCAGTAAGTTGTACGCTATGGAGAGCAAATTTAACGCTCCGGAATATAGCGACATTATGCAGTTGTTTAAAGAGTCCCATTGCGTCGAGGGCACAGCGACAAACTTCTATTTCTATAAGAAGGACGAGCTCGGCGTGTGGCGTAAAATCGAAATCAGTTTTAACCGTTTATAAAAATTATAGTTATGAATAACGAAAAGTATTTTCAAATCAAGGTAACAGCGAAAGCACCTCAGGGCTATAAACCCCGTACAATGTCATTAACCGGTCTGGGTGTATCTAATAAGGCCGACGCGCAGAAAGTTCTGGAAACGGAAGCTATAAAGCGTTATAAGGAGGCTTTAACAGCGGCCAACCCGGACGTTGAGTTTAAGTACTCCGCCACTTCTACAAACATGAACCCGCGGTTTGTTATAGTAGACAACGAGGAACCGGCGAAAGCCAAGCGGAATAAAAAAGAGGTTGAGCCGGCCGCGATTGATCAGGAAGCCACCGGCGAAAAAAGCGAATAACTATGTATTACGAAAATGAGTTTGCCATGTTAGAATTATCCGCACATATCCATTGCTCCGCCGGAACTTATCGCATATTATCGCACGCGCAGAAAGTTATTGATTCATGTGTTAAAATGGAACAACTGGAAAACGCGCGTAACTGGGCGGTGCGGCTAATAAACAACCTGTATAACCGGTATTCGGTCGGCTGGTTTGGTATTAGGCTAACGCACGAAAACGACCGGGTCGTTGTATTAAACTATCTCGAGGCGGCATATAGATACAAGGCTATTGAGATAGAGCGCGACGATCTGTCCGAGAAAGACGCCCTTTTTATACAGGAGATAATAAACGATCTCGAGCGCAACGGATATCGTGGCGGGAGCAAAGCTCAAACTATGTTATTTGACTGGAGCGGAGAGTTAAGGAACAAATCGGGCTTGATAGGCCAGCGCAAAAAGGTATTTTTCGAGAAGGTCGGCCGCGAAAATTGGTAAGGTCTTAACGCTGTAAATCAAAGCCCTGTAAATTTGAACTTTACAGGGCTTTTTGCTGTTCAGAATATGACCATTTCAGTAAAATAAACTATTTTTGCGAAACACAGTTTTTTTGAATGAGCAGAGGGAGAAATAAGGAATTAATACAAAAACGAAACATTGCGCTTTTACGTCGGTATCATTATTGGACTGAGGTGCAATGCTTACGATTTGACTATGCTCTTAAACAATTATCAGAAAACGAGTTTTTCATTTCAGAGGAGCGTATTATGGCTATTATCCGCGAAAACTATAAAAAGATTCCCGATATTGTAGTTAAGCCCGTCCCCAAAGTTCGCAAGCCTAAAATCACGGCCGGCCAGCTCGCACTCTTTACTGAGGAGACGCCGACGAATCGGTAATTTCAAAGCCAAAAATCAACTCATAAACCTTTATCCCACCCGGAAGGGAGAACTGCATGCTATCTACCCTCTTAAGCCGTCCCATTTCTTTATTAAGCCTATATCCCTGCAGTAACTTATAAAGTTTCTTTTCCGCCTGCAGACGCTCGCGGATTTTGTCCTCCGTTCCTGATCCGTAATGCGTGTCATGGTAGCAATCGAAAGCCAGCCGCACGGTGATCGTTCCCTCTCCCTGTTGTACGAAAGGAGTTGTATTTTTCCATTTCATCTTAATATTACCCATGAGGACACAGGGAAAAGTTACCGGATAGGTGTCCTCCCCATTTAATAACGCCTCTAACTGGCCGTAATCTTCGTCTACTAAAGAAAGCTCCGGCATACCTTCGGCCGTCTTGGCCTGTAACTTGAAAAATAAATCTTCCATATTATTATGATTCTATGATTTTACGAACTTCCGCCTCCTGCTTACTGAGGATTTCTTTGTTTAGTTCCTTGCTTTCCCCAATAAACATACGCACCGGCATTTTTATAGTTAGCTTTTTCTTTTTGGTCAGGGCAAAGTTTTTCCAAAACTCGGCGGCTTTGTTTACTTCCTTAGAGCCGGCGTTTTTGCCCTTTCTTTTGCCGTTTCCGGCGTTTTTCTTACCGCCTCCGGCCTCGTAATACTTCGCCCACGCAAAGCGGCGCATTTTAGGTGTAACAGGCGTTTCTATTGTTTCCCCGAAATTATGCGCCGACGCGTGCTTTGCGTCGTTATGTACGCGTACCCTTGCAGCCCCGGGCGTGTAGTTTGTCGAGCTAAACAGGTGGTTGCGCCCGCTCAATAGTGTACCATAGTTTGCGCCGGCGGCAGAGCTCCCGGAGTCCTGCCTTTTAGCTTTAGGCCATTTTTTTAAGCCGCCATTAACAAAGCCGCCTTTGCGAAAATTGTCCTGATAATGGTCTTTTGCCATTCGTCCGACTATTATCGGCATTTTACGCTGGATAAGGTCGGAAAACTCCCGGCTTTTTCGGTTTATTTCCTGTGCAAACTCTTGAACTGTCATATTATTACTCTTTTGATAAAGACGCTAATAAACCGGCGACCGCCTTGTCTGCCCCCTTGTACGCGTCGGTAAAATAGGGATGGTCGTCGCTAAATATCTGGCCGGTTACTCCCGGGTTTCCTCCCAAACCGGGAGAGGGTTTTTCGCCGTCGGCCACTAAGTCGCTATTATCCGTTACCAGCTCGTCTGTCGAGGATAAGGAGCACTTACAGTTCCAGCGGTCGCCCGGCCGGTGCTTTTCGAGGAACGGGTCGTCTATGCTCCATATCCTGTTCCAAAACACCATGTGGTCGAGCCCCGGGTTAAGGCTGGTGGTAGGGTTCCACTTTACGTTAGGCAAAACGTCCTTTTCGGCAATAAACTGTTTCCAGTCTGCCGCCTGATGCGCCCGGATAACGGCCGTATCATACTCGGTTTGAAGCCACGCGTCGACATGGTGGTCGACAAGGCTCTCGGTGTCTTTTTTGAACTGGGCAAATGTTTTCAATATGCCGCTACTATCCAACAGCTCGGCCGCGATCTCGTTTTGCATCCGGTGCGTTTTGAAAGCGGCAAAAACGGCGTTGTTCTGTTTTAGCTGAGTAAGGAACTCCCGTTCCCGGTCAACCATCACAGCCGCGAAGCCTTCCTCCGTTGCAATGTTAAGCGAGTCCCAGATGGCGTTAAATAGGTTGAGCTCTATTTCCGTCATGGGGTTAAAGTCCTTTTCATAGATACGGATTAAAGTCTTTTTTAGGGCGTCCGCGTCAAAAACAAAGCTGCTCTCTACCTCCTTAGCCGCTCCCCTATATAAAGCGTTCATTTTGCCCCGGAAGGCCGTCGGTTTGGGCTTGCGTACAAATAGGCCGGAAACCCAGTTCTTAAAACTGCGCTCTTTCTTTTCGTCGACCTTTTGCTGTGCACTTTTATTGCTCTTTTCTTCCTCCGGATCGGGCTTTATTTCCGGAGCCTCTTTTGGGCTGGCGGCCGCCGGATCGTCCTCCGGCGTTGGCTCCTTATTTGTCACTTCCTCGCCGTTCTCCGGCTTCGGTATGCCGTAAGTCTCGTATAAGTAGGCCTCCGGTATTTTTAAGCCCATTGCTTGGAGTTGGAGGTCTATTTGTATGCGCGCGGATAAGTCTTTGACCTGTGGGTTGGCAAAGGTAAACTCTCCGCCTGCAGTATTAAACCCGAGATTTGTAAATACGTCGGTCAACTCATAATTTAAGACATTCAAAACAAGCTGTTTCGATATCTGCGTAATTTTGTCCTCCCCGGCTTGGTGTACGGTTCCGAGTGCCTGCGTTCCCTTTTCCCCGACTTCCGTCGTTAAGGTATTGCCGAGCTCGAGCTTTGAAAGTTCGTCGTTGCAAAACTGCATAAAACCCTCATATAGTTGCCCGGTTGCGTTTTTGTTGTTTGTATCGTGTATCGTTAGGTTTGTGCCTTCCGGGTGTACGACAACGGACGATCCGCCGGACTCATACAAGTCATTCGTTAATTTTTTGCGTACTTCTGCGTCGTAGGCGTTATATGTTCCCTCCTTTAGCGGGTGGCCGTATAGCTCCACGAACTGGGCAAAATCCGACAGCGCGTTACGCTTATATATAACATATAGGGCGGCTTTTGTCAATAGCCCCAAATCCCGGGGCGAACCCAATAAAACAAGGTCGGAAAAGTTATCAAAACTTTCTCCTGTAATATCGGTCTGCCTTTGTATGATGATCCGGCGGATAGGGCAGTAATGTTTTCGCGGGATCATATCATAGTTTAACCATTGCCCCTCGCGGCGGAACTGCAGGAGCGTGTTCCCGAACTGCTCAATATCCAGTATGTCGTTAAGAAGCCTTTGGAACCACGGGGAGCGTAGCTGCTCCCCTATAAGGTCGTCGGGCACGCCGTTACGGGTAAACTCGATCGGGGAGTTTAAGACTGCAGACTTGCGCTTTTGAACCACGGCGTATAAATGCGCGTCGGTCATTGCTTCGTCTATAATGTCCAGTAGCTTCGACCGGTTTGGGAGGTCTACGCTTTCGGCCGACTTAAAGGCCGCCATATAGTCGCCAACGTCAAGCCCGCCGCGGACTGTTTGCGATATGATAATAGGAGCCGCCCCGGGCTCCAACTTATCCGGACGAATATTCGTCTGCAGTTGTATTTTTTTGTATTTTCTCCTTTTACTCATATTTACCTCCTTACTCTTCTTTTAGGGTTGCTCCGCATTTGGTAAGGATAGCTTTCCTCTTTTTCCTCCGCCTCCGGCGCGCCTTCTATATTTATAATGCCGTCCCGTACTCCCTGCATCCATAATTTTGCGTCGTCGAAACGGTCTTTTCGTACCTGAGTTAGTTTTTGCGGGTTATGCCCCGATAAAATATGATAGATTGCAATGTCTAAGCAGTACATAACAATAAGGTCTATCCGATCCGCGCCGGTCGCCCCGAAAATAGCGTCACAATCGTAGCGTCCGGAGAGATATCCCCTCATTTCCTGAATCGCCCTATTTTGGCACACTTCGACCGTCCGCTGGTCGCCTCTTGTAACCGCCTCCAATATATCCGAGTGGATAGAGGCGTTATAATCTTCCTGTTCTATAAATTTGCCCATATTATTATTAAATTAGAATTAACGTCTATGCCGGTTTGTGGCTCGCATACTTTCCACCGGTACAGTTTCCATCGGAGCCAGTTCCACCATCTTATTTTCAATTATTCGCAGTCCTCCCTCTATGCAGTCGACGCCGTCGGCCGGATATGGGAGCGATAGCTTGAAGAACTTAAACTCATTTTTGAGCTCCACCATGTTAGGATCGCCGTCCTCCTTTTCGTTGAGTATAAGCCGCCCCTCCCGGTTTATAGGCTCGAGGTTCGCCTCGATACGCACGGCCTTGTCCGTTTTCTTTTCTTCGTCCGGGTTTATAGTAATATTCTTTTTTCGCTCCCTCCGGATATTGGCGAGGTGCTTCTTGAAAACTTGTTTGTAAAAGGGGTCTTGCAGGCTGTTATTTTCCATGTATAAGTAAACCGGTACAACTCCGCCCACGTATTCGTAGAGCACGAAAAAGCAATTAATAAACTCGTAGTTTGACATCTTGCCGATAAAGCCCCGGAAAACATACAGCGTGTCGCCGATCATACCCAGAAGCCACACGGCCTTGCGTGAGCCTTTTTTGTTTTTGGCCGTTCCCTTCTGCTCGCTCTGCGTCGGGTCGCCATAAATAACCAGAAACCGGAATTTCTTAAACGGCGGCATTTTTCCGGTTTTAACATGGGGAAATATTTTACCCTCCGTTATTGGGTGGTTAAAGTACTCGCCCATGACGGCCTTTGTGCTGATTTTTGAGAGTACGCGTTTAATATGTTCCTCGGTGTTTTTATCCGGCCAAACGGACACGCCGTTTGCAAAGTCCTCCGTCGGATCGGGCTTCTTTATGTTTACCATCCGGATGTTTATAATATCCCAATGGTCGGCCATTTTTCCGGCTCGTACAACGCAACAGTTCTCCGCGATGATATTTCCCGCCCATAAAACGAGTAAGGGCTCCGATACTGAGCGCGTAGGATAAACGGCTTTCTCGAACCAATCCCACTTTTTGTCTATGGTGTCCGGGTTTTCACATTCTTCGTCGGTGTCGAAGTCGTCCGGGATAATTACGTCCGGGCGTATTTCCTCGTTACGTGATCCGCGCGGGCTCTGGCCGGCTCCGATCGCGCGGAACGCTGCGCCCTTTTTGGTTATAAACTCGTCCTGTGTCCAGTCGCCGATCGTCTGTTGCTCCCCGTAATACGCCTTTATCCTCTGGTTGCCCTCGAGGTTACCCTTGTACGGTGCTAACAACCGGCGCGCATTGTCTAAGGTATTGCTTATAAGGAGTACGTTTTTCTTTTTGCCGGTGAGTACCAAAAACATGACACAAAAGAAAATAATTGTACTTTTTGCCAGCTCACGGCTCCAGCTCAAAACTTCGTACCACTCCGGGTTCCTTAATATCCGGTCTATTGCCTTTTTTTGGAAGTCGGCAAACGGGTATTTTGCATATTTAGGAAAGAAAAAAACAATCCACTCCAGCGGATGATCCTCTAAATAAATACGGTGTTTTTCGATATCGGCGGCCGACATCGACGGGTCGACGGGAGTCGCGTTTGCGATGTTCTCCACATACTTCGCCCAATCCTTTAGCGCGTCCCTGTCCTCCTGTCTCATAACGTATCCTTAATAAATGCGTCAAACAACCGGGTTACTTCTTTGGCCTTGTCTAAGTCGACCGCCCTTATCCATTCGAGAAAGCGGATACTTACCCCTATAATGTCGGCTATACCGATATCGTCCTCCATTTTTTTTATGGCCGTCGATAGCTTGGCGATAATATCAGCCTCCGAGGTCGTGGCGTGCCTTTCCCCGGCTTTCCGGCCTTTGATGTTTTCGTTTATCTCCGTAATCTGCCGGTAGAGGTTTTTTATCTGTTCCTCTTTTGTCATGGAGATACCGGTGAGGCGTTCGTCCCACTTTTCGGCCTTGATCCACTTGTTAATGGTCTGCCGGCTGATCCCCACTTTTTCGGCTATTTCGGCCTGCGTAAGGTTCTCCTTCAGGTAGAGCATTGCCGCCCATTCCTTTTTCTGTTTTATCGTTAAATCTGCCATAAAAACTACTCATTTATAGAGCAAAATTGCCTTTTTATACGGGCGCGGACAAATGGGCTTTACATGATGAAAGGTTATATTATTATGATTGATTTACAACGTTTTATCATGTAGTTTCAATTTGCGTAGACCGTCAAATAGATACAATTTTGCTCTATAAATAGCGAGCGTATGAAACGATTTTTTAATATGATACCGGGCGAGTCTGACTGCTGTATTCTCTTGTATGGAGATATCGGCTATTATGACACGCGGAGCGGTGAAATAACCCGGGAGCTGCTCGAGGCGGAGGCGGCTTTTCAAAAAATAGATTTCCGCATTAACAGTATGGGAGGCGACGTTTACACCGGCATCGCCCTTTTTAATGCCCTACATAACAGTAAGGCGGATATAACTATGTATATCGACGGCGTGGCGGCTTCTATGGCCTCAGTTATTGGCCTGTGCGGTAAGCCGGTTTATATGAGTAAATACGCCCGTTTGATGATACACGGCGTTAGCGGCGGGTGCTACGGAAACAAGTCCGAAATAAAGGCCTGCCTTGAGGAAATCGAAACCTTAGAGGCCACCCTTTGCGATATGCTTGCTAAAAAGCTAAATCTCACGCCCGACGAAATCCGGGCGAATTACTTCGACGGAAAAGACCACTGGCTTACGGCCGAGGAAGCTCTCGCGCTGGGTATCATTGACGGCATATATGACGCCGATCCCGTCCCGGTGGATAGCACTCCGGAACAAGTCTACGCGCTATATCAAAACAAGTATAGTAATTCACTTAAAACAGAGAATAATATGTTTGAAAAATTAAAAAAGAGACCGTCGTTTGCCAACTGCGCAACCGACGAGGATGTGTTAAAACGCATTGACGAGATCGAAAAGGAGGCCGGGAAAGTGCCCGGTTTGGAAACGGACAAAGCCACTCTGCAGGGAGAGGTAGACGCCTACAAGCAGAAGGAAGAACAGGCTCAGGAAGCCGCCGACGAAACGCTGATAAATACGGCATTCGACGAGGGTCGTATTACCGAACCGGAAAAAGCTGTTTACCGCGCCGCCCTTAAAACGGATCGCGACAACACAACCAACGCCCTCAAAACATTACCGGCAAAACGCAGGGTAATGGACAATCTGGGGAAAGAGACGCCTCCAACTGGCGAAAGCGAGTGGACAAAAAGGCAAAAAGAAATCGAAGCAAAAAACGCTAAAAAGTAAATCAGTATGGCAATTAAAGTAAAATCAACGGTCTACTCCGGCGAAGTGCTGGAGCGGTTACTGGTACGCGCGACGACCGGTAACGAAATTGTGGACGGAGGGCATATCCATGTCCACCCGAATGTGACGAAAAAGTTTACCCTTCCGAGGCTTAAAACCGGAAAAATGCTACGCAAACACGTAGAGCAACCCGAGGACAAAGACTCTAAAGGAGACTACAACTACGACGAGAAGTATTTGGAGCCAAAGGAGTTTATGGCTTTCACTACGTTTAACCCTCGCGTTTTCGAGGAAATCTGGAGGCCATTCCAGCCAACGGGACCGCTTGTGTTCTCCCAACTTCCGGCAAACGTACAAAATCAACTGCTCGACGAGCTGGCTAAAGTCGTAGACTTCGAGCTGGGCGGCCACTACATCAACGGGGAGTATGAGGAAGGCAACGACGACACTAAACTGTTCGACGGTATCCTAACCCGCATCGTCAACGACGACGACGTAATCAAGGTTACAAAGGCTATCTCCGTAATCAAAAAGGACGACGGAACCCTCGAAAAGAAAGACGTTACAGGTGCGATCGACGAGGCTAATATTTTGGCCGTTCTGCGCGCCGGTAAAATCAAAGTTCCGAAACCGATCCGTAAGCACCCGAACCTTAAAATCTTTATGTCCTGTGAGGACTTTGAGATTTACGACGAAGTATTGACAAACAAACCGTTCAAAGGCGTGGACTATACAAATATGTCCTCCGAACGCTACAAGGGCACTCAAATTGTGACTTTGGCGGACTGGCCTAAGGACGTTATCGTTTGGGCTGTTACTTCCTCCGGTATTGACTCCAACTTCTGGGCAGGCGTGAGCTTTGGCGAGGATGAGGACGTGATCCAGATCGACAAGCTAACCAACGCCGGCGAAAGGTATTTCTTCAAAATGCAGATGAAAGCCGATACAAACACCGTGTTCGGTGAGGATATCGTTCTTTACGATGCACGCGAAGCCGATCCGGAAGGGTAATCAACCGCGCCCCGTCCGAAAGGATAAATACAAATCAGTATAAACCAATTAATAAATAATAAAAATATGGTTAAAGAAAACGAAAGCAAAGTAAAAATCGTCGTGTTGATCCCATTCCGCGACAAGTTCGATAAAGGTACACGCTACGACGTAGGTACAGAGTTAGAGTTCGACGCTGAGCGTGCGGAGGACGTTGTAACCCGCGAACTGGCAGAGTACGCAGAACCGCTCGGATAATGGCAAAGTTGAAACGATTAGTTCTGCATTGTACGGCCACCCCGGAAGGCCGCGCCGTTAGTTCGGACGACATACGGGCGTGGCATACTAACCCGGTAAGCAAAGGCGGCCGGGGGTGGAGGCAAGTCGGCTATACCGATATGATCCACTTGGACGGAACGGTCGAGCGTCTTGTTGAGAACAACGAGAACGATATCGTCGACCCGTGGGAAATAACCAACGGCGCGGCCGGATATAATTCGACCTCCCGCCATGTGGTATATGTCGGCGGAATGGATAAGCAGAATAAAAAAGCAATGGACACACGCACCCCGGAGCAACTGGAGGCAATGGAGGCGTATGTTAAAGACTTCCACCAGCGGTTCCCGGACATTCGCATAGTAGGACATAACGAGCTGGCCGCGAAAGCGTGCCCCTCTTTCGACGTACAAAAATGGCTTAAGTCCATAGGTATAAATCAATAACAATCACAGGAGCAAAGACAATGGACAGTATTTATAATGTATTGCAATGGTTAATTCCCTCCGGTGCGTTAGGCTCTGTCCTTGTCTGGCTTACCAGTAAGACGCTCCGAAATTTGAGGACTACCAAAGAGGTACACGATACCTACAAGGTATTATACGAAAACATAAGAGAAACATTAATCGAGTTACAAAATGAGAATAACAAATTATACAAAAGTATTTCGCGGCTTGAGCGGGCTATCTCCCGGGCTCCGTCTTGCAAGTATTATGCTAATTGCCCTATTAATGGCGAGCTGCGGCAGTACCAAACAGACAAGCCACAGCCAAAGCAGAGAAACAAGCGACAGCCTCGTAATAAGGGAAACACAGAAAGCGATCCCGGTAACGGTTCCGGAGTCGAAAGCGCAAATAGCGATCCCGACGGAAAGCCTCCATAAACTCCCGGACGGCGCAACCTTTAAGGAGAAAAGCGGACAGGCTGCCGTCGAGGTTAAATACATTCCGGCACAGCCGGACACCGGCGAGCCCGAATATATTATCGTAACGGCTACCTGTGACAGTTTACAATTATTATGCTGGGAAAAAGAAAAAGAATTAACCCGTATAAGAAACGACACCGAAAAGGAAAAGCTGGAGATAAAACAGGACGCCGCCAAAGCGAAATACAGATGCCTTATAATAGGCTTTATTTGCGGCGCGTGTGTAATCATAGTAATAACAATTTCAATCAATAAATTAAAAAAATATGTCAGAAAAGAATAAACAAAACGTAATGTACGGCCTTGACGAATTGAAGTTCGCCGGCAAGTCTCTCGGCTTTATCGAGGAGGACTCTTTCGACTGGGGCGGGGCAAAAGGAGAAACAACCGAAATCCGCGCCGCACAGAAAAAAGGTTATCCCATCTTCATTATTCCCAAAACCAACGGAAAGGTTGCTCCAACGTTCGACCTTATCCAGTTTGATTATGAGAACATGGAGGCCGTTATGGGCGGCGAGGTAAAAACGGATCAGGGCGGCAAGGCTATCGGCTGGGAAGCTCCGAGCAATCTTGTAACCGTAACCGGCGAAATTACGATCGACACAGACTCCGGCCAGAGGATCACTATTCCGAACGCTATGTTGTCGGCCTACATTTCCGGGAACCTGAACCTCTCGAGCGTATCGAAAATTAAGTGCGAGCTCGGTATAATGGAACCGGCGGACGGAGGAAAGCCGTTCACTATCGAGGATATCACAGACTAACGTTTTAGCGTATGCGAAACGTGGAACTTGAAGCGGCGGAGGCATTGCTCGACATGGGCGTCTCCGTCCCCTTTAAGGAGATAAAAATACCATTCAGAAAGCAGCCCATAAATTTACGCCTAACCATGAGGCGGCCGTGCTTAGGTAATCAGATACGCATTGCCCGCCATTATCTCGCATTGGGTAACACGTCCGAGGAAATGGAGCAGTTTACGATTGAGGAGGAAATGGAGTTTGTAGCCAAACACGGGAAGCGGATCAGTACAATGATTGCTTTAACCATTTGCCGGGGCGCAATTACCGGCCGGCTCTTTACTCCAATTATGGCCTTTATTATCCGGTGGTTTGTTCCGGACATTTTCCTGCAGGGCGCAAATCTGAATTTTATCACCTTACTGGGAACTAAAAATTTTATGAACATTATCAGATCAGCCGAGAGGGTGAACCCTCTGAGGCCGAGACTGAGCCAAAGGAAAAAGGGGAGTTAAAGGGTCACGTAGAAGGTTCTCATAGCCCCTTTGGTGTTATCTGGCAGGTTGCCGCGGCCACCGGCTGGAGTGTAAAATACATAATGTGGGGGATTAATTATCAAACCCTGATGATGATGGCCGCCGATCAGCCGCGTTATGTGCCGGCAGAGGAAGCGACGAAAAAGGGAAAAGGAGGCGGCAAAAGACAAGGCAAGAAAAACGCCCTCTCTTATTTTCAAACCAAATTAAAGGATTAGACAATGAATAAGCCCGTAGAAATAGAGTTCTTAATGCGTGACAGGCTTACCAGCGGATTAAATAATGCCGGTAGGTCGGTTGACGCGTTGGGAAACAAGGCAGATATGACAACCCGCCGGATCCGGGAGGTAGGAAATGCCGTGGAAAGCGAGGGCGCGCGAATCGACAAAGCCAGCAAGCGGATCATGCAGAGTATAGCCGCTATTTTTACGGTACAACAGGGAGCCGAATTTGTCAAGTCAATGGTTGATATCCGCGCCGAGCGGGAAATGCTGGAAAAGTCTTTTGAGGTACTTCTTCAAAGCGAGGGCAAAGCCCGGCAGATGGTTAACGACTTCCTGAGCCTTGCAATGGAAAGCCCTATAAAAATGAGCGGTATTGCCAACGCCGGGCAGACGCTTTTAGGGTTTGGCGTGGAGGCGGATAACGTTTCCGATATCCTCCATCAACTAAGCGATATATCAATGGGGAACCAGCAGCGTTTTGAGTCGCTGGCTCTCGCATACGCACAATGTCAGTCAACCGGCAAACTTATGGGGCAGGACTTGCTCCAAATGATTAACGCCGGCTTTAATCCCCTGCAGATTATCGCGGAGAAAACCGGTAAAACGATTGGCGAGCTTAAAGAGGAAATGTCCGACGGAAAAATATCCGCCCGTGACGTGGCCGACGCTTTCGCCTATGCTACGGCCGAAGGCGGGAAGTTCTACAATATGACTAAGACACAGTCCGAGGGTATTCAAGGCCTAAAGAGTAGCCTTGAAAATGCCATTACGGAAGCGTATAATAAACTGGGCTCGGAAAACTCGGAGCTGATCGCCAACACCTACAAAACAGCGACGGCCGTCGTGCAAAACTATGAGCCTATTCTTAAAATACTGGCTACCCTTGTAACCGCATACGGGACATACAAGGCGGCTATCATAACAACGAGCGCAGTACAGGGCGCAATGGCGTCCACGCAGTACACGCTCGAAATGCAAGAGCTTACAAAGCTCCTTCCGGTAAAACAACAGTCCATAAACGCCGATATCGAGGCCGCCGTCGCCAGCGGTAAATTATCCGTTGCCAAAGCGGAGGAACTCGTCGCGATCCGCGCCGAGCTCATGGCAAAACTGGACGAATTAAAGGCCAACCAAGCCCTCGCCATCAGCGAGCAGTCTCTTGCATTAGCCACACACCGGGCGGCACTTCAAAGAGCACTAAACGCCAAAGCAATGGTTACCCAGCGGGAAATGGAGCTTTCACTTGCCCGCCTGAGCGGAGATGCCGCACAGATAGAACTTGCACAAAAGTCGTTGCTCGAGGCACAGGAAGAGCGGCATATTGCGGTCAAAGCCCGGAAGGCCACGGCCGACACCCTGTCAATAGCAAAAAGCAAAACCGCCGCGGCCACTACTGCCGTGGAAACCCTGCAGACGAATATAAACACGGCTTCGACCGTTGCCGCCACTAAGGCAAAGAATATATTTACGCTTGCCACTATGAAGCTAACGGCGGCCATGCGCGCGCTAAAAGTCGCTTTTGCCTCTAACCCGATAGGGCTCGCCCTAACCGGTATTATGACGGTTGTTATGGCTATGACCTTATTTTCCAATAAAACGGAGGAGGCGACGGAGGACGTTCTCGGCCTTGCCCGCGCCCAAAAGAAAGCCGGCGAGGAATACGACACGCAAGCCTCTAAAATAAAAGCCCTAACCCAAATTATAAATAATAGTAAAATAGCGTACGACGAGCGCAAAAGAGCACTAAACGAACTCCGGGAGATTATTCCGGACTACAACGCAAAGCTAACGGCCGAGGGGGTCATCATAAATAATAATACCGAGGCTATAAAAGAATACCTTACCCAACTGGAGCGGCAAATCAAATTAAAGGCCGCACAGGAGGAACTGGAGGAAGCATACAAGAAAAAAAGATCGTTGGAAAAAACGGAGTCCGAGCAAAGTAAAAAATACTGGGACGTCCGTAGTACCAACACCCTGCAGGGCTATGACCGTAACGGCCTAACGGCGAAAATATCCCGCGCCGTTGGCTGGGAGAGCGAGGACAACGCCAAGAAAGCACTTGATAAAACAAAAGCCGAATTAAGCGAGGTAAATAGTACAATCAACGAGCTAAATAAAGAGATCGAGGACACCAGCGTCGTTACCGGAAGCGCGGAAGCCCCGGTTAAAACTTTTGCCGAGCAAATGACTGCGGCGAGTGAAAAGGTAAAAACCTTAAAGCAAGAACTAAAAGACCTGAGAGCCGGCAAAGGCGAAGAAAAGGACTTTGGAAAAGCGATCGAGGACAAAACGAAAGAGCTCGACAAAGCGCAGAAGCGTTACGACCTACTACGTGGCATTGACAAAAGCACAGTAAAAGCCGGCAAAACCGCCAACCATACAAAGGTCGAGATTGCCGAGCGCAAACAGCAAATCGAGGAATACACCCGCAAGGTTGCCGCGCAGGTCAGGGAGTCGGAGCTGGAGATCGAACAGGCGCGCATCGATACGATGGAGGACGGCGTGTCAAAAGAAAAAGACCAGATCGACCTCAATTATAAAAAACTGATCCAGCAGAACAAAGACCGGGAGGCCGATATGGTAAAGGAACTGCAAAAAATGGAACGGTTGGCGTGGGAAAACGAAAACCCGGATTATAAAGATAAGGGTATTGTATTTACTCCTACTGTTACCCGGGACGACCTTTCCGACGAACAAAAAAGGATACTACAGCAATATACTGAGGCAGCCAACTCCTATAAAGAAAAAGCGGACGGCGACCTATTAAAGTCCTCCCTGCAGAAATATAGCACGTACGAACAGGAACGCCTGAGGATCGCCAAAGAGTTCGACGACCAGATCGCGTTAATGAGGGCTAACAATGAAGGCGGGCAATATGACGGTAATATCCAAAAGGCCATGAAGGAAAAGGACGCCGCCATTGCCGAGCTGGACGCGACTATGCAGTCGACTTCTGACTTTTGGGGGCAACTCTTTGATAGTTTTTCCGACTATACGAACAAAGAACTGCAGACAATCATAGATCACGCGCAGGAAGTACTGGACTATATAAACAGTACATCCGTAGAAGATATACAGCCAAACTTTGGCCTTTCGGCCGAGCAATTAAAAAACCTGAAAGGGAACGCTCAGGAACTAACCGCCGTTTATGCCGCTCTGGGCGAAAAGATACAGCAATTAAACAAGCGTAACCCGTTTGGAGCTATGATCCGATCGGCGCAAATGCTCCGGAAAAATACGGTAGCCGTTAAGCAGGCACAGGAGGAACTGGAGACTGCCCAGCAAAGCGGCGATAAATTGGCTATCAAGAACGCAAAAGAAAAATTAAACGGCCTCCAGCGGCAAGAGAAGCTATTGAAAGGAAGCCTTAAGGATGCGGCCAAAGCGGCTATTTCCTACTTGAGCGATGTCGGCGACTCCCTGCAGCAGATCGGCGCGGCCGCCGGTGACGCCGGGCTCGAAAGTGTGGGAAAAGCCCTGAGCGATGTGGCCGGCATTGCCCAGCAGTTCGCCTCCGGAGATTATATCGGCGCGGCGATGAACGCTATAACAACCGGGCTAACTGCCATATTTTCCTCCAATGCTAAATACCGGGCAGCCCTCAAGCAAATGCGCGACGACCAGATCGCCTTTGCCCACGAGTATAAAATGATAATGTCGGATATTCGGCTGGAGGCGGAGGAAGCCTCCAACGCTTTTGGCGATGACGCATTCACTAAGGCAATAGCCGCCCTCAAGGAATTACACTCCAATTATGAGGACTTTATCCGCTTAATCAATAAAAGCGACACGCTGGGCGGTAACGGTATTTTTGGTATGCTGAAACGCGCCCGGCTGGAGGCGCAGGGTATTACTACCGACTTGCAAAACATTTGGATACAAACCCGGCATAAAACATTATTCCGGTCGGCAAAAGGTAAATATCTGAAAGAATTGTACCCGGAACTATTCGAGGGAGAATACGGGTTTAACGTGGAGGCCGCCCGGGCGTTGCTAAACACAAACAACCAGCTCAACGACGAGGCCAAGCGGCAAATACAGGAGGTTATCGACATATACGACCAATGGCAGGAAGCGGAGGAAGCCTTTAAAGAATACCTCAATCAAACCTTTGGAGAGGTTGGCGACAGCCTGAGCGACTCCATCGTCGACGCCTTCAAGAACGGAACCGACGCAATGGAAAACTGGGGGCAAAGTTTTAGTAACGTACTGGAAAGCCTCGGCAAACAGCTAATGCAAACTATATTCTTTCAAAAGCATTTCGACAAGTTAGAGGAAGACCTGACGAACTTATACGACAATTACGGGGATAACCCCGACCTACTGGGGAAAAAGGTACAGGCCTTAATGGGGAGCTTTTTCCAAAATATGGCTTCGACTGTGGATCAGGCCGAGGCGTGGTACGAAAACTGGGCGAACACGGCCGCCGGCTATGGCTTCGACCTGACCGGCGACCCCGACGGAACTACCCAGAGCGGAAAGTCCGGGGCTTTCCAAACAATGTCGCAGGACACCGGGACAAAGCTCGAGGGCTTGTTTACCTACCTGCAAATTCACGCTATCAGCATAGACGATAAACTGGACGATATAGGCTCCGGAATATACGGGATAGGCGCAAAACTGGCGGAGGTAGCCGAAAACACCAAACGCTCGGCGGATAAGCTCGACGAGGTGGCGGAAGAAATAAAAACTATTAAGCGTGACGGTCTAAAAATGAAATAATATGATATTGGAAGGACTTTTATACATCAACGAAAAAGACGCGTACAAAACATACGGGGCGTTTCTGTGCGAGGAAAAGGCCGGGGATAATACAAACTACTCCGCACTATTAAAGCCGGCAGCAATGAAGCCCTACACGGTCGTTGCTTTCCGGGAGGAAGACGGGGAAAAGCTACCAGATAATTTAACCCCGGCCTTTGAGGCGCGTGACGTCGAGCTGCAGTTTGCAATTTATGGAACTTCAAAAGCCGACTTTGTGGCAAAATATACGGGCTTTGTTACCATGCTCCGCTCGGGCTGGATCAATATGTACCTGCCGGAGCTTTCAAAAACATATCGGTTTCATTATCTGAATTGCGCCGAATATAGCCAGCTAACGCCGCTGGACGAAAGCACGGTCGCGGGAAAGTTTAAGGTAAAATTACGGGAGCCCAAACCAACGATTTAAGAATATGGCATTAAAAATATATAATCAATACGGTGTCCTTAAAGTTACTGTCGAGCCGACGGATAATTCAACGCAAAACTGGGGGGTGATGTCTGACAATGAGCTCAGCCTTTCCTTTACCCTTTATGAGTTTGTCGCGCTGGACGTAAACGATTATGTCGATTTTTTAGGGAGTCGCTACTGGCTGGCGGAACGCTTTACGCCGAAACAAAAATCCACGATCGAGTGGACGTATGATATTAGGTTCTACGGAATAGAGAGTTTAATAAAAAGATTCCTGGTACTACATGAAGATGACCCGGAGTTTAGCCTGACCGCGCCGGCGCGTGAGCACGTTGCACTCATTGTTAAAGGCATTAATAACGGCATGGGGAATATTACCGATTGGAAAGTCGGGAATGTTGTCAATACCGGTAATATTACGATTGATTATACCGGCCTTTACTGCGACGAAGGGCTGAGAGAGGCCGCCACGCAGGCCGGCGTGGAATGGTGGGTGGAAGGCCAGACAATTAACCTCTGCCGGTGCGAACATGGCGAGGAGCTAACGCTTGCCTATAATAAGGGGCTGACGTCGATAGAGCGCGACACGGCCTCTAACGTTAAATTTTATACCCGCCTGTTTCCTATCGGCAGCACTCGGAACATAGACCCGGGCAAATACGGACACGCCCGTTTGCAACTTCCGGGAGATAAAAAATATGTAGATATCAACGTCGATAAATACGGCATAATACACCACTACGAAAAGGAGGCCTTTTCCGGTATCTATCCGCGCCGCGTTGGTATAATAAGCAGCGTCCGCACGGAAGAGGTAAAAGACTCCGACGGAAATCCGTACACGATATATTACTTTAAGGACTCCGGGCTCAACTTCGACCCGAACAGTTACGAAATCGGCGGCCTTGTAAAACAGGTTACATTTGAGTCTGGCGAGCTTTTGGGGCGTGACTGTGAGGTAAATTTCAACTCTAAGACCGGCGAGTTCGAGATCATAACCACATGGCCGTATAACGACGACACACAAGTCCCCGGCGGGTTACTTATCCCAAAGGCTGGCGATAGTTATGTCCTTTGGAACGTACGGATGCCCAACGAATATTATTCTATTGCGGAGTGGGAGTTTAAAGACGCCGTCGAAGCATACAACGCGGAGCACGGTATCGACGTTTCCGTTTATAAGTGCCCGACCGACTATATTTACATAGATGAAAATAACATCGACCTATTTTTAGGCCGCCGTGTCCGTCTGGAAAGCCGGGAGTTTTTCCCAGAGCTGGGTTACCGTAACAGCCGGATCACAAAAATAACGCGTAAGGTTAATCGCCCCTCACAGGTTGATTTGGAAATAAGCGACGCCGTATCTACCGGCACGCTTCAAAAGATACAGGACAACATCGCCAGCGTGAAGAACTACGCAAAAGGCCTCGCCGGTTCCATGCTCCCGGATATAATCCGGACGTTTGATAATACCTACCCGACGGATAATAACTTATTCTCTGCACGCCGCACGCAAAAAGAATTTTTAAGTAAGCAGAAAGAGGATACCGCGCAAAAGGTGATCCGCTTTTTAGAGGGTATTGATATAAATTATTTTTCGTCGGGAAAAAGTGGCGCGCGCGTCGATGGGGAGGGTAACGCGGAACTCCAAACCGCCGTTATCCGGGAGCTGCTACGCAGTACAAAATTTGTGGACGGTATGTTTGGCGAGGGCTGGCGGCTTTGGATAGATAAGTTATCCGGCCTTTCAAACCTGACTATTGATAAAGTGACGATCCGCCAGTCATTGGTGGCAATGGAGCTACTTATCGAAAAGGTGCGAAGCATCGGCGGCCAGTTTATCGTATCGGCGGCCAACGGCAAGATTAAAGCCGTGGAAAAGGCCGGGGATAACTATATTATAACCTTTGAGCAGGATAATACTTTCGTCGCCGGCGACCTGATGCGCTGCGCCGTTCTCTTCGGGACGCAGATGCGCGGCTATTGGGTGGAGGTAGCCGCCGCCACCAGCGAAAAAATAACCGTTCCTGTAAGCGAGTTTGGAGGAGCGGAGCCGTTGGAGGGCGACGAATGCGTTTTAATGGGTAACACCGGGAACCCTCTCCGGCAGAACCTTATTTCTATATCTGCCACGGAGGACGGACAGCCGCGCGTAGATGTCATGGACGGGATATGCGGCAAGAACTTTAACGACTGCCTGCGCGTCCGGCTCGGTAATTTGGACGGGATCAACGACAACCGGTTCCCGCTGGATAACCAGCCGCACGGTAACGGACTGTATGGCGATAACGTTTATCTGGTTGGAACTTTCTTATTAACAACCGGGGAAGATATACTCACAAAATTCGAGATAGTGGAGGGGAAAATATCGTCCGCGGTAGAAGGACTGCGCACGGACTTTACGTCTGATAAAAGCTACTTAGACAACGCCTCTTTTGGCGACGGCCTAAATAAGTGGGACACGGAGAACGAAGCTACGTTCTTTTTGCTTGGCAACCGCTGGATATGGGCGAATGATTCCGCGCTCTCCAGTAAAACAAATTATGCCAGCGTCCGGACGGATGAAGGGCGGACAACCGTATTTATCCGCAATAAATACATACTGCAGAAGCGGGAGAACTTCCGGAGCGTACCGGAGTATAAGGACGTCAACCTCGACGGGAAAAAAATACCGGAGGCGGTTTATTTATCCTTTTTCTATAAGTGCACAAAGGCCGGCCGCCTGCAGGTAAATTTTGAGGGCTCAGATAAAACCGGATTTGAAAACTTTAATATGTTCGCTATCGACGAGGAGATCGCGGAAACGGACGGGTATGTCACATTTAACCGCGCCGGCCTCTGGAACGGAACCGGTGACTTTAAACTGTCATTTACGGGGGATATTTACCTCTATATGCTTATACTCTCCACCGATCGGGCGGAGTCGTTGGCCTATAAATACAAAACTCTATTTGAGCAGAGCGAGAAACTTATCCGTATTGCGGCCACTAACTTCGACAAAAACGGCGTACCGATCCAGTCCTCCCAGATCGTAACGAAGGCCGACATGAATATAATCGCCTCCGGAATGTATGACGATAACGGAAATTTAGCAAAAGGCGCGGGGCTGGTAACGACGGCGGAAGCAAATAAAATGTTTGCCTTCGATAAAGAGGGTAATCTTGTTTCCTTCATAGATCAGACAGCGGCCGAAATAAAAATAAAAGCAAGTCAGATAACATTTGAGGGGCTAATTACGGCAAATTCATACTTTAAGATTCTCAACGATGGAAGCATAGAGGCGGAAAACGCCAATATCAAAAACGGTAAGATTGGCGGTTTTTTGCTGGCTAATGGCCGCATAGGAACAGAAGCCACAGCCCACGGCTCGGGGGGCGGGCTGGCTATCTATGACGACTTTTTCCGCGTCGGCGGATCGTACGGCTATGTAATGATGGGCGACGACGTTATACCCGCCTCGGCCGGCGGTGCATTTACGGCAACGGGGCGCATTGTAAACAATCACCCGAACTCCTCCGGAATGTATGGCTTCGACCAAGCGAATTACGGGCTTTTTATAAGCGTTTCCGGCGGTACAAAAAATTACGGGATCAGCTCCGACGCCGCGCTAATGGCTCCGGGATTTATTAATACAAAGGCTCAACTGCTAACTTTCGGTAGTGGAAATTACGAAGTCGACTTTTCCCAGCGAAATATAATCCTTATGTACTACAACCAGCCAAATTATAGTGGGACGGAGGTCACTCTGCCCTCTGAGGCGTCCGTTGCGAGGCAGTTTGGAATGAGATCACTTCCTAATGACTTCGCGACCGTGGTTACTTTCAGGGTTCGGACGGGTTCAAAAAACATCATATTGATGGGCATTTACGACCATAACGAGGGGCTTGGAAATTACACGATGGCTCCCGGTGACTCCGTTACCGTCTTAATTACCAAAGTAGACGGTTTCCGGTATCAAATATTAAATCATTCCTACTAAAAATATATATCTATATGAATAAATTAAATTTTAAAGAATTTTCAATTTACACCGGTATATCTAAAATACAGGCTCTTACCGGTGACGTCAGGGAGTCATTCGCAGACGTCCTTTATTCACAATGTAACGGAATACGCGCGAAAAACCTCGCAATGATGATATTTAATTCCGAGGGAGAAATAGAGGTCACAGACGAAGACCTTAAACTTATTCAGATGGCCGCAAATGCATATTGTACGCCGGCCTTTATTGACGCAATCGACGAACAGTTAAATAAAAAGGAGGAATAAGCAATGGCAATAACACCAGCGGAAAAAACCGCAATAGTAAACGAGGTCGTAAATAAGATGAAGGCCGACTCCCAAAGTGTTACGGAGCTGGAGGTGGTTAGCTCTTTGACCGGGGTTAATACCCTGCCGGCCATGCAGGGCACAAAACTTGTAAGCGCGCCCATATCCCTATTAGGCAAGCCCGCGACCGATGCGGCAGCCACAGCAAACAACGCGGCTACAAACGCAAATAATAAGGCGGGGCTGGCCGAAACGGCCGCCACCAAAGCCGAGGCCGCCGCCACAGAGGCGCAGAAGCAGGCGACCGCCGCACAGACTGCGGCAAAGACAGCCAACGAGGCCGCTGCCAAAAGCATCCGGAAAATAACAGTAAAGGATAAAGACGGCGAAACAACCGGGGAACTAACACCAGACGGGAACGGCAATGTAAATTTAACGATGGCCGGGGGCAGCGGTTCCGGCAGCGGCTTTTATAATGTTACCCAATTACACCCGCTTACCTCCGGCTTTTATACAAAGGAAAAAGCCGTGGCCGCTTTGGCGGGCGCGGAGCTGGAAGACGAGAACAAGCCCGGGCTTATTATCACTTTTGAGATCGCGGCCGGTAAATGGGTTGAGTACCGCTATGAGGGCACAAACTTAGACGGCTTTCTTTCCGCGGCGGCTTGGAGCCGTTACGGCGGCGGGGATGCCATAAAAAAAGTGACTGTAACCAAAGGAACCGAAACGCAGGAATTAACGCCCGACGAGCAGGGGAATATCGGCCTCGACATCCCGATCGTAAATGTGGACGATTCGGTAGACGAAAACTCCACAAACCCGGTACAAAACAAAGCCATTGCCGCAGAGTTTAAGAAACAGGCCGGAAAATATGGAGCGGCACTAAAATTAAATGAGGTCGGCTCAGGCAATGATAAGGCATATTCTTTGTCGCTACTGGACGAAAACGGCGAGACGCTCTCGACTTCGGATATGTTCACCGGTGGCGGCGGTAGCGGAAGCGTAGCCACGACAAAGATCATACTAACGCGTATAACGGCCAACCCGACAGTTAAAGCCGGCGACGAGGTTAAACTTACATATTCTTACGACCATATCGACACGGAGTCCGGAGCAACTACCGGAAACACCGGGCACGTAGTTGTAACCATAACGCGCGGAGCGTCCAGCTATACAATAGAGAAAGATTTGGCCGCCGGAGCAACCGACGCGGTCAACGTTACCAAATATTTAGGTATTGGGAGCAACTCCGTCCGGGTACGCGTAAGCGTGGGAGAAGGGGCAGAGCAGCAAGTCGGCTCCATTTCGTGGACTGTGAACGTGGTACAATTAACGCTTACCAGCTCATTTAACTACGCCTCAGTAATCAACCGGGGCGATACAATCTCCGTGCCCTTTGCCCTGAATGGCTCCGGAAATAAAACATTGCGTTGCTATGTTGATAAGGTAGACGCAGAAGACCGGAGCATTACCACATCGACGGCGAACGGCTCTTTCTCTATCAGCACCACGAAAATGGCGCACGGTTCGCACTCGATCCAACTTGTTTGTGAGCTGGAACTATCCGGCGGAACCGTGATAAAAAGTAATAGTATTTATTTTGATATCGCCGTAAGAGAGTCCGGATCGGCGACGCCCATCGTAGCCACCCGCTTCGACTTTGCCGACGGTACGATAATAACCGGCAGCAATCAGGTTTATATCGCCGCAAGACAATACGATAGTTATTCCCTGCAGTATGCCGTATATAATCCCCGGGAAACACCCACGAAAGTAGACGTTTTCGAGTCCGGGGTTTCTATTTCGTCGGCTTATGTGTCGTTTGTTCCAAATAACTTAACCGTCCGGGCTATGAGCTCCGGGGTGGCTCAATGCAAAATTACCTGCGGAACGGCTACCTACTATTATACGTTAAACGTTTCTAAATCCGACCTGAATTTATCGGAGCCAACCGACGGCCTGCAGCTCAAGCTATCAGCACAGGGGCGCACTAATAACGACACGAATAAAACCGAGTGGACGTATAAAAATATAACGACCGAATTTGCCGGCGTAAAGTGGGGCGGTGACGGCTGGATCGACAATGCCCTGAGGCTAACCGACGGTGGAAAAGCAACGGTTAAATACAAGCCATTGGAGCAACCGGCGCAAAGTATCTCCAACGCCTTTGCGTTTGTGATAAAGTTCCGGGTGTCGGAAGTAACAGACGATAACGCGGAGGTGATCCGCTGTATGGACGAGAGCGGAACCGGCTTTGTTATCACAGCACAGGAGGCGCGTATGGTTACTAAAGGGAAAAGCTCGCTCGCCATGAAAATGGCCGCCGGTAATACTTATGAGGTGGGCTTTGTTTCCTACCCTAAAGCCGGGACAAGTTCCTCCGACCATGAGAAACTTAATTCCGAAATGGTTTACTTGTATATTGACGGGATCGCCTCCGGAAGTGTTGAGCGCGGAACCTCTGACAGTATCTACCAAACGAACCCGAAATATATAGAGCTGGGCACAAAAGCCGGCGCGATGGTGGACGTGTTCCTGATCCGCACATATAACTCTTACCTTTCGGACTCTCAGGTGTTGGACTGCTATATAGTAGATCAGGAGAACGTGGACGACTTGGTGCAGAAATACACCGCTAATGATATTATCGACGGGAACGGCGTTGTTTCGGTTGATAGCATCCCCGACGATATGCGCTACATAATCGTAACCGGGAAGCAGGCTAACGGCGTAGCGACAGTTTTACAGGCCGCCGTAAACAACGATAAAGACCCGAAGTATGACGTTGACGAAATACTTTGTATTAAGCGGTCGGAGCCGGCTCTTAACTTCCGGTTAGTAGGCGGCTGCGTCCGCCTGCAGGGAACGTCCTCGCTGGCCTATCCTATTAAAAACTATCGTATCTACCTAAATAGCTCTAAAAAGGTAGACGGTAAGCTATATTTAGGCTGTGACAGTCAGGGCGTCGGCGGCGAGCTGCAGGCTAAGGCAAAATACTCCTTCCGGCTCCGTGATGCAAACGGAAAGCGTCCGGCTCCGGTTAATTGCTTTTGTCTGAAAGCGGATTTTGCGGAGTCCTCCAGCTCACATAATACCGGGATGGCGCGTTTAGCCAATGACGTACTGAAAGCGGCCAACGAGCTTACGCCGGCGCAAAAATACGCGAGCCCGTCGTTTGAGTACGACGTCCGCACCACGGTAGACGGCGAGCCCTGCCTTTTGTTTTACAGGGAAACGCTCGACGATACACCGGTGCTGGTTGGAAAATTCAACTTTAATAATGACAAATCGACGGAGGCCGTTTTTGGCTTTTTAGATATTCCGGGTTATCACGATCAGGAGTGGGTGGACAAAAAATTTGCCGGAGTAAATCCGACGGAGTGCTGGGAATTTTTGAATAACGACTACCCGATGGGAATGTTCCTTAATGACGACTTTGAGGCGAAGGACGAAACCGGTTACCCTAACTGGCTAAAAGTATTTGAGTCAAGGTTCCCGGACGTAAACGACGAGTACGAGGACGGAACCCGCAAACCGGTTTATCTCTCACGCATGGTTAAGTGGGTAAAGTCCACGCAGAACAACACCGCGAAGTTTAGGAGCGAACTATCGCAGTACTTCGACGTTAGTTACCTCTGCGACTATTTTATGTTTACGGAAATTTTCGCCTGCGTCGACCAGCGCGTTAAAAATATGATGTTCGGCTTTTGGTATTCTCCGGACGCGGATAAAATGCTTTGCTATCCGATTTTTTACGATAATGATACGATACTCGGGGTACGAAACGACGGCCGCCTCCAGTACGGCTGGGACGTCGACGAAAACACCACCGACCCGGAACTTAGCACAAAAGAAAAGACGGTGTACGCCTATGCCGGCCATGACTCCGTTTTATGGAACAACCTCCGGACACAGTTCGCCGACGAGCTGGCAAAGGCATACAAGCGGCTCCGGGAGCGTATGACAAACGATTATATTTTTAATATATTCGACAATGAGCAGGCCGGGCGGTTCTGTGAGAGGCTGTATAATCTCGACGCGCAGTATAAGTACGTCCGGCCTAAAACTTTGGGTATCGAGGTAAACCAGAACGGCGTCGTTTCGACCGTAAAATACTCATATTTGGAGGCCATGCAAGGAAGCCGCGCGGCACACCGTCGCTGGTGGATTACAAACCGCATGCACCTTTTCGACGCTAAATATAGCACCGGGCAATATGCCTTGACAGATATAACATGGAAGGGAAACAGCGCGGCCGGTGCCACTGTCCGGGCTACTCCGTCGCGCGACTTTTACTTTGAGTTCCGCCGCGAGGGCACGACAATGCAGCATTCTAAAGTAACCGGCGGCAAGGAGTGGAGCTATACATACGATCAGGTCGCCAATATCGGAACTATCTTTCACTTGCTCGGTGGTATCTTTATGACTAAGTTAGACCTTTCCGGCTGGGGCGGCTTTACGGACGTAAACCTCCCGAACCTCCCTATACTGGAGGAGCTTGTTATGGGTAAAACGGGGACAACCTACACCCTCACTGAGCTTGTTATCGGTAATAAACTGCCGATGCTTCGCAAACTGGATATGCGAAATTATACCCGTATCCCGTCGCTGGACTTGTCAAACTGTAAACGTCTGGAGGAAATAAACGCCGGCGGTTGCGAGTCGCTTTCCGTTCTGGCAATGGCGGAGGGAGCCCCAATTTCAAAAATAACATACCCGGCCAATTATCAAACTGTAACGCTTCGCTCTTTGGCTAACATATCCCGGGCGGGAATAACCTTTGAAAACAAGGCCAATATTACCGGGCTGTGGGTTGAGAACTGCGAAAAACTGGACGGATTCTCTTTATTTGAGGAGCTATGCAATACTTACAACGGCAAGTTAAAATATATCCGTTTGTCCGGACTCGAGCTCGAGGGCGACGGCAGCGACCTAAAGCGGTGGTACGACGCAGGCCTCGGGGGTATTGACGCGCAGGGAAATACAACGAATAGTAGTTGTAAACTATGCGGAACCTATAAACTTACTAAGTACCTAAACGATGATATTTACAACAATTATGTAAAACGTTTCGACGAGCTGAATATCCGCCAGCCGGAATATACTATGATCGAGTTCGACGACGCGGTGGCCGACGAGCGTAATATAACAAACTTGGATAATGACACGGGTTATAAAACCGGAACAAATTACGTTCCCAGCGGCCATATAAATACAATCATGTCAAAGCGGTTCCGGTGTTTGGGTAAGCTATCCGCCACAAATAAAATGGTTATTTATCCGCTTCACGACTCAAGCTCTTATTACTATGCCGATGCGGCAAATATAGCAAAGGCCACGCCCGCAAAGTTGGACGCTACCGAGGGCGACGCTTGGCTATATGAGCCGGGGTATTGGTATAAAGGAATTAACGACTATTTGAACGATAAAAAATACGCCTGCTTTTCAAGTAAGGAGGAAATGCCGGAACGCCCGGACGAGTCACTTTATAAGGTCGTAAGTTTTGAGGAAATCAAGAGCTCCGCCTTTACCTACCGGAATAAATACCGTCTGCAGGGTGACTATGATAAAGTTGAAACTGCTTACTCCGCTGACGCGAATTATAGCGTTTGCCGTGTGGATGTGGCCGGCTATAAAAAGGTACGTTTCCCGACCGTTCTTGGCTCCAGCCTTATATGCTCCTTGTTTACGGATGAAGCCGGCGGGGTTGTGGAGCGTATAAGTGTTGCAACGCTTAATAACAAATTTGAGAACGGAATGTATCTCATAAAAGACATTCCCGTAGCCGCGAGGTTCTTATACTTTACGATCCATAACAATGCGGAATTTGACTATGTGGTTATATCTAAGAGTAGCCGGATCGTGGACATGGAGCCCGACTGGGTATGGCATGAGCCTTGCCTTACCGGAGTTTTTGAAGCGACGGCAATCGGCAGCCGCCTTTACTCAGCCATAACGGGAGAGAGCTCCATTGCAAACTTGTCACAGGCCGATATGGAATATTATGCCAATCAACGACACCTGCAGTTAGTTGATTATGAGATGCACAAAGACGTTGCAAACCTATTTTATGCGTGGTATGGCCGCCGGGACTCACAAGGCCAGTGCGGCTGCGGGCAAAACTCGTACACACGCATAATTGGAAATACGGCCGAATATGGTATGCAGGACACCGTAAACCAAAATAACGCCGCCGAATATTCTTGGTATAGGACAACCAACGAAATCGGCGAGGAGATTTTTGTCCGTACGTTAAACTCCTGTGTTCTCGGCTATGAAAACTGGCACGGCAACAAATACGAGTGGATGAGCAAGGTATCAATACCCAATGCGACCTCGGTCGATTCCGCAAAATGGTTCATTGAGATGCCGGACGGCAGCGTCCGGAAAGTGAAACCGGCCAGCTCGCAACAATATTTTGCCGGCTTTTTCCACCAAAAACACATGGACATTCTCGGCGTCGGGGCGGCGGTTGGAAGTACGTCAACATATTATTGCGACCAGTTTACCGGCAGTACTGCCGCCAGTCGTGTGGTCATGCGCTCGTGCAATTACGCGTACCCGAATGGCGGCTACGATTCCTCGTACACGAGCGCGTACATCGGTTCGCGGCTGGCCTTCCGCGGCAAAATTGAAAAAGCGGCCAGCGTAGCGGCGTATAAAGCTGTCAAAGCGATAGCGTAAAACGAAAGCGAAGCAGAGCGGAGCGCAAAGCGTTGAGCCGTTGCATAACGGCTCATTATTACGGGCGGAGCCCGTCGATTTTGAAAATTTTTTTAATAAAAATGGGAATTATAGTACTTTTGTATAAAAATTGGCGGAGTCCTCCGATAGTCGTGTGGTCATGCGCTCGTGCAACAACGCGAACCCGAATGGCGGGGTGGCGTACGCGAACGGCGGCAACGATTCCTCGAACACGAACGCGAACATCGGTTCGCGGCTGGACAAACTAAAGTAATATATATAATGACATTAAACAATCGGTACGTGTGCCGGCGTGGAAGTCAGGAGGACAAACCACAGCAAAAGCGGAGCAATCCGGAAAGCTGAAAAACAAAGCGTGGGTAGAGCTTGGTAGGGCGGCAACGTCTCGAAAATCTTAGACCCGGAAAAGGAAGGCTTATAATTTATGCGTAGAAAAGGATTTATTATTGAGGAGATAACGACTTATGCCAATATGGAAAAGTCATTCCGTAAGGTATTAGCCGGCACACACCGGAAAAATACCCGATCCGGGAAGTATCTCCTTGCGCATAAAGAGGAGGTCATTGAAAAACTGACAAAACAGATTGCCGACGGTAGTTACAGGGTTAGCTATTTTTATGAAAAGCACATACCACAGGCAGGTAAAACACGCCGTATTCAAGTAATACCGTTGTACGATCGGATTGCGACGCACGCTATTATGAACGTGGTTGATGAACACATGAGAAGCAAGTTTATACGGACAACATCCGCGAGTATTAAAGGCCGGGGAATGCACGACCTTATGAAATATATTCAAAGAGACATGCAGGACGATCCGTTCGGAACTCAATACTGCTACAAGTTCGACATAAACAAGTTTTACGAAAGTATCAAGCCGGATCATGTAATGGCCTGCTTGCGTCGTATGTTCAAAGATGAAAAATTACTCTCTATACTGGACGGCTTTATGCAAATGATGCCTAACGGTTTGAGTATTGGCCTTCGTAGCTCTCAGGGGCTCGGCAATCTTTTATTGTCGGTTCATTTAGACCACTATTTGAAAGAAGAGCGTGGCATTTGCCATTATTACCGTTATTGTGATGACATTGTAATTTTAGGAGCGACGAAAGCGGAATTATGGGAGGTGCGTGAGATTATACACGAGCGTGTTAAAAGTATCGGCTTAGAGGTGAAAGCCAGCGAGCGTATTTTTCCCGTCGAGGAGGGGATCGACTTTTTGGGCTATGTCATTCGCCCGGATTATGTCCGGCTCCGGAAACGGGTAAAGGAGAACTTTGCCGAGAAATTTCACAAAATAAAAAGTAAACGCCGCCGGCGCGAGGTGCTTGCCAGTTTTTACGGCATGACAAAACACGCGGATTGTAGAAGACTATTTTTCACTTTAACAGGTAATAATATGAAAGACTTTAAGAGTTTGAACGTAACCTATAAGCCAGAGGACGGAAAAAAACGTTTCGCCGGCGAAGTGGTTTCTATTAGAACGTTGGTAAACCTCAAAATCGTGGTCAAGGACTACGAGGAGGACGTAAAAACAGAGAACGGCGACCGGTGGCTTGTTGCTATTGAGTTGGACGGTGAGTCAAAGAAATTCTTTACGGACTCGAAAGAGATGAAGAATATTCTTATGCAAATTAAGGAAATCCCGGACGGCTTCCCGTTTGAAACCGTAATAAAAGCGGAGCTGTTCGGAAAAGGTAAAACAAAATATGTATTTAGCTAATGAGACGAGTCGAAGGAACAAACAACGTAAAATTACTGGAGTGCATTAATCCGGTCAAGGATCGGTGGCACGTACGCTGGGACGTACAACAGGGAGAGGACGGTTCCGCCACCTATATGGAGGAAACGCTTTCTCACAAGCCCTCAGAAGATGAAATTAAATCTTTGATTACAGGCTGGTATAATACGGAAACAAACCTCCAAATATTAAGAGGGTTTGTTTGGAAAGATATCCCGGTTTGGCTATCAACCGAAAATCAAAATAATTTCAAGGTTGCGCACGACTTAGCCCTCCAAACCGACGGAGCCACTTTGCCGGTTAAATTCAAATTAGGAGAGGACGCAGACGGCCAGCCGCTTTATTTCATGTTTGAGGACTTGGAAACGCTAACGGACTTTTATATTAAATCCGTTAAACACGTTCAGGACACATTGTCCGGCGGTTGGGAAATGAAGGATAATTTTAACCCGGCGGAGTACCGGACAGAATAGCCTGTATTATTCCGCAGGGGGAGCGGAAGGAAAAGAAAAACCCCCAGCCTGTTATAGTGAAAGTATAGACGCCAATCATACACTTATTTAACGCAAAAGCGACACCACACAGAACTGGGGGCAGTACCCTCTTCCGTGGCGTCGCTTTTAACGTAGTGAAAATGTATGATTGGCATTGCAAAGATACACATTAAGCCCGACACCACAAATTTTTTGATTTTACAAATTATGAAAGTGTATGAGCTATTAACATTTAACAAAGAGCTATTAAAACGCATCCATACGGCCGGATTAAAGGCCGAGGACTACAAATATGTAGATTTATACCATGAGTATGTAGATCGCTCCAATACGGGCGAAAAAATGACTTATATCGTCGCCATATTAGCCACCAAATATAATATCTCAGAAAGACAAGTCTATAAAGTCATCCGTAAATTTGCCGGAGAGGTTTATACTGCAAACGCTGTGCAGTAGGATATCCCGCTAAAATTATGCCTGCAAACATTCTCTCACGACCTTTGTCGAAACTAAATTTTAGAAATATGGGAGAATTTACCTACAAAGAACAGTATGGCGTAATAGTTATGTGCCAAAATGAGGAGGAGCAAAAATCCATTTATGAATGGTTAGTAAAAAACGGTCTAAAGGTTAAAGTCGTGTCGGTATGAGAATAGACGTCAAACACCGCTGCAGCGATTTCGATAGTTATCGCGCGGCAAGGGTTAAAAGCCTGTTCAATGCTGAAAACGGCTGTAACTGGGAAAAAAGTGTCGACCTCCCTATCGAGGGGATGGGCTGGAAGATCGGGCTCATAGTTGGAGCCTCCGGAACCGGTAAGACCTCAATCGGTAGCCGGATATTTAGCGAGCCGATCCACGACCTTTATAAAGGGTGGGACATCGACAAGCCCATTGTGGACTGTATTGATCCGGACGGAGATTTTAACGCCGTGACGGGTACACTTTCGTCCGTTGGCCTCGGCGACGTTCCAGCATGGCTCCGGCCGTTCCACGTGCTCAGTAATGGGGAGAAGTTCCGCGCCGGCCTTGCCCGGCTTGTTTGCGAACGTCCGGAGCACGCTGTCGTGGATGAATTTACGAGCGTTATCGACCGACAGATTGCAAAGGTAGGAGCCGCGGCTTTTGCCAAAACGTGGAGAAAAGGGAGCGGTCAGGTTGTTTTGCTCTCCTGCCATTATGATATTATTGATTGGTTGCAGCCCGACTGGGTTTACGACACAAACGAGGCGCGGTTTTACGACCGTGACTGTCTTCGGCAACGCCCGAGCCTCGAACTTCAAATATATAAAGTCTCAGGAAGTGTATTCCGACATTTTAAGCCGCATTACTATTTAGACCTTCCGCTCCCGGTGGCCGCCGAGTACTTCGTCGGTGTTATCGGTGACGAACCGGTTTGTCATTTGGCCGTGGCTCCGCTATTTACCGCGAAAGCATACCGGGCTACACGCTTGGTAACGATGCCAGAGTGGCAAGGAATAGGCGTCGGAACAAAGTTCCTCAATGCAGTATGCGAGTATCATTTACAGGGACGCGGCCGGTGTGGCCATAAATACCCGGTCTTTTTCCACACGTCACACCCGCAGCTTTGCGGGGCTCTCAGGTACTCGAAGAAATGGAAGCAAACGGCGGCGCGGCTGTATGGGGAGAACAAAGCCCGGTCGAGCGCGTCAATGAGGCGGGCGCACGAAAGAAAGGGAACAAGCGACAGGTGTGCAACCGGCTACGGCGGTCATTTTAGAGCCGTACAGGCCTTTAAATATATTGGAGGGTAGTATGGTTATAAAAATATTAGGAGACGAAAATACGCCCGCTTATAAGGCCGCGGAGGAGTTAATAAAACGGCTCGGCCATACTCTCGCCGACGGGACAAACTCATATACTGAGCTCGCGATCGCGCCGCTCCTTACCCGGATACTTCCGGAGGAAGAAATAAAAGAACCGGTTTACGGCACTTTAATTTTCCACCCGAGCCCGTTACCCTTTGGGCGTGGAGCAAGTGCAATAAAACACGCCTACAAGCGTAACGACGCGATAACGGCGGCGACTTGGTTCTGGGCTGATGACGGAATAGACTCCGGCGACATTTGCGAACAGGAGATAATTAAAATCAATTATGATTTGCGGCCGCGGGACTTCTACTCAAATGATGTTTTGCCCGCAATGCTTCGTACGCTGGAGCGCGCTCTTAAGGACTTATCAAAGGGGATTGTTCGGAAGGTTCCACAGGTGGAAAAATACTCGACATACGACGCGCGAATCTGACACAAACAGAAAACAAACACAAATTAAAAGGCTTTCAAACCGGGTTTAAATCGGACTTGAAAGCCTTTTGTTTTATATATGGTTAGTATTGAATAAACCTTTTATATTCCCAATCAAACTTATTTCTGCCTGTTTGTATGAGCTCAAATTCGACCTCATAATGTTCTATTTTGTCCGAGACTGTTTTCGGCTCGGTTAAAATATCAATCGGCGGAATGTAAGGCACGCGATATATTTTTGCCTTTCCGGGCTTTGCTTGGTTCTTTGGATCGGGAAGATATTCCCGCGACTTTTCGATGATGTTTTGAAGCTCTAAATCATTCATTTTCTTGGCTTTTTTGCAAAGGTAAAAATTGCGTGCGTGCGCACAAAGTATATCGCTTCGTTTTGGGTGGAAAAATAATCGCTATCTTTACGCTTGGTTTTGAAAAAGGTATCTTTTAGTTTTGGCGATTATATGTTCCGGGATTCTCTATTTCCAATCTATCATCATAAAAATGCTATTTTTGCCGAAAAATCAAAAATCCGCCCTTTTCCGGAAATTGTAAATTTGCAATTTTTACCGACTTCTTTTTTGAGTTTTAAATCTTTATTTCAGGGGATTTAGAATTTTATTGCCAGTCAGCAGGAATATTGTCCGTTATATTCAGACATCCTCCGAAACATTTGGTTCCATTGATTGTCGGCGGATAACCGGGTTGCCCGGCTCTGTCCCATAGTTTAAGATTACCTGTTGTGGGAGTCGTCCCGGTCAAAGAACTACATCCAGAAAAAGTGTAACTGAAATTTGTGACATTTTTACAGTTATCAAATAAAGAAATTGGAATTGTGTAAAGATTATTACAAGAGGAGAAAGTTCTCATAAAAGATGTAACATTGGGACTATAAGAAAATAAATCGGCTGGTAAAGTTGTCAGGTTTTTACAGTTTCCAAAAGTGAAAGTAAAGTTTGTTACTTTGGAGCAATTTTCGAATAATCCTTGTGGTAAAGAGATTAGTCCTGTATTTTGAAAGGTTACTGCGAAATTTTCCGCGTTATAACAATCTTTAAATAAACGGGGAGGCAGACTTTTTAGATTGGTACAATTGGAAAATGTCATAGGAAAAGATTTGCTTTTGGTGCAATTGCTGAACAGTCCATCCGGCAATGTCATCAATCCAGTACAATGACTAAAGGTTGAAGAATAGCTTTCTAAATTAGGAATACCGGCAGCAATGGAATAGAGGTTTTCACATTTAAAGAATGCCAAAGCAAGGGTTTGAAAACTTACATTTCCCCATTGGATAATTTGGTATAAATAAGGCTTACAATTTTCCTGAATATTTAATTGAGGGAAAATACCCAGAATTTTTATCCGATAGGTCGCTGTAGCGGCATATTTATGTTGTGCCCGGTAGTAATCGGACTTATGAAATATCATTGTTAAATCGCTGTTATCCCCCCAGTCAATAATGCAGTTGTATTGTCGGTTGGTATCCAGTGTAAAGGTTACCAGGGAGTCCTTAGGTACGGTCCATTCCGTAATAAAAGATTCGGAGTCGTAATCTGCCCTGCTTAGCAATTCTTGCTGATAGTTGTCGTCGTTTGTTAATTTTGGATCATTTTGGCAGGCATATATTAAGAGTATACCTAAACAGGTATATAAGAGATGCTGAAGTAAATTATTCGATTGTTTTTTCATGGTGATGGATATTTGGTGATTGTGCATGTAGTTTATTTCCAGTTTGTTGGAATAGAATTGTAATTAGTTAGATTTGTACAGCCATAAAAACAGATAAGTCCGTTAATCGTTGTAGGATAGCCGATTAGTCCCGCTCTTTCCCACAATTCAATACCGTTCGTTTTGGGTGTCTCACTTGTTAAATTGAAACATAGATAGAAAGTTAACATGAAATCTGTTGCTTTTTTACATTTATCGAATAATCCCAATGGAATTGTTTTTAAATTGTCACAAAATGCAAAGGTTTGGAGAAATGAAATGACATTTTCATTTTTATCAAAGAGTCCGATAGGAATATTTGTTATATTTTTACAATTTCCAAAAGTGTTTTGAAAACTGGTAATGTTTTGACAATTATCGAATAATTTCTCTGGAATATATACAAGTCCCGTAGTATAAAATGTTCCGTTAAATTCAGTAACAGCTGTACAAGCATTAAATAAATCCTGCGGTAGAGACCTTAAAGAAGTACAGTGACTGAATGTATTCGAAAAGCTGGTTGTATTGACACATTTGCTAAATAGTCCAGAAGGTAAGGTTGTTAAACTTTCGCAGCCATAAAATGTATTGTTGAAATTTTCCATATTGGGAATGCCTGCTGGGATAGAAGATAAAGCAATGCAGGCAGCAAAACTTTCCTCAAAATTTTTAGCGTGGACATTTCCCCATTGAATAATTTTTGTCAGAAATTGCCGGCATTCTATAGGGTGTGTGGACCTGCCCCATCTCCAGGCTTCACAAGTGCCCAATATACGGACGGTATAGATTCCGCTGTTCATATAGGTGTGACGGGCGTTGGGATCGTTGAAGGCAACCACTTGGCTTAAATCGGAATCGTCGCCCCAGTCTACGATAAAGTTATAGGAGTAAGCGCTGTCGAGTGGCAACACGATCGTAGTTGCTGCCGGTACGGTCCATTCTGTAATAAAGGCATCCGTTTCAAAGGAGCCGCGTTGCAGTATGTCGAGTATGCCGGTATTTAGCATGCCGGAACCGGTCGGTGCAAATGTGTTAAATTCTTTTTCCTGGCAGGAGAACATTAGTGCTATTCCTAAAATTAATATTCCCCAATAACTGATATTGGAATTATTTGCCAAATGAGTTCTTTTTATGATCATACTATTGTATTTGAATTAATATATAAATATTAACAAATGTATACAATTTATTTAAATGACAATGTATTTGTACTAACTATTTGCTATGTAAATTAAATAATAGGATATAAATGGAATGAGTTGAATGGAAAGAGCCCGGCATTGCACCGGGCTCTTATATAAAAAGAATTCTTAACTAGCCGACTTTAGAAGATATGCGGCTTATTTAAAGCTTTACTTTTTTGTTCTGTCTTTACAATAAAGTTATAGTATTTTTTTGATTTGCCGTCTGGCGAGGGTCAAGGGGGCTAATGAACAGGGGCCGTTGATGCATCCGCCGTCACAGGCCATGACTTCTATAAAGTTGGCTTCCGGTCTTTTGATCATGGCTTTGAGTAAACCCTGATTTTTTTTATCGAGTCCTTCGATGGCTGTAGTAGTGACTTCGTCTCCGACGGCATTGGCAATTGCCTGGCGAACACCTCCTGCCTGGGCAAAGCCGCGACCGAAGCGTGTCACTTCGCTGCTTAATTCTTTCTCCCCACAGTTGGCGACATCTATGTCGTAGGCTACCATAAAAGCGCCCAACTCTTCGAAGCTCATGACATAATCCACTTCCGGGACCGATTCGGCTTCATAACGTTTGGCCAGACAGGGACCGATAAATACAACTTCCGCATCCGGATACTTTTCTTTGGCGTATCGTGCGGCATAGACCATCGGGCTTCGGGTATCCGACACATAAGGTTTCAGCATGGGAGCGTGTTTGTCTACCCAGCCGGTATAAGCCGGACAGCAGGAGGACGTCATAAATGTCACACCTTCAGCCAAACGTTCTTTCAGCTCTTGGGCTTCGTTAGCTGCTGTGACCTCGGCTCCGTAAGCAACTTCGATGACGTCATCGAAACCGATTTGCTTGATGGCGGATAGGATCTGTCCCGGAGAAGCATTGAATTGCCCGTATATGGCAGGAGCCGGAATGGCAACGATTTTTTTATTGGGGTGGGTCATCGTTTTATGTATGTCGATGATCTTCGAACGTTCCATAATGGCGCCATAAGGACAGGCTTGCATACATTTTCCGCAATAGATGCATTTACTTTTGTCGATGTGTTCGATTCCCTCTTCGTCTTTGTCGATTGCATTTACCGGGCAAGCTTCCTGGCACGGTACAGGGGTGTATACAATGGCGTGATAGGGACATACTTTCTGACACAGTCCGCAACTGACACAATCTTCGGTGCTGATCGAAGCTTTACCGCCTTTAAAAGAAATGGCAGCTTTGGGACAGTTCATAACACAGGGACGTCCCTCGCATCCCCGGCAGAGGTTGGTAACCGCATACTGGGATTGGATACAGGCACTACAGGCCTCGTGCACAACCGACAAAATGTTTTCTTTCGTGTTTTTGTTGGCCATGGCCATGCGGGCAAATTCCGACAAGTGAATCAAATCGATTTCTTCGTCTTTGATTTCAAAGCCGAGAATGGAAATGATTTTGTGTTTGAGAATGTAGCGGTCTTTATGGACACAACATCTTACCGGTTTTTTATTGCGGGGGCGCATTTCGACCGGCAGGTATTTTAGCTTTGTAACTAACTCATCCTCTTTCAGTAATTTGACGATCCGGATCAGCAACTCCCGTTTGGTGAGCATTGCAAAGTTATCGTACAACATTTTATTTTATTTTAGATTTTAGATTTTAAATTTACGATTGTTTCAGGCTCTGAACGGTTCCGTAAAGAGATAGTCCTAATTCATAAATTATAAACCGTAAATTGAATGACCTCGTTTTTAATTTCAGGGCTCAAAGATAGCTAATTTCAACGTCTTTAAGGAATTTTGTCTCTAATAAAAATTTGATATTTTTGATGACGTTCCTTCGGATTTCCAGTTCTACCGGCAATGTCGGGTCCTGGTGGGCAATGTTAATACAGGTGCCGACCAGGAATGTGATTTTGTCGCTGTTGTGTAGCAGGCGGAATAACTCGCCGGCTCCTCCTGCATTTTTGTCGTCTTCTTTGCCGGAGAGTATGCGTTCGGTTTGGCTCAAAGTCAGGATACCTTCGGTAACGAGATCAACTCCTTCCATGTCAGAGGTCGGAGGCAGGTCATCGCCGTTGTCGTTTGTTGAGATTTCGATGGGGATATGGAGTTCCCGCGAGAGTATCCGGGCGGTTGTTCCTCCGCAAATTACTTTTTTCCCTTTGAAATCCTTGAATTTACCGGCTAGGTAGTTGTCGTTTTTCGGATCGTAAGGCGGGCCGGAACAGATGAGTAAGTTGCGGGGAGTCCGGTTGTATATGACAAAGCAACTGGCATCGTCGAGCAGGTTATAGCCGTCGTTTTTTTCTGCCTGGATGACCATACGGTGGGCCAGTTCTTCGGCTGAGATCGTTGGATGTGAACGGACGATTTCCCGAAGATAGTCAGGGATTTCTTTATCCCAGCCTGCCGGAAAGCGGGAGCCTCCCATGCCCGATTGGCTGATGCCGTCTGTAAAAAAGATCAGACGATCTTCTTTTTCCAGTTTGAATTCCGAGATCCACATGGCAGAGTCCAGTAAATCCAATCGTTTGACCGGTATTTTTTCCTTCCTTACTTCCTGTAATTCTCCCTTCCGGAGAAGATGGAATGCCGGCGTTTCATATTCGATGACCTTGGTATTGCCGAAACAGTCGATATCCAGGATACAGAATGTCGAATAACTGATTTGTTTGTCCCGGTCTTGGGGAAGTGTATCGATAATGGAACGGGCTGTCGAGAGAATGGATTCATTCATTGCCGTATAATTGATGGCCATTGTAGCTGTCATCGAAGAAAGCACGCTGGCTTTGATGCCGCTTCCCAGGCCGTCTGAAAGTACGCCGATAATACGTCCTTCTCCTTTCAGACGTCTGGACATAAAACAATCGCCGCAAACGCTGTTACCGGCTTTGTTTTTTTGGTAATAATCGATCTCGATGAAAATATCAGAAGCAATCATAGTGGCGTTGAGGTTTGGGATGACGGTATTGTTCTTATTCTTCTTTACCTTTCAGGGTTTCTATTACGGCTTTCAGGGAAGTATCCGTGAAGGCCGCATTCTCTCCGAGTAAGCAGGCGATCTGCCGGACGGTTTCCATGTGTTTCCGGATCACTTCATCCGTTTTATTCAGCATCCACTGTTTTTTTCCGTAAGGTTCGCGCATGTCTTGCAGCAGGCCGAATACCAGGCGATGAGGCTGGATGTTGTATATCGAGAGCATCCATATCTTGTCGTTTTCCCGGATTTGCCGTTCGATAATTTCTTTTCCGGTTGAGAGGGCCGCTCCGAATAGTCCAGGGAAGGAGCATATATCTTCCAGGGCAACACCTTGCAAGCCCGGAGAAGCGTCGTATACCAGTGATGTTTCTTCTCCCAGAAGCTCGGCGGCAAACCGGTTCATATCTACTACCTTTAAATCGGAATCGGCCAGAATAACACCTGCCGGGATTTTCTGCAATAATACGGTGGCTTTATCGTGAGCGATTTTACGCATATACGATACACACATGTTTTCTTCTGCTCTGCCGGCCAGCAATGCCCGGGCAAAATCGCGGCAACTGTCGTATCCGCAACCGCTGCAATTCAGTTCGTCGGCAGCAGATGTTTTGCCGACGGCAGAGAGGGCCTGAACAATCTGTTCCTCGCTGTAATCGGCGGTGTCAGTTTGGGGATCGGCTTTATAGCAAGCAAAGAGGTCCGGGGGGGCTACCAACGGGGCGGGGCGCTCTTTCTCCGCTTTGCGGGTAACCTCGTATCGTTTGAGTGCCAGCGATGACGGGCTCAGTTTTCCGGGACCGTTGATGCATCCTCCCTTGCAGGAAAGAAGTTCCAGGAATACGCTGTCTTTCCGGTTTTCCCGATGCAGATTACGGAGTACATCCCTTACGTTTTCCATACCCGAAAACGCCATTTTGATAATTTTTTTATCATCTCCGTGGATGCCGGCCAGCATACCGCCTTCCACCGGGTAAAGTGCACCTTCTCCGGAATGGTAAGGTACGAATTCCGAATTCTCCTTATTTTGAGGAGACACGTCTAAGGCGATACCTTCTTCTCCCAGCCATTGGCGCAGATCTTTAAAGGTGATGGCGATCTGAACCAATTCCTTATGATTGTCGGCTTCTATCTTTTTGCCGATACAGGGACCTGCAAAAATGACCTTTGTGTCTTCTCCGTATTTGCTTTTCAGCAGGCGTGCATGTGCCAGCAGCGGAGATAAAACCGGCGTGAGGGACGGAAGAATTTCCGGGGCATATTTCCGGATGTATTCGACGACGACCGGACAGGCGGAAGAAATGTAAATTCCGGGAGGAGATTCCAGCAAATACCGGTTTACAGTGTCCGAAACCAATTCTGCACCGAGGGCTGTCTCGGAGACATCACTGAATCCCAGCTGCTTGATTGCATGTATGAGGACCGGTGTCGGAATATCGCTGAATTCGCTCACATAGGAAGGAGCCAGAGATAGTATGACTTTTTTGTGTTGTTGTAAGATTGCTTTTACGACGGGTACTCCATTACGTATTTTTTTGGCTCCGGTCGGACATATTTGCGTGCAATGGCCGCAATAGATACAACGGTCGGCGATAATATAAGCTTTGTTATTCTCTATCCGAATCGCTTTTACTGGACATTCGCGGATGCATTTGTAACAATCCTGACAATTGTCCGGTTCCGTATAAATGGGACGCTGAGTCATCATAGAAGATATGTTTGGGTTGATATATTCTACAAATATATAAAAAAAGCCGCCGAAAAAACGGCGGCTTTCAAAGACAATGCAGTCTTTTATTTCTTTATTTCTTTTTTCTTGCCGAATCTCCGTCTCAAGTCATAAGAAACCGGAGTGGCAACGAACAAGGAAGAATAAGTACCGACTACAATACCGATCAACAAGGCGAATATAAAGCCTTTGATTGAAGTACCGCCGAAAATGAAGATAGCCAGCAATACGACAATGGTAGATAACGAGGTGTTGAACGTACGGCGCAAGGTCGAGTTCAATGCTTCGTCGGTCACTTCCATATCGTCCCGTTTCGGATATAGGTTGTGGTATTCACGGATACGGTCGAATACAACCACGGTATCATTGATCGAGTATCCGACAACCGTCAGGATAGCGGCGATAAATGCCTGGTCGATTTCCAATGAGAACGGCAGAATACCGGAGAAAGCAGAGAATGCTCCCATTACGATGATGACGTTGTGAGCCAAGCCGATCACGGCACCGGCACCGTATTGCCATTGAGAGAAACGGACCATGATGTAGAGGAATATACCGATCAATGCGAAGACTACAGACCAGATGGCTGCCCGGGTGATGTCTTCGGCTACGGCGGGTCCTACTTTTTCAGACATCTGACGGTTTACTTCCAGGAACTGCTCGCGGGAAGTACCTTCCGGCAAATATTGCTGTAAGCCTTCGTATAACAAGGTTTCAACTTCGTCATCCACTTCGGTGCCTTCTGCATCGATTTTGTATTTGGTGGTGATTCTCACCTGGTTGTCCCCTCCGAAAGTTTTTACCTCAGGCGCACTACCGTATACCTCTGCCAGACTGCCAGCCACTTCTTCCACCTGAACCGGACGGTCGAAAGTAACGGTATAGGTTCTACCACCTACGAAGTCGATACCTTTATCCAGTCCTTTTCCGAAAAGGAAAACAAGGGATAAGATTACGACTGTCCCGGAAAGGACATAAGAGATTTTGCGTTTTTTCAGGAACGGGAATTTCGGGTCTCTCAACCAGTTTTGTGTCAGTTTGGTCGTGAAAGGTACGCTTTCGCTTCTGGAGGCTGCCCGGTCTAAGATCAAACGGGTAAGGAAAATGGCACAGAACAAAGAAGAGAAAATACCGATGATCAATGTCGTAGCAAAACCTTTGATCGGACCTTCACCGAAGTAATAAAGGATAAAACCGGTCAGTAAGGTCGTTACGTTACTGTCGATAATGGCAGAATAAGCATTTTTGTATCCCTCTTTAATAGCGAGTTTCAGGCCTTTTCCGGCACGTCTTTCTTCCTCGATGCGTTCGTATATCAATACATTGGCATCGACAGACATACCCATTGTCAACACAATACCGGCGATACCCGGCAGTGTCAGTACCGCTCCGATGGAAGCCAGAATACCGAACAGGAAGAATAAGTTCGCCAGCAATGCAATGTCGGCAGCTAATCCCGCACCTTTACTATAGAAGAAAAGCATGTAGAACAATACCAATGCGAAAGCAATAATAAAGGACCACATACCGGTCTGGATGGATTCCTGTCCCAGGGAGGGTCCTACGATTTCGTCGGCAATGATACGTGCCGGAGCCGGTAATTTACCGGATTTCAGAATGTTGGCCAAGTCTTCTGCTTCTTTTACGCCGAAGTGTCCGGAAATCTGAGAGCTACCTCCTTTGATTTCGGTATTTACAACGGGAGAAGAGCATACATAACCGTCCAATACGATGGCGACACAGCGTCCTACGTTTTCTTTGGTCATCCGGGCCCATACTTTGGCACCTTCACCGTTCATATTCATGGATACGACAGGAGAACCGCCGCTTTGCTCGTCGAAAGATTTACGGGCATCTACAATGACACCGCCGTCCAACGGTGCTTTACCGTCACGGGTAGTGATTTTGATGGCATGCATCGCTAAGAAATCACCTTCCGGTTTCATTTCCCAATACAAGCGTGCGTTACGTGGGATCAAAGATTTAACCTGTGGTAAAGCTAACATAGCATTGATTGCCGATGTATCTTTCAAGCGGGCATAACCTACGGTAGATCCGGGACGTAATGCTCCGTTTTGTGCAACTGCCGGATTTAAGAGAGCGAAAAGCGGATTTTGTTTCCGGAAAGCTGCTTCATCATTGCTCAGTGAGCTTGAATCTTGGGCTGCTTTCAACAAAGCATCGATACCTTCATCGGTGGAGTCGGCAGCTACTTCTTCGGTTACTGTTGTAACCTGAACCGTATCTTTACTCAACCCGAGAATGTCTCCGGTAATTTCAATATCTCTCAGTTTTTCGTTGATAGCTGCCAAATGAGGATAGAACTCGGAATTTTCGAACGTTTCGAAAAATTCCAGGGCAGCCGTTCCTTGCAAGAGCTTTCTTACCCGTTGTGCATCTTTGATACCCGGAAGTTCGATGTTGATACGTCCGGAAATATCTGCTTTACGGATGTTGGGTTGAGCTACGCCGAAACGGTCGATACGGGTACGTAAAATATTGAACGTATTGTCGATCGCTCCTTCTGCTTCTTTGCGGATGACATCCAGCACTTCTTTGTTGCTGGCTCCGACTTTGATTTTATCTTTCATCTCTACGGTACCGAAAATGTCCGGAGATGCCAATTGAGCATTCGGTGCGATCCGGGCAAAAGCTTCCCCGAACAAGGTAACGAAGTCTTTGGGACTTTTCGTACGCATGGTTACAGCTTCGTTGATAGCCTGCAAGAAGGCCGGATCCTGACTGTTGTTTGCTAAGCTTTTGACAACATCCACCACATCCACCTCCATGGTTACATTCATACCTCCACGTAAGTCGAGGCCTAACGGAAGCTCTAATTCTTTACATTCTTTGTACGTAAATTTGGCAAGTCCCAGAAAATTATATACGTTCTGGTTTGCAATAGAATCCAGATATGCTCTCTCTTTCACGGGGTCGCCATTGGCGTATTCCCGGGCCGCTTTCTCCACCTGGGATGTCTTGAAAGTGAAAAACAACTGGTAAGCACTCACTAGCGCGAGCGCTATTGTGAGTAGTGTGATCGCTCCTTTGTTTCGCATTTTTAACTAATTTATATTTAAACTTTAATAATTCTTCCACGAAGATTTAATGCGCAAAAGTATAATATTTTTTTGAAATAACTATGCTAATTTTTAATTCTCCGTCTTCAAATTTCAATTATTGGTTATTTTCGCTTTTTTGATTGCAAAAATGTATCTTCGCCGTGGTTAAATCCGATAAAGTAAATATGCAGCGTAAGAGAAATAATAAAATAACGGTACCTCTGGAAATTGTGGAATTGGAAAGTGATAGTTTTCATTTGCTCGTTCCGGTTGTGATCAATGGGGAGCAGGGAGATATGATTGTGGATACCGGGGCTTCTGTGACTGTGGCAGACCGACGGTTTTTTCCTGACGGATGTGAGGAGGAAACAGACGTGCAATTGCAATCCGGAGGAATTACCGGTTCGATTTCTGATGTTCGTACAATAAGTGTAAGGCAGTTTTGTATCGGAGAACTGAAATTGCGGGATAAACGGATTGCGGTGATCGATTTGGATTATGTCAATGATATGTACCAAAAACATGTACACCGGAAGGTGATGGGTTTGCTGGGGTCCGATTTCCTTATCGCTCACCGGGCGGTTATTGATTATCCGGGCCGGAAATTGTTACTGGAGAAACCGGAGGAGACAACGGAATAAAAAACAACCCCGGATATCCGCTGTTGTACACAGTGTCCGGGGTTGTTTCGGTTATGCCGTTTCAATTAAAATCAGAACATTTTCATGTTGTCCAGTACACTCATTACTGTCTTCACGGCTTGTGCCGAGTTTTTCAATAACTCTTTTTCGTCATCGTTCAATTGTACTTCAACGATCTTTTCAATTCCGTTTTTACCGAGGATAACCGGAACTCCCAGGTAGATATTTTCCATTCCGTATTCACCGTTCAACAGAGCACATACCGGGAATACTCTTCTGGAGTTGCAAATGATAGCTTCCACCATCTGGGCGGCAGCAGCACCCGGAGCATACCAGGCAGAAGTCCCCATCAATTTAACCAATTCACCACCTCCGACTTTTGTTCTTTCGATGATGGCCTTCAATTGCTCCATGTCGATCAGTTCGGTAACAGGAATACCGCAAACTGTGGTATAACGTGGCAGGGGCACCATTGTATCTCCGTGACCTCCGAGTAATAATGCCTGTATGTCTTTCGGAGAAACATTCAACGCTTCTGCCAGAAATGATTTGTAACGGGCTGTATCCAGGATTCCGGCCATACCGAATACACGTGAAGAATCGATTTTGGCTGCCAGATAAGCACAATAACACATGACATCCAACGGATTGGAAACAATGATTATTTTTGCATTCGGAGAATATTTGATTACATTTTCAGTTACGGATTTAACAATACCGGCATTGGTAGAGATTAAATCGTCACGGCTCATGCCCGGTTTACGGGGAAGGCCGGAAGTGATGACTACAACTTCCGAATCGGCAGTGGCAGAGTAATCGTTTGTAACACCTTTAATGCGGGTGTCATACATATTGATCGGGGAGGTTTCCCACATATCCAGGGCTTTACCTTCGGCAATACCTTCTTTGATATCCAAAAGGATTACTTCATTGACAATGTCTTTTTCGGCGATGCAGTTTGCACATGTTGCTCCTACGTTACCTGCTCCAACAACTGTTACTTTCATTTCAGATAATTTTTATGTGTTATACTTAAGATGTTTTTCTTTATAAAATGGAATAAAAACCGGATAGTTGCCCGGATCGTTCGTTTTTTCAAAATTCCGGCGGCTTCTATTACCGACGTCAAATTTAGACCTTTTTTTCAATATCAGCTAAAAAATTAGAGAATTTTTTCTTTAATTTTTGAGGCCTTCAGGAGCTTCTTCTGGAAGTAAAGATACCATATGGGGAGAACTGTGCCTTTGGCAATGCTGGAGATGGTAATACTCCACCAGATACCGGTTAATCCGAGTGCAGGCAGGGAGCATAAATACCAGGCCAAAGGAATTCTGGCTCCGGTGAACAGGATGCCGGAGAGGGAAGGGGGAATCGTTTTTCCGCATCCGTTAAAAGCACCTTGAGTAACTAATTCCGTTACCATAAATACCTGGGAGAGGGCCAGTATTTTCAGATAAGTACCTCCGGCGTCAATGGCTTCGGGTTCCGGGATAAATAAACTGAAAATTTGCCGGTCGAATACAAAAAACAGAATGCCTGCGGTAAGTCCAATACTTCCGGCGATATACAAGGTCAGTTTGTAGCCTTGCCGGATGCGTTCGTAATTTCCGGCTCCGTAATTTTGACCGACAAAGGCAGCCAGAGCCGTTGAAAATCCGGTGGCTGTCATCCAGGAGAGGGCTTCTATTTGTGAACCTACGCTTTGTGCGGCAACTCCTACGGCTCCCCAGCGGGCTGCCAGTGCTGCTAGTGTTAAGGAAAACATAGAAAATAATGCACTTTGCAAACTGACCGGCAGTCCCAAAAGTATGATTCTCCCGGAGTTTTTTTTTTGTAAGGCGGAGAATGGCCGCATTTTTCCGAGGGGAAAATGTACGGAGAAAATACGGCGGGCAAAGAGTAGGCAGACAACCAACTGGGCCAGTATCGTGGCAATGGCGGCCCCCTGCCGTACCCAGACCGGGGAGCGGTCCGTAGCCGTAAATCAATAGCGGATCGAGTACGATATTGATCAGTAGTCCTACGGCTGTGATCCGGAAAGGTGTTTTGCTGTTGCCTTGTCCGTTATACAAGCCGCTGAACGTATTGTTGTTGAATTGAAAGAAAATACCCGGAGCGACGATCCGGAGATAAGTGACGGATTGGTGCGCTATAGGCGAGTCGAAGTTGAAGAAACCGATCAGAAATCCGGCAGCAATCAAAATGAAAACGACATAGCCTAGTCCGATGAGTGAGGACAGGATAATGGCATGGTTGGCATAAGTCGCGGCCCGGGGGAGATCGCGTGCTCCTATCGCCTGGGAAATGGTGATCTCAGCACCGGTTTTCGTCATGTAAGAGAGCGCGTTGCTGAGCCAGACGAAAAATCCGGCAGCACCGACAGCAGCCACCGCCTCGCTTCCCAGACGTCCGAGCCAAAGCATGTCGGTCATGCTGTAAGCCATCTGTATGAAGGAAGAGGATATCAATGGCACGGCCATGATCCAAAGATTGCGGATGATGCTCCCCTGTGTGAGATCTGTTATTTTTTTCATAAAGTACGTAATTGTTCAAAATTATATTATGCATTTAAATACTTTAAGTATCTGTACACAAAGAGTCTGCGAAAATATGAAAAAAGTCAACGGATTTGTTGAAAAATGTGTGCAAAGATAGGAAAAAATTGAGAGATGAAAATGGAAGGACAGAAATGAAATTTTTAGCGATTTCTTTCTATTTTTGCAGTTGGCATTATAGAGCCGTAGAGAATTTTGATTGACGATTGGGGACGGGTCCGTTGGCCTCATTAATGGTACGGATTTATGATTTTAGTTGACGATTGGCAATTTTTGACAGGATGTATCTGTTGGAGGGGGCATGTTTTGTGGAGGATTTATATACTTCGTTTACAATCTCAAATTTACAATATTGTCTGCGGAATCTGTGAAGTCTGCGGGGAATCTGAATAATTCAATCAACGGGAGCAATTTAAAATTTAAAATTGATGAAAAAGAATGTGGTAGTCATTGCGGGAGGTAATTCTTCCGAATACGGAATTTCCATTCAGTCGGGAAATTATGTGTATGCAGAGATCGACGGGGAACGATACAATAAATACCTGATGATATTGAAAGGGCGTGATTGGCATGTACAATGGAACGGCAAAGAGTATGCCGTCGATAGAAATGATTTCTCTTTTGAATGCGAGGGGAAAAAGGTCAGTTTTGATTTTGCGTATATTACCATTCATGGAAATCCCGGAGAAAACGGTATGTTACAGGGATATCTGGATATGATGGGGGTACCTTATTCGACCTGTAGTACTTTATGTGAGGCACTTACATTCGATAAATACACTTGTACCAATTATTTGCAGGCATTTGGGATACGGACGACAAATCCGGTTTTGCTGTTGCGCGGGAAAGCCTATGATAAAGAGGCTTTGTTGAAGGCTGTAGGATTACCTTGCTTTGTGAAACCTAATGCAGAAGGGTCCAGTTTCGGTGTATCGAAGGTAAAGACAGCGGAAGCTTTTGATGAGGCCTTGGATTTGGCTTTCGGGAAATGTAAAGAGGTATTGGTAGAGGCGTTTCTGGACGGAACCGAGTTTACCTGCGGTTTGTATCGTGCCGGGGATAAGAAAGTGATTTTTCCTGTCGCCGAAGTGGTGCCGAAAAAGGAATTTTTCGATTTTGAAGCAAAATACGATGCGAAGATGTCGGACGAAATTATTCCCGGTCGTTTTTCAGATGAAATTACGGAGAAAATTCAGGAAATGGCTTCGGAAGTATACGATATTCTGCGTTGTGAAGGGATTATTCGTATGGATGGTTTTGTATGCGGAGACGAGGTCATTATGCTGGAAGTAAATACGACTCCCGGAATGACAGCAAACAGCTTTATTCCCAAAATGGTGAGAGCGATGGGAGGCAATCTGAAAGATATCCTGACTGAAATCATTGAGGACAAGCTGGTTTGAGTTTTTTGATACGTCCGCTGACTTATTTTATATTTTAGCAGACTCTTTGTGTACAGATACTTGAAGTATTTAAATGTATAATTAATTTTGAACAGTTATTTGTGTAATTGACGATTTACGCCGGGGGTATTTGCCGACCGTTTAAAAGATTGCAGGGTGGTTATGTATGATTTGTCTGCGGAATCCGTGAGATTATCGGAGACGATAAAAATCAGAGTCGTTTCCGGTTTATTTTTTCCGGCTCATAAAAACGGAAATTTGTTTATGTTGTTTTTTTAGATTGTATGTTGGAAGCTGTTTCTTGTGTTTTTGTAATATAAGAAGAATGAGGATCTTGTTCCTATTGTCATTGCTGGTCGTTTTCTGGGGAAAATGTGATGCGCATACTGTTTCGAAAGTAGACGATCGTTTGTACGGACTGTTATTTCTGCTTTCCAGTGAAAGCCTGAATTACAGTACGACACTTCCGGAGGACAGTCTTATCTGTCTTTGTAATAAGTTGGGGGAGCAGGCATTGGGGGCAAAGGATTATGTTACGTATTTCAAAACAGGACAAATTGCCGTAAATTCCCTTTGTTTGCAGGGTGACTGGGGGCTTGCCCTTGACAAAGCTTCTAAAATGTATAAGGAAGCCAGAAAACAGAACAATCGTTTGGGAATCGCTTTGGCACTTCAGGCATTGGGGGATACTTATATGTATACCAATCGTTATGAGCAGGCGGAGGAATCTTTTGCAGATGCTTTTAAGATGCTGGAAGGAATTCGTGATGATGATGCTAAGATCCGCCTGTTTATACAGTATATGCATGTTTGCCTGCACGCTGATAAAATAGATAGGTTGCCCGGCTATATGGATCAAGCTGAGGAATTGATTATCCGATTGAATTCCCGGGAGAAAGAAAACTATCATTTTTTCTTACGTTGTTACCAGACCTTGTATTTCCTGTCGGTGAAGGATGAAGAACGAGCCGTAGCTTGTCTGGAACAAGTTTTAAAGGCAGATGTTTCCGAACGGGTATTTAATCAATGGATACACCTGCTGTTTGCTCAATTTTGTCTGGGCCGGGGAGATTATGAAAATGCGTTGCTGTATTCCGATTCGGTATTAATGGATTTGAAGAAAAGTAATAATCTGGGCGGATATATCTACTTTTTGAAAAATAAAGCATTGATATTTGAAAAAAAGGAACAGCCGGAAGAAGCTTTTCGTATTTATCAACGGGTAAATACCCTTTCCGATTCGGTGAATGTGGCCAGATACCTGCATCAGCTCAACGAATTGCATCTTACTTATCGAATCGATCAGACACAGTTGGATACGGCAGCCGAATACAATCGTCTGTTGAGTTGGATCGTTTTTTTCTGTTTTTTACTGTTGCTGACAGTGATTGTCGTTGTCGTTATACTCAAGCGGAAAAACCGGACTTTAAAGCTTTGCCAGAAACACCTGGAGGCGGAAACGGAAAAAGCGGTACGGTCTATTCAATCGAAAAGTTTATTTCTGTCGAATATGAGTCATGAAATAAGAACCCCGTTGAATGGTATTGTGGGCTTTTCGGAGATTCTGGCCGCTTACGGGGATATCGATGCAGAAACAAAGCGTTTGTATGGGGACAATATCCGCCAGAATTCGGATTTATTGCTGAAGTTGATAAATGATCTCATGGATTTATCTGACTTAGAAGAAAATACGATGAGCTTTACATTTGCTGTCTGCGATGCTGTCGATGTTTGTCACAGCGTTATCCATACGGTGAATGCAGTAAAGACAACGGCGGCGCAGCTTATATTTTCCTGTCCTTTGCCTTGTCTGGAGCTTTATACCGATAGTAACCGGCTTCAGCAAGTGCTTATCAATCTGCTGGTCAATGCTGCGAAGTTTACAAAAGAGGGCACAATCCGGCTCGTATTGGATGTTGATGCTGATAAGCATGAGGCGATATTTGTAGTAGAAGATACGGGGTGCGGAATTCCTCCGGAAAAGCAAAAATATATATTCAATCGCTATGAGAAATTGCACGAAGACATACAGGGCAGCGGATTGGGGCTTTCTATTTGCCAACTGGTGATAAAACGTATCCGGGGACGCATCTGGCTGGATACCGGATATACGCAGGGAGCCCGTTTTGTTTTTACGCATCCTTTGCCCCGAACGTCTAATGAATAGCGTATCTATGAAAAAGCTGATTCTTTTATTGTATTTGTTATTTGCCGGAATGTTTTACGCTTTTTCGACAATTAGCGATGTGCAGCGTGAATTGCTCCGTCAGCTGGAAGTTGCAGGACATGATACGTTGCGTCTGAATATATTGGATGAATTGGTCGGAATAAATAAGCAACAACCTGAGGCAAGGGCGTATTATGCCGGGGAACTTTTAAAGGAAGCCGAATGGCAGAAAAATAGTACATTTCAATGTAAAGCTTATCTCTATTTTGTATTTATAGAGTTTAACAAGCGGAATATACGAGCGGTAAAGTCGTGGATGCAGAAACTGGAACTTTTGGCGCGTCGGGGAAAATTATATGATATAATGTGGCAGGGACAGCAATGTTATATTGAGTTGCTGGTGCTTGATGAAGAATATGAACTGGCGGAACGGGAGACACAGAAGATGTTGAAAGAGGCCGAAAACCTGAATAGTGTGTATGGACAGATTATTGCCGATATCTGTTTGGCCGGTATTTATCAGACGACTTTTCGTGGGCAAGAGGCTACCGAAGCTTTAGAGCATGCTTTTGCACTTTCATCAAAGATCGATAATGAATTGACGACGACTGAAATCATCAGTTATCTGATTGCTCATTACCGGAATATGGAAAATAATTCTCAATGGTTGAAATATTTGAAAATCAAGGAATCATGGATCAAGTCATTGATAAAGAAGCATCCGCAGAGAAAAAATGCCCTGAAAGGCGATCTGTTGATGATTTATTTATCCTATATGAGATATTATGCGCTGCAGAATCGACTGGATTTGGCCGGACAATATAAACAACTGGCAGATAAATATTACATTGATGAGTATGTCGCTTACAGGTTCAGCTATTATATGGAACTTGCGGTTTACTATCAGGTTATGGGAGAGCTGGAGAATGCTTCGGAAGCCCTTGACCGGGTACTTGGCATACTTAAAGGCAGGTCGAAAAAGGATTATTGTGCTGCTTTATTCATGAAGGGAGAGCTATTGGGGAAAATGGGACGATATGAAGAAGCTTTGGGGATTGAAAAAGAATTATTGCTTGCCAAGGATTCATTGCGGATAACTGTGTATAACAAGCAGATCGGGCAATTGAATGAAAGCTATAGCATTGACTCTGCGCTTTTGATGCGGTCCCGTATTCAGAGCTGGTTTAAGTTGGTTGTATTAGGTGTGATTGTTTTATTGATTGCAATTTTATTGTACTTTGCGCTTCGTTTTTATTACATCCAGCGATGTCTTAATAAATCGGAAAAAAAGATACGGAAAATAGCGGAAGATGTCAATCGGGCAGTCCGGGTAAAAGAACGTTTTCTGACCAATATGAGTTATGCCATCCGTATGCCTTTGGGGGAGGTTGTAAGACATTCGTTGCTGTTGGCATCCGATGAGCCGATGGATGAGGCGAGACGGGAAAAAATAGTACATATCATTAGCGATAGTTCGACCCAATTGATTGCTTTGGTAAATAATATTCTCGATCTGTCGCGTCTGGAAGCGGGTAAGATGAAATTCAGTGTCAGTGAAATAGATGTGAAGTATCTTATTCAGGATGTCATCGGGAGGGCGGCTGTGAAAGATATTCAATTTAATTCAGCCATCCCGGAATATGGGAAAGTGAACATAGACGGTATGCAACTGAGACAGATATTGGACAGTTTGTTGGTGTTGGCGGACGGGGCTGTTTTTTTACGTATAAACCTGGAGCAGTCAGGCGGAAAGTTTTTCGTGGTGACCGTCACCAATAGCGCACTTGCCTCTGTGGAACCGACGCAAGAAATGATTATCCGGAATGAAATCAACCGGATGATTATCGAATATTTCGGCGGCCAGTATGAAGTCCGTTCCGGTTTTATCCGTTTTACCCTGAAAATATAAATTGCCGCAAAGATTTTTCCAATATTTGAAATAAAAGATTTCATTAACAGGTTGAATTCACCGATTACGGAAAGGCATCCATCGTCCTGCTTTACCGGTTCGGTCAGCACATCCGTCAATAAGGGTTTTCAAAAGTCGGACATATTCCGTTCATCGTTATCCGGCAGTTTTACACTACCTTCCAAACGGTAGTGCTTGATGCGGGTCCATCGGCCGGAGCAGGCCATATAAAAATGAGCAGATCCACAGATGGTCGTTCGTATATGGTAAATTCCCAGGCACGCAGATGCCGGTAGACCATTCCATTCAGGCTATTTCTTCTATTGAGCTATATATGTTTTGAAATTTTACTAAATAAATGTAATTTTATCCGTAAATTACAATACGATGAAGCTGTGGTTCAAAAATATATTTTCCCTCAGAGAGGCTGCCGGTTTTGTGCCGGACGGACAGGAAAGGAAGGAGCTGGGATGGAGAAGAAATATGCACTATTGAAATATACGTGATCAGGCCGTAGAGGGTTGTGTCGTTGTGCGTATGCATCGTCATTGGTGGAGTTGCTTTTTCGGGTATACAAAAGAATAGCCGGATAAAAAAAGGCGGTCAAAGAGAGATAACTCACGGGGCGCAACCGTCGGGTTGTTTTGGGGCGGAATCGGGAACAAAGCGGAAATGAATGGCGGTCCACAGCCCGGAATACCCGTTCCCGCAGGCTATTTGTTTAAGCGATAAAGACAATAAATAAAATGATTATGAAATATTTTTCAAACTTGCTACTGTTATTCGTTTTCTTATCTGTTTCCATTATGATTCAGGCACAGACGCCGGTAAGACCTTATAATCAATGGGAGGCAACCCAGTTTATCGCAGTAAACGGACATCAGCCCGAAGACTATGTAATGCCGGACAATAATTGGGAAATACTATACAATCTGCGGACTCCGCACACCCAGGCTGAACTTCGTGAGATGGGGGTCAAATGCACTGACAGCCAATTACTGCTATTGGAGGTTGGCGGACTTATCAGTAAAACAAGAGGAAAATGGAAGACCACCATACCTATTCTCGACAAAGAACAAACCAGTTCTTTAAGAAGTTTGAGCAAAGAGCTGGCCGGGGCCATTTATGCAAAAACAAAAGCAGACTTTATATCACTGAGCCAGACTATCAGTGATATGGGATTTAAGAATAATACGCTCTCACTCGTCTTTTCATATCTTCTGGACGGTAGAATGTGGACAAAACTGGTATTGTTTGAGGATATTAATAATTATACAAGCTGGAGTGGCTGTTACTGGGTATTATACGAGCCAAGAAATGGCCTTTCATGCGGTACGAATGGTTTCGGAGAACAGGATTTGATATTGACTTACATCAACAGCGGCATTGCTCCCGGAAACAACATTATGGACCAGTGTGCTGATGAAATAGCCAGGTTCGGAAAAATAACAGATACCCAACTCATTTCCCGGTTAAAACCCTACGGACTGGCAGACAATAATGGAAATGTATTATTTCCTATTATTAAGAAACAGCAAGATAGTTTTCATCAGATAAGTGAAAAACTGGTAAACGCCATCAGTGCAGAACTAAAGAATAATTGTGGTTCATTGACAACCCGATACGGCATTGAGAATGAAAAAGTAGCGACGGTGATGTTATACCATGAAGTCATGTGGTATTTGGTAGATAAGCTGATTCAAGATAAGGTAATTTCCCTTCCGGCTATTTTTAAAGATGAAAAAGCGAATAAAAACCGGTTAAATGAGGTTGTTTTCTTTATAGAGGGAGGATTAATGCAATAATTCAATAGAAAAATCTACAGTATCCGGTTTGGCAGACAGTCTGTGTCATTAGTATTGTTGGGTTATTCCGGTAATGTTATTTTTTGGGTGTTTTTAAAATTGAAACGATATGAGTTGGGACGTATATTTGATTAAGAGTGAAACCAATCAGGAGTCCAGTCCGGACGAAATTGAAAAGCCACTGCCAATTGCTGCGAAATCCGAGGTGCACGCCTGGTTGCGACAGAATTACCCGGAGGCGGATTTTACGGATCCGAATTGGCCGGTGGTGTTTACGGACAATTATTCGGTGGAAATTATGCTGGAGGAAGAAGAGGTGCAAAACGATATTATGCTGGCTATCCGGGGGAATGAAGCTCCTTATGATTTGATTGAAGCGATGTGCCAGGCGTTTGCTTGCCGGGCTGTGGATACCGGCACTGGCGGTTTTTTGGAAGGTCCGGAAACAGCTTCGTTCGAAAGCTGGAAAGATTTCCGGGACGAGGTGCAGGCCGAGTATGAAGCTCCCCGGGAAGGATGGTTCCGGAAATTGATGGCGTCATTGGGAAGATGGTTTTCGGGGAAATGATCCTTTTTTCAGCTATTTTTAAATAAAGGTCTATGTTCAAAGCGCTTCTTGTTTTTCTGACCGAAAGTGTGCTGGTATTGCCTTTTCCGCTATATTGTATATATGAGGAAATGTGGGGAGCAGGGAGTGGTTGGTTGGCCGGCATCGGTTATGTTCTGGCAGTTCCTTTGCTCGCCCTGTATGCGGGATCGTTTCATGGACTGGTTGCGTCGCTGTATTCAAACGGGTTATATTATTACTTGGTATCTTTTGTATTGACAGGTTTACTTTGCTGGTTGGGATTAGTTTGGGTGGACGGTGCTTCTGTCTATGGTAAGGAAACCTGGCCTGTTGCTTTGGGTATATCCGCCCTCATGGGACTGTTGGGACTTATTCCGGCAGCTATTCTTCGAGGATAGAGGATTAATCGGGGAGGCGGGTATGATGATTTCCCCGACATCAAAGCAGAGGAATTTGAAGAAGATTCCGATATTTCATTTTGCACGTTTGCGTGAAATTTAAAAAGGAAGACTGGTAAAACTTGAAATTATAGATAAATCAGACCTGTTGCTGGGTATTTTTCACAAATATCATATACTGTTTGAGAATGAAAATGAACATTCTGCTGTTAGTTGTTGCTTTCCGGCAAAGATAAATTCTGTGAAGTTATAAAAGGGTATCTGATTGTCAGTTGTATTTTGCCGCTCATCGCTCTGTGCTGCATGGGATTTTGTTGTGTTTCCGGTAAGTCTGATAAAAGAAAAACTCCTGAAAATTTTGATTTTCAGGAGTTCGCTTTTTGATCTGGTGAACTCGGCGGGAGTCGAACCCACAACCTCTTGGGCCGTAACCAAGTGCTCTATCCATTAAGCTACGAGTCCGTTGTTCTCTAAAGCGGTGCAAATATAGACAGCTTTCATGAATTGTGCAAATGTTTTGTTGTTTTTTTTATTTTTCTATGAAATTCTGTTGTAAAAGTAATAAAATAACGAGGGTTCTATTTAAATTGTTATTTTTGTAAGCACGGAGGAGAGAAGCTATAAATTCCGTATCGGTAGAGGTACCGGAAGACATAATAGGGTGAGGCCGGTGTGACGGCCGAAAGCAAATAAGAGACGTATGAAAATAATAAAGAGCATTTTCCAGCGTATGAAAGGAGATTCGCTGGCGAGGAAAATGACAGAGGTACGACGGGAAAAGGAATATAGTCATATGCATACCGTTAAAAGCGGGGTGGTATTTTGGATTGCGGGGGGTGGGGAGCAGCCGGGCTTGGAAACGATCCGGGAGAAATTCCCGGAAGTGAAAATGGATAAGGTGTGTTTTTTGCCGGCTAATTATCAGGGATTGCAGGTGGATGATGTCGTATATGTCAAGGCGGAGGATGTAGGGTTCGGAGGAAAAATTATGAATGATAAGCTGTTTCATGTGCTGGAAAAAAACTATGATTTACTGATCGACTTGACCCGTGAATCCAATGTTCTCGTCGACTATGTGTTAAAGAATTCGCAGGCGAAATGTAAAGTCGGGATGGAAAAAGAAGGCTTTGAAGCGGATATTGTTTTGAAAGGAATTTCTGATCCTGTGGTTTTCATTGGAGAGTTAGCAAAATTGTTATCGGATTTAAAGGAATATTGATATGAAATTTAAAGGAGTAGGGGTTGCTTTGGTAACTCCGTTTGATGAAAACGGAAAAATAGATGAGGTGGCATTGGGAGGCTTGGTGGATGATGTGATTGCCGGAGGTGTCGATTATCTGGTTGCTTTGGGTACGACTTCGGAAGCAGCTACAATGTCGGAAGCCGAACGCATGGAGGTGTTGCGTTTGATTCTGGAGAAGAATAACAAACGGGTACCGGTGATGGTCGGTATCGGTGGAAACAATACGGCTGAAGTTGTGAAGAAATTACAGGAATTTCCTTATGCCGATGTCTGTGACGCTGTTTTGAGCGTTGTCCCTTATTACAATAAACCTTCACAGGAGGGAATGTATCAGCATTTTAAAGCTATCGGAGCATGTTCGCCGTTACCTGTTTTCCTGTATAATGTACCGGGACGTACCGTTGCCAATCTGGCGGCATCTACGGTTGTCCGTTTGTCGAACGATTGTCCGAATATTATCGGAATCAAGGAGGCTAGCGGTAATTTCGCACAAATCAGTGAGATACTGAAGTTCAAACGGCATGATTTTACTGTTGTTTCGGGGGATGATGGGATTACCCTGCCTTTGATGGCCATCGGGGTCGAAGGTGTTATTTCTGTGATTGCCAATGCCTGCTCCCGTGAATTTTCAGCTATGGTGCATTTGGCACAAGTGGGCAAGTTCGGGGAAGCTGCGGAGATACATTTACAATTGAGTGAATTGTTTCAGGCTTTGTTCGCCGAAGGAAATCCGGCAGGTATAAAAGCAGCTTTGCATCTGAAAGGAATTATCCGGAATAATAGTCTCAGATTACCCTTGATACCTGTAACGCCGGCACTGTATGATCGGTTGAGAATGTTGTTGGGGTGTTGATTATTAACGTTTTTTTTATATCTTTATCGGCAAAAGAGATAAATTGCCGGGAAAAGCCGGTGTCTTCATGAGGTCGTGAGATACGGAAAAGGCCGGAAGGTTGTTTTTATTTCGGAGTGTAGGGGGATTGGCAGGGAGAGTATTACGGATCAAAAATCGTAAACTAATTATAAGGGTTATGGAATGGTTGGTTTTGATCGTACTTATTTTAATCGGTTTTGTGTTGCTGATATTGGAATTTCTGGTTTTTCCCGGTGTAAATATCGTGGGATTGATCGGTTTTGCCTGTTTATGTTTCGGTGTTTATTTGGGGTATGAGTTTTTTGGGACGAAAACCGGTCACCTGGTGGTGTTGGGGACGGCGTTGGGGGGATGTGTACTGACGTGGTATGTTTTGCGGGCTCAAACCTGGAAAAGATTGAGTCTGGAAAGTAAGATCGATGGAACGGTGGAGCCGGTGGATGAGCGTATACGGCCCGGAGATTGCGGTGTCTGCATCGGCCGGCTGGCACCGATGGGAAAAGTGAAAATCGGGGAATCGGTTGTGGAGGCTTTATCTGAAGACGGCTATGTCGATGCCAATAGTAAGGTAGAAGTTGTGAAAGTATATAGAGATAAAATTGTTGTTAAATTAAAAGACAGTTTGTATGGATAATAATTCAGTCATTATTTTGATTGCGGCGATCGTAGGCGGTCTGTTCCTTTTGTGGATTATTTTGTACCTTATCCCGCTGGGTTTGTGGTTTCAGGCGTTGGTGTCGGATGTAAAAATTTCGCTTTTACAGTTGATATTGATGAGGTGGCGTAAAGTGCCGCCGACGGTTATTGTGGGGGCTATGATCGAAGGGAAGAAAGCCGGAATCGAGTTATACCGGGATATGCTCGAGGCCCATTATCTGGCCGGAGGACATGTGGCACAGGTTGTGCATGCATTGGTATCTGCGTCGAAGGCAAATATCGATTTGACATTTCAGATTGCAACTGCTGTGGATTTGGCCGGCCGGGACGTTTTTGAGGCCGTACAAATGAGCGTCAACCCGAAGGTAATCAATACTCCGCCGGTGACGGCCGTGGCCAAGGACGGTATTCAGTTGATCGCTAAAGCACGGGTAACGGTACGGGCCAATATCAAGCGTTTGGTCGGAGGTGCCGGAGAAGAAACGATATTGGCGCGTGTCGGGGAAGGTATTGTCTCTTCTATCGGTTCGTCCGATTCACACAAATCTGTGATGGAGAATCCGGATTTTATATCCAAGGTCGTGTTGGAAAAAGGTTTGGATTCCGGAACAGCTTTTGAAATTTTGTCTATCGATATTGCCGATATTGATGTCGGTAAGAATATCGGTGCCGGTTTACAGATTGACCAAGCCGATGCCGATTTGAAAATTGCACAGGCAAAAGCAGAGGAAAGAAGGGCAATGGCTGTTGCCAAAGAACAGGAAATGAAGGCTTTGGCACAGGAGATGAAAGCCAAAGTGATCGAAGCAGAGGCTCACGTGCCGTTGGCTATGGCAGATGCATTCCGTTCCGGTAATTTGGGGGTAATGGATTATTACCGGATGAAAAATATCGAAGCAGATACCCAAATGCGGGAATCTATTGCTAAACCGGAAGATAAAAAGAAGAAATCGGATAAGTTGACATAGTAAAAGTTAGCCGGAAATTGTCCCCTAAAAAATGCGGCATTTTTACAGGTGCACCGCATTTTTTAGGGGCGTTTTATTTATGATTTATGATTTACGATTTCAGATTAAAAGAGTCTGATAACAAATCTGTTTGCCAGGCAATTTACAATCTAAAATTTATAATTTGTATAAACGATTTTATTACTCAGAGAAATAAGTTTGCGGCAGATCCCTTAGATTGTAACGGGAGGACATGGTTTCGCCATAGGCTCCGGCCGTATGAATGACGATCAGGTCGCCTCGGGATACTTCATTCAGGGAAACATCTTTGCCGAAACAATCCGAAGATTCGCATATCGGACCGACAACGTCGTATTTTTCTTCCGGCCGGTCGGAACTGATATTCTCGATTTTGTGAAATGCCTGGTAAAGGGCCGGTCGTAACAGGTCATTCATACCGGCGTCGAGAATGGCAAATTTTTTATTCCGTCCTTCTTTTACATACAACACTTTGGCGATTAGATCCCCACAATGTGCAATTACGGAACGGCCTAATTCAAAATGAATGTGTTGATGAGGAAGCGGTTCGTAAAATCGGGCGAAAGTCGCGAAATAGTTTTCAAAGTCGGCAATCGGTTCTCCATAGGGGGTATTGTATTCGGTACCTAACCCGCCGCCGAAGTTGACATGCGGAAGACGGATACCTCTGTTTTGTAACTGTTGCTGGATTTCGTTAACTTTCAGGCACAGGCTGCGGAATACATTCATATCGGTAATTTGGGAACCGATGTGGAAATGCAGGCCGATCAGTTCGGTGTGAGGCAGTTGAAGCGTTTCTTCGATCACATGATTTAAATCATACAGGTAAATACCGAATTTGTTTTCTTCTATACCGGTTGTAATGTAATGGTGGGTATGGGCATCGACATTCGGGTTTATCCTTAAAGCGATACGGGCTTTCTTGTGCATTCGCCCGGCAATTTCATTGATGACGCGGATTTCCGGCAGAGATTCGCTGTTGAAACAAAAGATATCGTTTTGCAGAGCGATTTCGATTTCCGCATCGCTTTTCCCGACTCCGGCATAAACGATCTTATCCGCAGGAAAGCCGCATTCCAAAGCGCGTTGTATTTCGTTACTGCTGACACAATCTGCTCCTATCCCGTAGCTGCTGATGATTTGCAACAGGACCGGGTTTGCATTGGCTTTGACTGCATAATGGACATGAAAAGCCGGATATTTTCCCGATTCGGTATTTATTTTTTCCAGCGTTTTCTTTAATAGTTCGATATTATAGTAATAACAGGGGGTTTGTATTTCCCTTAATTTTTCTGTGAACACCATTGGTTTATATTGTAAGTTCCGGACTTAAGTCCGTGGATGTTTTAATTTTAGATTAAAAAATCTGATATCGAATCAAGTGGCAAACAATTTAAAATTTGCAATCTGAAATTTACAATTTATATGAATTCATTTATTCTTTTTCAAGCAGTTGGGCACTCAGGTCGCGTAAGGCTTGTTGCTTGTCTTCTTGTTTTACGAGGAAGGAAATGTTGTGTTCGCTTCCTCCGTAAGAGATCATACACAAAGGAACATGAGACAGAGCATTTAATACTTTTGCACCCAGGCCGGTTTTGGCTGCCGAAAAATCACCGACAATACATATAATGGACAGGCTACTATCGACTTCTATCGTGCCGAATTTTTCAAGGTCTTTGATTATATTTTCCAGGTGTTCGGTGCAGTCGATCGTTAAAGATACGGCTACTTCCGAGGTTGCGATCATATCGATCGGGGTTTTCCAGGATTCGAAAACTTCGAAAACTTTACGCAGAAAGCCATAAGCCAGCAGCATATTGGTTGATTTGATTTTAATGGCCGTAATGCCGTCTTTGGCTGCAACAGCCTTGACGTTTTGTGCCGGACTTTCCTTGGTGATTAATGTACCTTCGTCCTCGGGATGGAGGGTGTTTTTCAGGCGTACCGGAATGTTTTCTTTTTTAGCCGGTTGAATACTGGAGGGGTGGAGGATTTTGGCACCGAAATAAGCCAGTTCAGCAGCTTCGTCGAAAGACAAATGACGAATGGCTTTCGTATTTTCGACAAAACGGGGATCGTTGTTGTGTACTCCGTCGATGTCTGTCCATATTTGTATTTCGCTAGCCTGTATAGCAGCTCCTACCAGTGCCGCAGAATAATCGCTGCCGCCTCGTTTGAGGTTGTCTATTTCTCCGTATGCATTCCGGCAGATAAATCCCTGGGTAATGATAAGCGGCCTGATATCCGGTTTGGCTAATTCCCGCTGCAGGTTTTGCCGGATGTAAAAATAATCCGGTTCACAGTCTTTGTCGATCCGCATATATTCCAGAGCGGACACCAGACTGGAGGGGATACCGCATTCCTCCAGGTAATAATGCATCAGGGTGGTCGACATGATTTCCCCTTGCGCTACGACCGCTTTTTCCTGAAGCGGATAGAAGTCTTTGTTAATGAATGAACGCAGATAGGTGAAAACGGTCTGAACAAACTCTTTGGCTTTTCGGATATAAGGTTCTGTTTCATATAATTCGCTGATGGTAATATAATAATTCAGTTCCAGATTCTGAATAATGTCCAACGCTTTTTGCTTGTCGGTGCGATACAGGCAATCTGCAATTTCCAATAACTTATTGGTTGTGCCGGACATAGCCGAGAGCACGACAATTTTGGGTTGGTTGTCGTCGATTAATGCAGCTACCGATCGTATTCTGTCTGCACTGCCGACAGAGGTTCCTCCGAATTTTAAAACTTTCATGTTTATTTTATTTCTTAGTGTGTTGTCAATGTATTGTTTTTCTGCAACTGAAAATAAAGGCTATTTTCTATCTTTCTCATCGGTTACAATGAGGACCGTCACTTTATAATAAAATGAAGTGGGTACAAAAAAGATATGCGGAATAGCTATCTCTGTTCGCGGGTGCAAATATCATATATTGTGTTCAATTAAACAAGTGATTGTTTAAAAATAAACACATTGTTTATTCTTTGTAGAAAGATGCAGCTACCCAATTGTCCTGTTCTTTGTGTGTCTGATAGGTGAGTGCCAATTGTTCGGCTTTTTCCCGGATCATGGGCAGGTCTTGGGAATAAAAGCCGCTCATGATTAAAAAGCCTTTTGCAGCCAGGTGAGCTGTGTAACGGTGCATATCGTTCAAAAGAATGTTCCGGTTGATGTTAGCCAGGATAAAGTCGAATTTCCCTTCCTGCTCCAGTAGGGAGGCATCTCCGATTTTTATTGTAATGTTGTTTAAACCGTTGGTATGGATATTTTCCATGGCGTTGTTATAGGCCCATTCGTCAATATCGATACCGACAATTTTCAGGGCTCCTGTTTTGGAGGCCATAATGGAAAGTATACCGGTTCCGCATCCCATATCCAGTATTTTTTTGTTTTTTATCCGGGGGGCAAAATCCAATAGCGTTTCAAGCATCAGGGCTGTTGTGGCGTGATGTCCGGTTCCGAAGCTCATTTTAGGGTCGATAATGATTTCATATTCGATACCCGGAATCGGGTCGTGAAATCCGGCTCTTACCTGAATCCGGTCGTTGACTACAATGGGCGTAAAGTTTTCTTCCCATTCTTTATTCCAGTCCCGTTCTTCAATTTGTTCACAACTTTTCCCGATTCTATAGGTGGAGGGGAGAATATCCGGGAGTTTCAGGTTATCCAATGCTTTTTCATTATAACGGGAAGAAGGTATATAGGCGGTGAAGCCGTTTTCATTGTATTGAAAGCCGTCGTATCCCAATTCACTTATTTCTGCGATGAGTGCATCGGCGATATCTTCCGAAAAAGGAGTGATGGTAAAATTTATTGCTGTGTATGTCATGATGATGAAGGTAAAATTTCTAAATAAGGTCGGTTGGCAGATCCATGCGGATTCTCCATTCTTTGGGTAAATAATTGTTCAATCGGTTACCGAGGTTTTTGCCCCATCCGAGGGCTATATGCCGGTAAGTGATCAATATCCATTCCCCGGTTTTTGCATTTACCTGTATGTCTTCTTTTTTCAAATAGCGAAGAGCTTCCGGCAATTCGGCTTCATAACAGGAGCAGGCTTGCTTGTTGAGCCAGGTTGTGAGTGCCAGGGGATGTAATAATTTGATTTTCCGGTTGTATAATTCGGCTGCTTCACAGCCGTAAGCCGTAACTTTTAATTCCGAACGGAGTTGCCGGATAAATTCACCGTACATATCCGGCAATATCGTAATCCGGTTGTCTTCGTTTTGTGCTGTAAGATTCTCAGGATGAATCAGTAGCCGGCTTAGTTCCGGAGGAATAGGGAATGTCGTCGTTTTTTGTTTTTTATTTTTCTTCGGGCGGTATTTTTCTCCGTCTTTTTTCCGGATAAGTCCGCAGAAAAATCCTTCCCCGGTTGTCTTATGCGGGTAAAAATGGTAACCGTAAGCAGTTGAATTTCCGGGTGTAATTGTATCGGCCGGCAGTGAAACCGGGATACTTTCGGCCTGAAACTGCCGGCAGATCCATTCCAGTATTTCTTCGTTTTCTCCGGGGTTATAGGTACAAGTGCTGTAAATCAGGTAACCGTCGGGTTTCAGTGTTTTCCAGATATCCGTCAATATCCGTTTTTGCCGGTCCCGGCACACGGTCAGGTTGTTTTCGTTCCATTCGCCGATAGAAGCCGGATCTTTGCGAAACATCCCCTCCCCTGAGCAGGGAGCATCTACGATGACGATATCGAATGCACTTTCAAATGCGGAGAAATCTGATGGGTCGTTGTTGGTGACAACGACGTTGCTGTATCCCCAGCGGAGCATATTTTCTTTGAGAATGGTTGCCCGTGAGCGAATGACTTCGTTGGAAACCAGCAGACTGTCGGCAGGAAGGGCCGAAACGGTCAGGCTTGATTTTCCTCCGGGGGCGGCACAGAGATCCAGTACTTTTACCGGTTGTTCATGTATAATTTGCTTTAAGAGGTATCCGATAAACATGGATGAGGCTTCCTGAACATAGTAGGCTCCTCCCTGATAACAGGGGTCCAGGGTAAATACCGGGCGTTGGGATAAGAAATACCCTTCCGGACACCATTCGGTCTTTTTGTCTACGATGGATTGAAGCGTATCCGGTATTTTACCGGTTGTTTTAATCGGATTAAGGCGGATGCTGACCGGTGCCGGTTGGTTGAGGGCCTTGAAGAATGCATCGGCCTCCTGACCGAGTTGTTTTCTCATGCGTGATTCGAAAGCCGGCGGTAAATTGCTCATTTCGGGATATCCTTTATATTAATTTTAGATTTTAGATTTTAGATTTTAAATTGCCTGGCAACCTGATTTGTTATCAGATTTTTTGATCTGAAATCGTAAATCTACAAGTAAAACGTTCTTTTTTTATAAGTTGTCCTGCATAACTGAAATATATTTGGCTCTGTACCCGGCTTGCATTATCTTTGCAACAAATAAGTCTGCCGGATTGAACTCAAATGGACGTTGTACTGCATTCTGCTTGTATTATATTGGGTGCAAAGATAATGTAAGTTGAATGCAGAATCAAATTTATTTGAGTTCTGCTGAAAATGTCATCTGTTTTGTGTAAAGATAATAGAGACTGGCATTCATTGTCTTTTGACGTATCATTATTTATTTGAGTGTACTAGAAGCGGAATAATAGAATATGAGAATTGAAGAAAATTTTAACTTAAAGAAATACAACACCTTTGATATAGATGTTTGCTGTAAATATTTTGTAGAAACGGAACAGGAAGATGAGTTGATCGGGTTTGTATCGGAATATGAATTGAAGCCCGAAGAAATATTGATTCTGGGAGGGGGGAGTAATTTTTTGTTTACTGAGGATTTTGACGGAACAGTTCTTTATCCGTTGATGTCCGGTATTGAAATAGTTGATGAAAATCAGGATAAGGTGTGGGTACGTGTCGGAGCCGGTGTCGTATGGGATGATTTTGTTGCCTGGGCGGTGGAGCATGGTTATGGAGGTGTAGAAAATTTGTCTTTGATTCCGGGACATGTCGGAGCTGCACCGGTACAAAATATCGGTGCTTACGGTGTTGAAGCCAAAGATACCCTGTGCCGGGTTGAGGTTATTGATCTGGAAAAAGCCTGTAAGGTGACGATAGAGGCTGCCGATTGTCGGCTGGCTTATCGGAACAGTATTTTCAAGCAGGAATGGAAGAATAAGTATGTGGTGACTTATGTTGTATTCTGTTTGGATAAACAGCCGGTTTTCAAGCTCGGATACGGAAGTATCCGGCAGGAGTTGGAAAAGACAGGAGAACAGCTGGGGTTGAAGCAGATCCGGGAGGCTGTGATCCGTATCCGAAAGGCTAAATTGCCGGAAGTATCGGAGGTCCCCAGTGCCGGAAGTTTTTTTAAAAACCCGGTGGTAGCCGAAGTCATTGGCCGTCAGTTGCAGGAAAAATATCCGGCTATGCCTTTATATCCGGCCGGAGAGGGTATGGTAAAACTGGCTGCCGGTTGGCTGATTGAGCAATGCGGATGGAAAGGGAAAACGTTGGGGCGTGCCGGGGTATACGAGAAACAGGCTTTGGTGTTGGTAAACAAAGGAGGTGCTACCGGTATTGAAGTCACCCGGTTGGCCAATGCGATTAAAAAAAGTGTATTTATGCAATTTAATATCTGGATTGAACCCGAGGTTATTATCATATAATCCGGAGAGGGTTGGCCTACTTTCTCCGGTTATTGTTTGCATTATTGGGAAACTTTTCTTTCCTTTGCACCGCGAAATACGGAAGTAGCTCAGTTGGTAGAGTACCGGTCTCCAAAACCGGCTGTCGGGGGTTCGAGCCCCTCCTTCCGTGCAAAAAGAGGTTGCCGTTTTTCGGCAACCTCTTTTATTTGTTTTTCCTTTCTGAGGAATTTTTGCGGGAATCAATATTGTTGACCACCGCCCATCAGTATCAAGCCGACACTGAAGGTGAGGCTTTGGAATTCAGGAATCCTTCCGTGTGAGGCTTTGGTTCCGTAGCTGTATTTGGCTCCGAAGTTCAAAGCCAATTGTTCGTTGAGAGGTACATACATACCGACCTCCGGGGCAAATGTGAATTGCCATCTGGAGATTGTCGATGTATACTGGCCTATTTCCAAACGTTTTTCAGTCCAGCGGGTTCCTACACCCAATCCGAAGAACGGGCGTACGGCGGTTGTATTGTCGGTGAAATAATAACGGCCGACAGCCATGATGGGCACAGTATTGACATAGCGGTACTGGTTTCCGGTAATGGTGTAGATGTTATCATTGCCGCTGAAGCGGAAATCTCCGGTTTCGTGATCCAGGTTTTTGTAAAATACGTTCCAACCGATGGCACCACCGATAGAGAAGTGATCACCTAAAAATTGGTGGTATTCGATGTCCATACCCCGGAAGCTGGCTTTGTCAGTAAAGTCTTTAATATCTCCCAGCGGTACGCTTATCTGATAATTTAAGTTAAGCATCTGAGCTTTTACAAGCGGGCTCAGGCTGAACAGAATTATAGCGAGGGTTAATATTTTTTTCATAATCATTTGTTTTTAAGTCACTGTTAATTTATACATTTTTCCAAGTTTGCCGTTTTTATTTGGTTCCCAGATAAGGAGATTGTGCAAAACATTGGTTGATTTGTTTTTCTGCCCGTTGTTGTATTGAGCTGGCAGAACCGGCGATAATGCCGTCGGCAATACCGCTCCATAATACCGGTACCTGATTGCTTGATTCATTAACATTAGACGGATCCAACATATCGATTACGATCGAACCGGAACGGTAAGAGAAGACATTGACAGGTCCCCACGGGTAGTAAGGTCTGAAATAAGGCCAATCCCAGCCGTACCAGTTCCAACCCGGATACCACCCCCAATAGTCATACCAGTTGTTGCCTACGAAATAGTAATTTACATTCGAAAAGGCCGATACGGTTACGAAGAAATCGGGTTTATCCGTTTCCGAGCCCACAATTCTCTGGTATCCCAAAGCTTCAAATTTTGAAGCGACCAGGGTCAGGATGGCTTGGTCAAATTGGTGATTTCCCATAATTTCGTCATTTTTACTGACAAAATAAACGATAGAGTCCGGCATGGAGAAAGTTTTCAGGCCTGCAAAATAAGCGGCATCTTTATCCCTGTCGTAGCTGGTCATGGCAACATCATAGTCCTCTGTGTTGTCTGCACCCTCCGGATAGCAGGATACTAACAGTTGCGCAAACAATCCGGTTAGTAGTAAAAAAAGTAAACGTCTCATACTTAGTTTGTTTTTAGTTTGACATTTTTTTATTAGAAATCTGCATTTTGAGATTTTAATAAACCATTTTTAATGTAGGAAGGTATACGCTGATGATTTTAAATAGTTGCAATAAGTGTTTTAATTGTAGATTTTAGATTTACAATTTTAGGCTAGACGTACAATCCTCTTCTGTCGAAAGAGGTATCGTAAATTAAAAATTGAATAATTGTTATTTATTCCGGATCGGTAGCGAGAATGGATTTATAACCGTGGGTTTTGGCGATATTCATTACCCGTACGACATGTTCGATGGGAACCGATTTTTCAGCCTGGATGGTGATACAGGGATCGTCGGAATTTTTCAATTCCTCTACGATTTTACTTTCCAGCATGGAAAAGGGGGTAACCTTGGCATTGAAATAGTAGACGAGATTTTTATCGATGGATACGGTTACGGATTCCCGGTTGGAAAGCTGGTTGGTACTTTTGGGTAGTAATAGTTTTAAGGCATTGGGATTGACCAATGTAGAAGTGACCAGAAAAAAGATAAGTAAAAGAAATACGATGTCGGTCATTGACGACATGTTGAAATTCGGATTTATTTTACTTTTTCTTTTGATCGCCATGTTATTTCCGGTTTTGAGTTTCGTATTGTGAATCGATAAATTCTGCAGATGCGTTTTCCATATCGGCAGCAATCCGGTCGATCCGGCTTACCAGGGCATTGTAGGCTAAATAGGCAATGATCCCGACAATCAAACCTGCGACCGTGGTAATCATGGCCGTATAGATACCCCGGGAAAGCAGGGTGATGTTTATGTTGTTTCCGGCAAGAGACATATCGTAAAATGCCTGTACCATACCGACAACCGTACCTAAAAAACCGATCATGGGAGCCATCCCGGCTATCGTTGCCAAGGCAGGCAGGCCTTTTTCCAATGCAGCTATTTCTTTATTGGCGGTATTTTCCATGGTTATCCGAAGTTCCGTAGTCGGGATATGGCTGTAATGTATTCCTTTTTTAATCATCCGGGAAACCGGAGAATCTTCTGTATCACACTCCTGCAAGGCTGCCGTTTTGTTTCCGTTTTGAAGGTAGCTGAATACTTTTTCGGTAAATACTTTCGGGGAAACGGAAGCCTTCCGGATGACCGTAAATCTTTCACAGATGATGTATACCGCTATGATTGAAAGAATGAAGATAGGGATCATCAGCCAGCCTCCCTTTACGATCATATCCCATAAGTTCATTTGCTGGTCGCTGACGGGGGGAACCGGTGCTGTGATGAAAGTAAATATATTCATATCCTGATACTGAAATTATTCGTTTGTATGACGGGTTTACACCTGCCCGTTTATTTGCGCAGCGAAGATACTGTAGTTTTCACAAAAAACAAAGGAGATTTTTAATTGCAGATTCTTAATTTTAAATTTACGATTTACGCTTTTAGATTGCACGCACAAACTCACCCGATCTTGAGGATTTACAATTCTTCTTTATTGGGTGGGAAATTGCGAATTTAATTTAAAATCGTAAATCTAAACTTGAAATAGTCATTTGTCGTGTTTTTGACTGTATCGGATGGCATAGTCCATGAATTTGCGGGCATACGCATCCAGGTAGCCCTGTTTGTGTATGATGTGAAACATCCGTTCGATGGTAACATCCTCGATGTCGATGATTTTTAATTTTCCCGCCATCAATTCATGACGGATGCTGTATACGGAGAGGAAAGCAAAACAATCCGTCAGTTGAAGGTAGTTTTTGATGCCTTCGGTCGTACCCAATATGAGTTGTTCGTGCAGGGAAGACAGGGGGATGCCGATTTCGGATAAAGCTTTGCGGATAACAGAGAGGGTGCCTGAATCTTTTTCTCTGAATACGAATTTCAATTGCGGGAGCTCTGTTTTTTGCAGAGTAGCCGGAATTTTGGCAGATGCGGCACCGGTGAGTACGATCTCGTCTTTTAAAAAGGGGATGTAATGGATGTCGGGTTGGTTTGGTGTGCCTTCAATAAAAGCGAGGTGCAGGTTATCGTTACAGATTTCCTGTTCGATTTGAGCGGTATTGCCGCTGATAACCTGAATATGTATATTGGGATAACGGGCCGTAAATCCGGACAGAATTTCCGGCAAAATATACTGGGAAAGGGTTGTGCTTGCTCCCAGGCAGAGTGTTCCCGAAAATGTATTTTTCAGCCGGTCGATATCAGACCGGATATCCCTTTCTTTCCGAATGAGATCTTCGGTTGCTTGCAGCAGATATTTCCCCGCAGTCGTCAGTTGCATACGTCCTTTTATCCGGTCGAAAAGGGTAATGGAAAGCTCGTTTTCCAGTTCTTTGATGCTTTTGGATACGGCCGGTTGGGAAAGGTGAAGTGTTTCAGCCACTTTGGTCATATTGGGATTTTTGGCCAGGTGATTGAATATGATTAATTTATGATCGAGCATGTAAATTTTTTTTAATATATCGGATAAACGAAGATACGGTCTTAAAATTGAAAAAGCAATATGATTTGCAGGCGACTGACAAAAAGCTTTTCGAAAATGTTTGCAGGAGTGGGACTGAATATTGTTTTTTCCCGTAAAAAGAGGTAAATTGAGCCCGAAAATAAAATAAGGTTTGCCTGTTTGTTTGTATTTTTAAAATCAGGAATAAAAAATAAATTTTATATGGAGAATAAATTAGATGTTTTAACTAAAAAGCTGTATGAAGAGGGGGTAGATAAAGCGAACCGGGAAGCTGAAAAAATTATGGCTAAAGCGAAGGAGGAGGCAGCGAAGCTGATCGCTGACGCCGAGGCTAAAGTGAAAGAAATGAAAGCCGGTGCAGAAGCGGATATCGAGAATCTGAAGAAAAAAGCCGAATCGGAAATGGCTTTGAGTGCGCGTCAGGCTATTACGGCATTGAAACAGTCGGTTACGAATCTGATTTCCGGAGAAGTGGCCGGCGAGATTGTCAAGTCCGGATTTAAGGATGAGGCTTTTGTGCAGGAGTTACTGGTTGAAATTGTGAAAAAGTGGGATGTAGCTTCCGGGAACCTGAATCTGGAACTGATTCTTTCTGAGAGTGAAAAAGCAAACTTCCAGAAGTTTGTGGCTGCAAAGTATAAAGATTTGTTAGACCGGGGGCTGGAAATCAAAACGGGAAATACGGAAGGTGCTTTTGTCATCCAGCCGAAAGAGGGCGGTTATCAGGTCGCTTTTTCCGAAGAGTTGTTTGAAGCTTTCTTTAATCAGTATATGAGAAGCTTTACGAAGACCTTACTCTATAAATAATTGTAAATTGTAAATTTTAGATTGTAAATTGATTTGGCAGCTTGTTCTGATAAATCTGAAATCTAAAATTTAAAATCTAAAATTAATCACGTGGATTATATTGCTTTTATAGCAGGTTTGCCGGAGATAGCCTGGGATGACCGGAAGTTATCGTTGACGGTCGGAGAATTCCGGGCACAGTTGAAAGATTATATCCGTGGCAGGGATGAGCAGTTGGTCGATTTGTTTTTTTTGCCGAACGACAATGCGCAGGTATTGCGTTTACTGAACAAACAGGAGGCTGACCCGGGATTGACGACGGTGTATCCGGTGAAATTGCTGGAAGATGAAATACAGGAACCGGATAAGATGATACCGTCTTATTTGCGGGAATTTATTACGGATTTTAAGGAAGAGCATCTGCGTTATGAGGTGTCGCCTGAAAATGTGTTGAGCTGGATGTATCACGATTACATGATGAAAGCCGATAATCTGCTGGTCAGAAAGTATGCGGAATTTTCCATGAATCTGAAAAATTTGGTGGCAGCGTTGAATGCCCGGAAATACGGTATGAATGTCGCAAGAGAAATCATCGGTAGTAATGAATTTGCCGTGGCGTTGCGTACATCGAATGCCAAGGATTTCGGGCTGGGGATGGATTACCCTTATGTCGAGAAGGTGATTGCTTTGATGGAGAATGATAATTTGGTCGAGCGGGAGCGGGGATTGGATTTGATCATCTGGAATTTTCTGGATGAGGCTGTGACGTTCGAATATTTTTCTCTGGAAAGGGTTATCAGCTATATGTTGCGTTTGATGATCGTCGAACGCTGGAGTAAGATGAATTCCGAATCCGGCCGGAAGGTATTTATGGAAATGATTGAAAAATTCCGGCAGAGTTTTCAGTTTGAAGAACAGTTTAAATAATTTACGATTGAAGATTGATGATTTACGATTTTGGGCGTAATTGGATAATACCAGGAAGTAGCGGCGAAATCGTAAATCGTAAATCGTAAATCAAAAATCGAATAGGATTTATGGCTAAAACACAAGGAAAAGTCCATAGCATTATTTCCAACCTTGTACTGGTAAAAGTCGAAGGGCCTGTTTCCCAAAATGAAATTTGTTTCATTGAGGTGAAGGAGGAACGTTTGATGGCCGAAGTGATAAAGGTTGTGGGAGATCTTGCTTATGTACAGGTATTTGAAAGTACCCGAGGCTTAAAACCCGGGATGCTTGTGGAGTTTCAGAACCACATGCTTGAAGTAAGTCTGGGACCCGGTCTGTTGTCGAAAAATTTCGACGGTTTGCAGAACGACCTGGATAAGATGACCGGCGTTTTTTTGAAAAGGGGTGAATATACCAATCCGTTGGAAGACGATAAAAAATGGAGCTTCACTCCTTTGGCTAAAGCCGGGGATAAGGTAAAAGCTGCCGATTGGTTAGGGAATGTAAAAGAGAACTGGCTGGATCATAAGATTATGGTTCCCTTTAAGTTAGAGGGAGAATATACGGTTGTTTCTATTGTATCCGAAGGGGAATATACCATTAAAGATACGGTTGCCGTATTGAAGGATGATGCTGGAAAAGAGTATCATGTATCTATGGTGCAAAAATGGCCGGTGAAGGTTGCTATCCGTAATTATGTAGATAAGCCTCGTCCTTTCCGGCAGATGGAAACCGGTGTGCGGGTTATCGATACGATGAATCCGATGCTGGAGGGAGGTACCGGATTTATTCCCGGTCCGTTCGGTACCGGTAAAACGGTGTTACAGCATGCTTTGGCGCGTTTTGCAGATGCCGATGTCATTATCATGGCGGCTTGTGGCGAGCGGGCCAATGAGGTGGTGGAAATCTTTACGGAATTTCCGGAATTACAGGACCCGCGTTCGGGACGTTCATTGTATGAGCGTACGACGATTATTGCAAATACGTCCAATATGCCGGTGGCGGCCCGTGAGGCTTCCGTATATACGGCCATGACGATCGGAGAATATTACCGTGCTATGGGCATGAAGGTATTGCTATTGGCGGATTCGACTTCGCGTTGGGCGCAGGCTTTGCGTGAGATGTCAAACCGTATGGAGGAATTGCCCGGGCAGGATGCTTTTCCGATGGACTTGTCGGCAATTATCTCTAATTTCTATGCGCGGGCCGGTATGGTTTATCTGAATAACGGGAAAACCGGTTCGGTTACTTTTATCGGGACGGTATCTCCGGCCGGAGGTAACCTGAAAGAGCCGGTGACGGAATCGACCAAGAAAGTGGCCCGTTGTTTCTATGCGTTGTCGCAGGCCCGGGCTGACTCGAAACGTTATCCGGCAATTGATACGTTGGATTCTTATTCAAAATATCTGGAATATCCCGAGTTTGTCGAGTATGCGAAGAAAAATATTTCTGCGACCTGGATTGCCGATGTGAATGAGGCCCGTAATATGTTGGTGAGGGGGCGTGAAACGGCAGAGCAGATCGATATTTTGGGTGACGACGGAGTGCCTTTGGATTATCATGTGATTTTCTGGAAATCGGAGTTGATAGACTTTGTCATATTGCAGCAGGATGCATTTGATAATATCGATGGTTCTACTTCTATGGAGCGTCAGCAATATATGTTGAATATGGTACTCGAGATTATCCGTTCGGATTTCGATTTCGACTCCTTCGAAGAGGTGAATCCTTATTTTAAAGGGATTATCAACGGCTTTAAACAGATGAACTATTCCGAATTCCAATCCGATAAGTTTAAAAAATTCGAGTCGGAAGTACGGGATATGATTAGTGAAAGAAGAAAGGATTAATTTACGATTTACGATTTATGATTGGGCTATACGTTGAGGTATTAGAGAATTGTGAGAGAATCATAAATCGTCAATCCAAAATCAAAAATAATAAGTATGAACACTGCTTTTCAAAAAGTATATACCAAGATCACGCAGATCACAAAAGCGACTTGCTCGTTGAAAGCTCAGGGGGTTGGAAACGATGAGTTGGCTATTGTGAACGGTCGTTTGGCGCAGGTTGTCAAAATCTGGGGGGAAGATATCACGTTGCAGGTGTTTTCAGGTACCGAAGGTATTCCCACCAATGCTGAAGTGACTTTTCTTGGAAAGGCTCCTACACTGAGAGTAGGGGATGATTTATGCGGACGTTTTTTCAATGCGTTCGGTGATCCTATCGATGGCGGACCTGCTGTGGACGGAGAGGAACGAGAGATCGGCGGTCCTTCGGTAAACCCGGTGAGACGTAAGCAACCGTCAGAATTGATTGCTACCGGTATTGCCGGTATCGACCTGAACAATACCCTAGTGTCCGGTCAGAAAATTCCGTTTTTTGCGGATCCGGACCAGCCTTATAATCAGGTAATGGCGAATGTGGCTTTACGTGCCCAGACCGATCGTATTATACTGGGAGGTATGGGGCTGACCAATGACGACTATCTGTATTTTAAGAATTTGTTCGATAATGCGGGAGTACTCGATCGCATTGTCAGTTTTGTAAATACGACAGAAGCTCCTCCTGTCGAACGTTTGCTGGTGCCGGATATGGCATTGACGGCAGCCGAGTATTTTGCCGTTGAGAAGAATGAAAAAGTGCTGGTGCTGCTCACCGATATGACATTGTATGCCGATGCTCTGAGCATTGTGTCCAACCGTATGGACCAGATCCCTTCGAAGGATTCTATGCCCGGATCTCTGTATTCCGACCTGGCAAAGATTTACGAAAAGGCCGTACAGTTCCCGCAGGGAGGCTCTATTACGATTATTGCGGTAACGACATTGTCCGGAGGGGATATTACCCATGCTATTCCGGATAATACGGGATACATTACGGAAGGACAGTTGTTTTTGCGTAAGGATACGGAAATCGGGAAGGTGATTGTCGACCCGTTCCGGAGTCTGTCCCGCTTGAAACAGTTGGTAATCGGTAAGAAGACCCGGAAAGATCATCCGCAGGTTATGAATGCCGCCATCCGTCTGTATGCCGATGCTGCCAATGCCCGTACGAAGCTGGAAAACGGCTTCGACCTGACGGATTACGACAGGCGTACCCTGGAATTTGCCAGAGACTATTCGAATGAATTACTGGCCATTGACGTGAATATCGGTATTACGCAGATGTTGGATACCGCCTGGGCCCTGTTCCGGAAATATTTTACACGTTCAGAACTGGGTATTAAGAAAGAGATTGTGGATGAGTTTGGAAATTATAGCGATTAATTACGATTTAGGATTTACGATTTACGATTTTTGATTAGGAACACAATGAATAGATGTGAGTTTGCTGATAGGACAAAGAAACTTGGGCTTAATATTATTAAGCTTGTTGCAGATTTTCCGAATTCTCAGTTGGCTCGTATTACCGGTGATCAAATTTTGCGTTCTTCATTGTCTGTCGGAGCCAATTATAGGGCTGCTTGCCGGGCTAAGTCTGATAAGGATTTTATCAGTAAGATGAAAATTGTGGAAGAGGAAGCAGATGAAACTGTATATTGGCTTGAAATTATGGAGGAATCACAGTTAATAGAGAAAGAAGTGCTTGAAGATGTGAAGCGGGAAGCAAATGAGATATTGTCAATGGTTGTAGCCTCCATAAAAACGAAAAGCCAGAATTTAAATAAATGATTTTTGATTGGCTTGAGAATGGAGTCAATCAAAAATCGTCAATCGTCAATCAAAAATAAATTAAGAATGGATGATAAAGTTTCAATACAATAAAACGTCGCTCCAGGGGCTTGATAAACAACTCAAGATGCGGGTACGGGCTTTGCCTACCATCAAGAATAAGGAATCTGCCTTGCGGTCGGAAGTAAAAAAAGCGAAAGAGGTTGCAGATGAGTTTGATACGAAGTTGAGCGATACCCTCAATAGCATTAACGATATGTTGCAGCTTTACGACGAATATCGTCCCGATATTCTTACGGTGAAGGATGTGGATATGTCGGTTAAAAAGATCGCAGGTGTACGGACGCCGGTGTTGGATCATGTGGAGTACGAAGTACAGGACTTCAGTTTGTTCAATACGCCGGGATGGTTCCTCGACGGGATACAGCATGTGAAAGAAGTCGTTCATATAGCTCTTGAACGGGAGTTTTATATGCGAAAGATGGAATTACTGGATCGGGCACGTAAAAAAACGACACAGAAAGTGAATCTGTATGAAAAGGTGCAGATACCCGGTTTTCAGGAAGCTATCCGTAAGATTAAGCGTTTTCTGGAAGACGAGGAGAATCTTTCGAAATCGGCGCAGAAAATTGTAAAAACCCGTAAAGCGACGGAGGAAGAATACTAAATTTACGATTTACGATTTATGATTTACGATTGGATTAAATCTTGAGATACTTTTGAATAGAGGGACAGAATCGTCAATCAAAAATCAACAATCATAAATATGAAAGGATTATGATAGTACCTATGCGAAAATTATCCCTGCTGGTATTCTACAAGGATTATCAGGATTTTCTCGAAGAACTTCGGGACAGGGGTGTGGTTCATATCCATGAAAATAAAAAACGATCGGCCGAGGACGAAGAGTTGAAGCAGAAATTGGCTGTTATTAAGCGGATTGTTGAGATCACTAAGCAATTATCTAAACGGGTTCCGAAGAAAGAAATGTCTTTTACTGATATGTTGGAGCGTTGGTCTCTGGCGATTGAACCGAAAGACAAGCTGGCTTTTTATCGGCAAATTTTCTACCCGGAGGAGCAGTTGCCTGAAGAATCGGAAGTGACAGAACTGGATGTACTGGCTTTTTTGGAAGGTCAGTTTAAGCGGATGGAACAGCTGGATCAGCAGATCGCTTCCCTGGAAAAAGACGGTACGATATATGTGCCTTGGGGAGATGTACCGACGGAGCGGATCAACGGTTTACAGGATGCCGGCTGGGATCTGCGCTTTTTTACGGTTCCTGACCGGAAATATTTACCGGAATGGGAAGATAAATACAATGCTTTTATTGTTCATCAGGATAAGGGGCAGAAGTATTTTATCACAGTGCTGCCTAAAGATGGCCAGGAATATCCGGAGGCCGACAGTGTTCAGTTTCCGCAAATGAGTGCGGCTGAAATCCGTGAGCAGGTGGAAAAGTTGCGGTCGGAAAAAGTGGACATTACAGACTCATTGAAGAAGACGGCCGTTGTTTCAATCGAATATCTGAAGGATTTGCGGAGGCAGATCAATGAGGATGTCGATGTGTTGAAAGTGAAAGATGCCGCCCAGGTATTACTGGAAGATAAGGTCATTGCTCTGGAAGGATGGGTGCCGGAAAATATTGCCGAGGCTACGGATGAATGGTTATCCGGAAAGGATATCGCTTACGAACTGACGGAGCCTGAGAAGCAGGATAACCCGCCGATACAATTGAAGAATAATAAGTTTGCCCGTTTGTTTGAATTTATCGGTGAACTTTATTCATTACCGAATTACCGGGAAATTGACCTGACTCCGTTTTTTGCTCCGTTTTTCGTGTTGTTCTTCGGCTTTTGTCTGGGGGATGCCGGATACGGCTTGTTGATTTTGTTGGGCATTACCATTTATAAGTTTAAGGCTAAGCCGTCCATTAAACCGATTTTATCATTGGCACAGTGGCTGGGGTTATCGACGGTGATTATGGGCATTGTCAGCGGAACGTTCTTCGGGATACAATTGCTGGATGTACAGGTGCCCTGGGTCGTAAAAATAAAAAGCCTGATGCTCGATTCACAACAATTGTTCAATCTGGCCTTGATGATCGGTGTGGCGCAGATTATTTTCGGTATGTTCCTGAAAGTGGCTAACCAATGGAAACAGAATGGTTTGGCGGGGGCATTGTCGACAATCGGTTGGCTGGTATTGATCGTAGGCGGCGGGGTTTGCTACGGACTTTCGCTGAAAGGCTATGATGTCACGATTCCGTTGTATACGGTGGTTATTATTGCCGGTCTGCTGATCTTTATATTCAATAATATACGACGGAATGTATTTATCAATATCGGTGCCGGATTGTGGGATTCTTACAATATGGTAACGGGTTTGCTGGGGGATACGCTTTCGTATATCCGTTTGTTTGCTTTGGGCATATCAAGTGCCGTGTTGGGCTTGGTGTTCAATGATCTGGCAATGAATATGAGTCCGGATATACCGGGAGTAAAACAACTGGTGATGTTGATTATTTTGCTTTTTGGCCATAGTGTAAATATTTTTATGGCCGGTCTGGGATCGTTTGTTCATCCGATGCGTTTGACCTTTGTTGAGTTTTATAAAAATGCCGGTTTTGAAGGTGGGGGCAAGAAGTACCAACCTTTTAAAAAGCGGACCAATTAATTTCAGGTTTGTGATTCTAAATTGAAATACATGTAAAACGAATCACAGGCCGTTGATTATGAATCAAAAATTTAAATAGTAATTATAATAACAATTAAAACACAAAAATTATGAATGAGATTATTTTAGCTTATATCGGAGTAGGATTGATGTTAGGATTATCCGGTATTGGTAGTGCTTATGGTGTGACAATTGGCGGTAATGCAACGATTGGGGCTTTGAAGAAAAATGACGAAGCGTTCGGTAATTATATGGTGTTGTGTGCGCTTCCCGGTACGCAGGGACTTTATGGTTTCCTGGGCTTTTTCCTGTTGAAGAACGTTTTGGTAACGGGAATAACCTGGTTACAGGCTGCGGCCGTATTCGGTGCCGGTTTAGGTCTTGGTTTGGTTTGTTTGTTTTCTGCCATCCGTCAGGGACAGGTTTGTGCCAACGGGATCATCGGTATCGGTTCCGGTTACGATGTATTCGGTAAAACGTTGATCTTGGCTGTGTTCCCGGAATTGTATGCTATTGTGGCGGTTGCGGCAACCTTTATGATCAGTACGATGATTTAATAATTCATAGGAGATAAAAAATGCCGGCTGAAAATTTCAGCCGGCATTTTTATTTTTGATTTACAGACGTTATATTTTATATATATCCCGGTCTCGAGCGGTTGATACGCTTGATGCGCTTGGTGTGGAAGCGTATGGCTGCTGCTATCAGGGTGATGAGTAGCGGGAGCAGAAAGTTGAAGTATTTGAGAAAACTTTTGGTATAATCGTCTATCGGTTCCAGTGAGGCAAATGTGGTAAATTTATTCCGTAGTTTGATCAGTCCGGAATTATCGCCGAGCCATTCGATCGAGTTGACCGCAAAGTTGATGTTGTCGGTTCTTAACGGATGGGCGTAAATACCGATGTCATTGATCAGAAAGTCTGCGTCTGTAATCGTCACGATAGCACTGTTGTTGTCGTCATTGGTCAGAAGAGCGGCCACGATACTGTGCGGTTGGTTGAAGTCGTTACGGGTCCATTGTTTTTGCAGATTGAAAAATACCGGAGCCTGTTGTCTGCCGGAGATAGAGGATGTTGTTGCCAGGGGCGTAAAAATATAGGTAGAATTTGTTTTTACCTGTTGGATACTACTGGCAAAAGGTAATAAAATCGCATTCAAGCCGTGGGTGATGGTATGCTTGCTGAAATTTGTGATGATCGGCAAGTAGGGAAAGCTGACACTACTTTGGTAGCTCATAAATCCATTGTGCTGTTTTACCGTGATGGTACTGCAATTGTTGTCTACAACAAAATCATACCGTATTTTCAGACCTTTGTCTTCCAGTAAATCTTCGATACCTGTCCGGTTTATAAATCCGCTGTTTTGGCTTTCGTTTATTTGTCCGACAGCGTGGTTAAGTGCTATAAACAGCCGTCCGCCCTGGCGAAGGTATTTGTTGAGCTGTTCCTTTTCATAAGGTGTGTATACATCTTTCGGATCGATGATACACAATACGCTATAAGGTGACAGATCGTTTGTGGAGAAAAGATCGATTACCGAAATATCGGTCAATTGAGAAAGTTCGTTGATCAATTGCGGCATTTGTCCCAGACTGGCTTCCTGATGCCCTTTGATAAAAGCGATATGGGGTTTCAGGGTATCCGAGGCTTGCTTTAATAAGCGTGTAATTTCATATTCCAACGGGGTGTTGTAATTGATGAAAGGCAATACTGCTTTTTTCTCTCCGATGCTGAAAACGGCACCCATATAGATATTCTGGATTTTTTCCATATCCCGCTCGCTGATCTCGATCAATATCGGCTGTATGCCGGCTTGCAGGGCTTTGTGCTCTGTCTGCTCGTTATCGGGGTGTATCGTATTGATCTTAAAATAGACGTTGCTGAGTGATTTGTATTCTTTCAGGATGTAGATAAATTCTCTGGCTATTTTTTTCAGTTCTTGCGGAAGGTCTTCCGTTACGTAAAAATCCACGGTGATAGGCTCTGTATTTGTCTTTATCGTGCTCTTACTGACTTTACTCAGGGAATATCGGTTGTTGGATGTAAAGTCGATCCGGACGAATGCGAATACAGAGAAAATATTCACCAGAATGATGACGATGATAATGTATATATTATTTTGAACGACTTGTTTCATATTGTCTTTAAAAGCGGGTTTTGCAGATAAATAATTTAGCTAAAGACAGGAAAATAGTGATGACAGAGGTAAAATATATGATATCTCTGGAGTCCAGGATGCCTCTTGATAAGGGGTCGAAATGTTCACTGATGGACAGATAGGCAAATAATTCAGCTATAAAACCGGAACCGAATTGTTGTGCCAGTATTCCGAATAATAATTGGAAACAGAGGCCGATCCCCAGGCTGACAAAAAAGGCGGTAACAGGCGTTTTGGCAAAGGAGGATGCAAAAATACCGATACTGATATAACAGGCGCTGATTTCTATCAGCCCGAAATAGCCTAGTATGACACTTCCGTGATCGACATGACCGATGAAGGCGATCGTAATATAGTAAGGTAGCGTTAATAATAATGCAATCAAAATGATAAAAAGCTGCGCCCAGAACTTTGCAGCGATCAACTGTGATGTACGTATCGGTTTTGTCAGTAACAATTCTAACGTACCGCTTTTCTTTTCGTCGGCAACCGATTTCATGGTCATGGCGTGGACGAGGAAGAAGATGGTCCAGTTGATGACTGTAAAAGAAGACAGCATATTGGCCTGTCCCATTGAAAATACATTGGACGGGGACAGCCAGCAAACAAAGCCGCATATACAGAAAAACAACAGGTATCCTGTATAGATCATCCAGGAGTCAAAAGCGGTGCTCAGTTCTTTACCGATAAGTATTTTTATTATTCTCACGCTCGTTAGTTTTGGGTTACCTGACGGAAAATGTCTTCCAAATGCTTTTCAATAGGAGTCATTTCTTTGATATACCATTGTTTGGATGCACACAGTTGAAATATATCTTTTTCGATTTCATAATTCAGGGAGGTTTGTAATTTGAATTTTCCTTCTCCTGTAATGTCAATCTGTTCGATGTTATCCAGATGGTTTAAATTTTCATAGATAATATCTGTATCTCCACCACTGATCTTTATGTTCAACATTTTGTTCGTATTTGATTTCCGGAGTTCGGCAGAGGTGCCGTCTGCCACGATTTTACCTTTGTTGATGATCAGAACCCGGTCGCAGGTAGCTTCGACCTGTGCCAAAATATGTGAGCTAAGGATGACGGTTTTTTCTTTGCCGATCATTTTTATCAGTTCCCGGATTTCGATAATCTGGTTCGGGTCCAGTCCGGTCGTGGGCTCATCCAGGATCACAATTTCCGGGTCATGTATCAAAGCCTGTGCAAGACCGACCCGTTGCTTATAGCCTTTGGACAGTTGGTTTATTGTTTTGTGTTTTTCATTTTCAAGACCGCATAACCGGAGCATATCCAATACCCGGGCCATGATCTTATACCGGGGAATATTGTGTATCTTTGCAACGAAGATCAGAAAATCAATGATGTTCATGTCTTCATAGAGCGGGTTGTGTTCCGGCAGATAACCTATCAGTTGCTTGATTTTGTAAGGATGTTTGCGGATAGAGTATTTGTCGATAAACACTTCTCCCTGGTCGGGGAACAGAAAACAGGTAATGATTTTCATTGTTGTCGTTTTACCGGCTCCGTTCGGCCCCAGAAAGCCCAGAATCTCGCCTTTCCCGACCCGGAAAGAGATCGAATCGATAGCTTTTTGTGAATCGAAAGATTTCGACAAATTTTCTACAACGACATCCATATAGCTGCTTTTAGATTTTTACAAATATAACGACGGAAGCTTATAAATATAAGGGTTTAACAAACTTTAACCGCATTCCTGAAACGGAAAGGGAAGAGGTTAAAAGTGGTTTATAAAACCGAAACGATCTGTAATGATTAATGTCTGTCCAGACAAAATGGAGGATGGAAAGTAAAAAATAGCATATAAAACCCCAAAAGATAAAAATGTATCGTTTTTATCCTTTGGGGGTCTTGAACTTCCTGACAATTATTAAGCCTTCGTTTGTCTTGCCTGTACCGATTACCGGCAGACCGGTCAATCGTTCAGATAAGAACGGTCGGAGGACTCCCGTATAATTAATTCACAGTTTACAATTTCTTCCCGGACCTGAGCATGTTTCGGATTCAGGATTTGCTCGAAAAGAAGCTCTGCGGCTACTTCTCCGATTTTTTCCGGAAACTGGTTTACCGTGCTTACGGACGGGTTCATGTAACGGGAACGTTTGGTGTTTGAGAATCCGAAAACGGCAATATCTTCCGGTATTTTTAAGCCTTTTTCTTTAATGGCTTCGATGGCTCCGATCGCCATATCGTCGTTAATACCGAAAATGGCATCCGGAATATGTTTCAGATTTAATAAACGTGTTGTTGCTTCTTTAGCCGATTTTACAGAGAAATCCTCACATCTTACGATATAATCGGTGTTGATTTCCAGTTTGTTGACGGTCATGGCCTTCAGATAGCCTTTCATCCTGTTTTTACCGATGGACATGTGTTCCGGGCCTGTCAGCAATGCAATTTTGCGGGCTCCGCCGTGAATCAGGTGCTGTACGATTTTATAAGCGGCATCAGCATCGTCGGCAATAACTTTCGACACGTCTAATTCCTTGGTTGTACGATCGAATAGTACCAAGGGTACTCCCTGGTTTTGGATGTTTTTGATATGCTCGAAGGAGGACGTCGCTTTGGAAATGGAAAGGATGATGCCATCTGTCCGGTTGGCTAAGAAAACATCGATGTTTTTCTTTTCTTTTTCGAAACTTTCGTTGGACGAAGCCACCAACACATTGTATCCGTATTTGTCGGCAATTTCCTCTACTTTTTTCACTACCGTTGCGAAAAAGGTGTTTACAATTTGAGGTACGACTATTCCGATGGTATGGCTTTTGTGGGTTTTCAGAGCAACCGCAATCGGATTGGGACGGTACCCCAGTTCTTTAGCTAAAGCCTGAACCGTTTTACGGGTTTGCTGGCTGATTTCCGGATTATCTTTTAATGCCCGGGAGACAGTCGATACTGAAATGTTTAGCTTTGCAGCCAAATCTTTGATGGTAATGGCTTTCTGTGTCATATTGTTCAAGTTTATAATTTATTTTTCGTCTTCTTTATTTTTATCCTTTGGCTTTTCTGTTTTTTTCAAAGGAGGATAAGCAATTCGTGAATGATAAATATTGGTAAGCATGTCGATAAACACCCGTTTTACGGCAGCTATATCCTTAAAGGTTATGTCTGCGTTCTGGAAACGGCCGTCGGCGACCTGTCCGTCAATGATATCGTTGACCAATTTCGTGATATTATCTTCTGTTTTGTCACGTAAAGTACGGGATACGGCTTCCACGGCATCGGCCATCATGACAACCGAACACTCCTTGCTTACCGGATCGGGACCGGCATAGGTAAATAAGGTTTCGTCTATGGGTTTGTCCGGATATTTGTTTTTAAATGAATTATAGAAATATTTGACCTTGCTTTTACCGTGATGGGTGCGGATAAAGTTGATAATGGCTTCGGGCAAATTGTATTTTTTAGCCAGTTCCTCTCCTTGGGTGACGTGGTTGATGATGTGTTGGGCACTGACGTCGAATTCGCACTGGTCGTGCGGATTAATTCCTCCGGTCTGATTTTCGATAAAATAAATCGGATCGTAGGATTTGCCGATATCGTGGTACAAAGCTCCGGTACGGGTCAGAAGCGGATTTCCCCCGATCCGGTAAATGGCTTCTTCAGCCAGGTTTGCAACCATAAGAGAATGCTGGAAGGTGCCCGGTGCTTTTTTGGTTAATGCCCTTAATGCAGGATGATTGGGGTTTGATAATTCGATTAAGGTGATTTCGGAGATAAAACCGAATATCCGTTCGAATATGTATATTACCGGATAGGTCAAACTCAGCAATAAGCAGTTTACAAATAGCCAGAGCAGGCCGAACAGATGTGTCAGTACAAATTCTCCTTCCTGGGTAAGCAGAAATGCGATGTAAACTGCGACATAGGTCAGAAAGATAAAGAATATCGAAATAAATAACTGTCCCCTGCGTTGTAATTGTGCCAGTCCGAAAATAGCGACGATGCCGGCTGCTATCTGCATAAAAATGTACATATAGCTGTTCGGTGCGAAATAAGATATGAGCAGAGAGGAGCTTAAGAGCAGGTATAAGGCAGAGCGGCTGCCGACCAGTATGTTGACGATGATGACAAAAAACAGCACCGGAAGAGACAGCATATTGATATTTTGGTAATAACCGACACTTCCCAGCAATACGGTTGCCAGAAAAGAAGCATATAAAAATATGAATTCCTTGTTGTTATAAAAAATCCGTTTTTTGGAATAGTAGAAAAATATCGAAAAAATAGTTAAGGCTGTCAATGTCAGAATGATCTGTCCGCCGGTGAGACGGAGGTTGCCCGACGAACTGCCTGCATTATGCCGGTATTCTGTTTTCAAAGAGTTCAATAGTTTGACTTTTTCAGGAGTCACCAATTCTCTTTTGGCAATAATGACTTCACCATTGCGCACCATTCCTTGTGTCAAACTGATGTTCTTCAACTGATTGGCCAGTTGAAGACTTGTTTTCGAGGCGTCGAATTCCAGATTGGGCTGGATGTAGTTGTTCAGGTTCAGACTGAGGATATGTTCCTTGACGGTTTTAGGCAGGGAGAGCGATTGTACCAGTTCGTTTAAAGCCGAATAAGCTTTTTTGAGGGTGTATACGTTCTGAAAATCGACATCCCGTCCGATATTGTTGTGTACGATTTTAATGGTTTTGATATTACCGGCCTCCAAAGCATCCGGAAGTTGTAATATACCGTAGTCATAAAAAACAGCTAATTTTTTGCGAAGTAATTCTATGGCGGCACTGTTGCCCGGTGTCATGTATTTGTCGGTAGCCGCAATAAATTTAGTCAACTGCGTATGCTTGACGTTTTCGTTTAAATTGAAAATCGGAGGTTGTTCTTTAGCAACTTTGGCACTTTCAGCCTCTAATTCGGCTTCTGTTTTATATATCGGGAAGTCGAATGGGGCATACAGGGTTTCATACCGCCAGGGCATACCCTTCTGAAATTCGTATTGGAAACTACCGGCTTTGGGAAATAAAAATACGATTATACTGCAAATAACCAGTATAATGACAATGCGGAAAATAATATTGAATTGTTTTTTCTGCTTTTTATTCGACATAAATATCCTAAGATACGTTTTAATTTGCGACTTAAAGATATAAAGATTTTACAAAAAAAGGTTCCGTTTCCAGAACCTTTTTTTATGCTTATTGGATACCGTTTGTTTCCATTTCCTTGTCCAGCTTTTTTATCAACCCCTGCAGCACTTTTCCCGGTCCGATTTCCAGGAAAGAAGTTGCTCCGTCTGCAATCATGTTTTTCATGATCTGGGTCCATTTTACGGACGATGTCAACTGGGCAACGAGATTTTTTTTGATCTGTTCCGGGTCTGTGTAGGGGTGTGCGTCTACGTTTTGATATACCGGGCATATCGGTGTCGAGAAATGGGTGGCTTCGATAGCGGCAGCCAGTTCCTGACGTGCCGGCTCCATTAACGGAGAGTGGAAGGCACCGCCGACATTTAAGGGAACGACTCTTTTGGCTCCGGCTTCCGATAGCTTGGCACAAGCGGTTTCAATTCCCTTATTGCTTCCGGAGATTACGATTTGTCCCGGACTGTTATAATTGGCGGGAACGACAACCTCGTCTATTTCTGCACAGATTTTTTCTACAATCTGATCATCGAGTCCTAAAACGGCCGCCATGGTTGACGGATTGGCTTCACATGCTTTTTGCATTGCCAGAGCCCGGGCGTGTACCAAACGAAGTCCGTCTTCAAAGGATAAGGCTTTGGCAGCAACCAGAGCAGAAAACTCACCGAGGGAATGACCGGCTGTCATATCCGGTTTTTCAGTCAGGCTGTCAGCCAGAATAACGGAATGCAAAAAGATCGCAGGTTGTGTCACTTTGGTTTGTTTCAGATCGGCATCCGTACCGTTGAACATCAGATCGGTGATACGGAATCCTAAAATATCATTTGCCTTTTCAAATAATTCTTTGGCTTTGGGAGAGTTTTCATAAAGTTCTTTCCCCATCCCAACAAATTGTGCTCCCTGTCCGGGAAATACAAATGCTTTTTTCATATTGCTGGTTTTTAAATTATATGGTGTCAATACAACACCGGATGATTAATTTTTAATGTAAATTCGAACTGATCAGACGGATAAATTCTTCCCGGGTGGCCAGTTTTTCAAAGGCTCCGCTAAAATCAGACGTAGTCGTTACGGAATTTTGTTTCTGTACCCCACGGATTGCCATACACATATGTTTTGCTTCGATAACGACTGCCACACCGAGGGGGTGTAACGTGTTTTGAATGCAGTTTTTGATTTCGTGTGTCAGGCGTTCCTGTACCTGTAAACGGCGGGCATACGTTTCTACAACGCGGGCTATTTTACTTAAGCCTGTGACATAGCCGTTGGGAATGTAAGCGACATGAACCCGTCCGTAAAAAGGGAGCATGTGGTGTTCACAGAGTGAATAGATCTCGATGTCTTTCACGATGACCATTTGCTGATAATCTTCTTTGAACAGTGCGGAGCTTAAAATTTTTTCCGGGTTCTGATAATATCCCTGGGTCATAAACTGCATGGCTTTAGCTACCCGGAGCGGAGTTTTTTGCAGGCCTTCGCGTTCCGGATCTTCACCCAATAGTTTCAGAATTTCCCGGTAATGATAACTCAATTTTTCGGTTTTTTCCGTATTGAAATATTCTACTTTTTGGTAAAATTCAGCTTCGTTTGTAATTTCCTGGTCCATTACTTTTTTCATTTAGATACGGCATGTCGTGTAAAAACAGGCCTGAAAAACGGTACAAAGTAAATATAAATAATTGTAAGTCCATGGACTTACTGAAATCTTTTTAAGCCGTTCTTTCCGTATCTTTGAACAGGTAATAATTTGTTGTAACCGGGGAAATGCCTATATTTGATAGGATAAACAAATGAGATAAAATGATAGAAGTAAAGGCATTTATAGAAAATTACAAGGAAGCTTTCGGAGAAGCGGCCGAGTTGCCTCTTGGGTTTTGGTATTCTGACGAACGTATCGGAATAACAGAAAAGACCGGAGGGTGTTTTTTCAAAGCAATGAAAGATGTACGTGCCGGCCGGATGATCAGCCTGAATGCAGAAGTAATCGGTTGCGGCGGGGGTAAGTTTTATACCGGGTTTACGGAAATGCCGGAGTTTGTTCCGGAGTTTGTTTCTTTGAAGGAAAAGTATAAAAAGACACCGGAAATGGTTGTCGACTATGTGAAGGCTTTGAAGGTACCGTCTGCTTCCCGGCAATATCTTCATTTTGCCCGTATCGATTGTGTGGATTGTTTTGACGAACTGGAAGGCATTCTGTTTTTAGCCGGTCCGGACATGCTTTCCGGTTTGGTAACCTGGGCTTATTTTGATAATAACCGGGAAGATGCCGTTGTGGCTGCTTTCGGTTCCGGATGCAGTACAATTACTCAGGCTGTTGTTGAAAACCGTAAGGGAGGCGACCGGACATTTCTCGGTTTTTTTGATCCTTCGGTGCGGCCTTGGTTTGAGCCCGGCATTTTGAGTTTTATCATACCGATGTCCAGGTTCCGGGTTATGTGTGGGACGATGTGTGATAGTTGCCTTTTCGGTACTCATGCATGGGGGAAAATCAGGGAACGGATGAACGGTTAATTTTCATTTTTTTCTTCGTCATTTTGGGTCATATTCGATAGTGTTATTTTTTCCTGCTCTGAAAACGGGGATTTCCGGAAATGACAGTCGGCTATCTCACAATGTTTGCAATGTGCCATCCGGCAGGGATCGGAGTGAATGGAAATTTGTATTTGGGGAGAAAAATTGGTTGTAAGTGTTTTCCTGAGGTTTTCACAAGCTTGATGCCCTTCGGTAAGATTGTAGTAAAAGGGTAGAGTCAGGTCACAATCGATGTAGAGATAACTTCCGTATTTTATGATTTTTGTGTTGTGAATATCTATCCAGTCGGGTTGGCGGTGTTTGTTGATGCTTTCTGCCATGTCGTTTAATGTCTTGTCGTCGGCTTTATCCAGTAAGCCGGCGACTGTTTTTTTGAGAATAGATATGCCTGACAGGATAATGATACTTCCGAATATGAGGGCCAGAGCGCTGTCGATCCACTCGATACCGGTGTAATAAAGCAATAAGAGTCCGATGACGAGTCCGATTGTGGAGTAAGTGTCCGATTGCAAGTGTTTTCCGCCGGCAATCAGTGCTATAGAGTTGTATTTTTTCCCCGCTTTTATACTGAACCAGCCCATGAAATAATTGATCAGGCCTGCGGCAGCAACGACAATGATACCGATGTCGAGTTTACCGATAGAGGCCGGAGAAAAGAGTCTCTGTATGCCTTCATAGATAATTAACCCTCCGGCAAGGGCGATCAGTATTCCCTCTATTGAGGCTGATATCAGTTCTATTTTACCATGTCCGAACGGATGCTCTTTGTCTTTGGGTTTAGCTGCCCATCGCAGGCTGAACAGGCTGATGATTCCGGCTACGATATTGACGATACTTTCCATAGCATCGGTAAGAATACCGACAGAATTGGTTATATAAAAGGCGATAAATTTTCCGCCTAAAATCAATAGGGAGATAAGTACAATCCATTTTTGGATTTTTTGTTTTATGAAATCTTCGTTCATTTGGCCGTAAATTAATCCATTCGTAAGGCGGGTATGGCTTTTTTATCACGTTTGTTATCTGTCTTCCTTGCTGTCGGTTTGCAGTTGTGCGGGGAAGGAATTACCGCCGTTTATGATTTTAGCAAAGATAGAAAATAAAACCGAGAGTAAGAGCCGGTTAAAACAGGCGTGTCGTAGCGAGGGGATTTTATGCCTCGGCTTGCTTTACGAAGATACAATTATTTGTTTCTTTTTGTCATACAATAATGGAAGGGGGATAAATTATCCGTATATTTGAAAAACGATAATATTGAAAAATCATGATCGAAATTCCCGAATCTGCCATTATCAGTCGTCAGGCTGCCGGAGTGCTTACAGGCAGGAGAATAGCCGAAGTGATACCTGCAACCAGTCCGCACAAGTTTACCTGGTATAACGGGGACCCGGCCGGATATCCTGAAGTATTGGAAGGACGCAGTATTGAGACCGTCGATGGGCATGGGGCATTCATCGATTTGGTGATGGATAAGGATACGCATCTTTTAATCAGTGACGGGACGATTATGCGTTACGGTCAGGCCGGGGAACTCCATCCGGTAAAGCATCAGCAACTCCTTGTATTGGACGACGGGAGTTTTTTGGTGTTTACGGTAGCGATGTATGGGGGAATTTATGCTTTCCAGAGAGAATATGACAATCCTTATTACCAGGGAAGTATTCACAAGTTAAATCCCTTGGCAGAAGCTTTTGATGAAGTTTATTTTGAAAATATGGTCCGGGGATTGAAAAAAGATGTATCCGCCAAGGCTCTGTTGGCGACAGAACAACGTATACCGGGACTTGGAAATGGGGTTGTACAGGATATTTTATACAATGCCGGTATTCATCCCAGGCGCAAGGTATCTACCCTTGGGGATCTTGAAAAATCCGATTTGCTGTACAGTATGAAAGGAACTTTGGCAAATATGGTTGAATTGGGGGGCCGGGATACCGAAAAAGATTTTTTCGGGAATTGGGGAGGTTATAAGGTTATTTTATCTAAGAATACATACAAAGAGCCGTGTCCGAATTGCGGACATGAGATTATCCGGGAGGCTTATTTGGGAGGAACGGTATACTATTGTCCGGTTTGCCAGCCTTTGGAACTGAAATGATATTTTTGACCTGAAATGATAAACAGATTGACGATGGAACTGATGTTAAGTATTGATATTGAAAAGTGTATCCGTTGCGGGAAATGCGTGAAAATTTGTCCTTCTATGATTCTGGGACAAGAGAAGACAGGAGGGGAGATACGGGTGTTAGCCCCGGAAAATTGTATCCGTTGCGGACATTGTGTGGCGGTCTGTCCGACAGGAGCTGTCGTACATGCAGATTTTCCGCCGGAAAAAGTACATGCGTTTGATTATAAAGATTATCCTGCAGCTGAGCAAATGATGTTGCTGTGCCGCGCCAGGCGGTCGAACCGGGCTTTTGCTGAAAAACCGGTGCCGGAAGCTTTACTGTCACAGATTGTAGAGGCGGCTTATCGGGCACCGACCGCCAGTAATGCGCAGGAGGTCGGATTTACCTTGGTCACCGATCCGGCTAAATTACGGTTGATAACAGAATTTACTTTAGGGGTATTCGGTAAGGCTCTGAAAAAAATGCGGCATCCTTTATTACGACCTTTGGTAAAATGGACAATGCCCGATGCATTGCGTTACGAGCCGGTGTTTGAGCGGTTATTACGGGAGGATGCCCAAGGTCATGATATGATTTTACGGAATGCGAAAGCGGTCCTTTTGATTCATACGCCGCAAGCCAGCCGTTTCGGATGTCAGGATGCGAACCTGGCTTATCAGAATGGATCGTTGATGGCGGAGTGCCTGGGAGTAAGTCAGTTTTATACGGGCTTTGTCTGTTCAGCTATTCAGCAGGACCGTAAGAGCCATTTGGAGAAAATGCTGGGTATTGAAGGGCAGATTCATGCCGGAATGGCTTTGGGAATGCCTGCTTTCCGGTATGTGAATTATATCGACCGGCTGGGGCTGAGAGAAAATACATTGTAGTTGATCATTTATGATATACGATTTTCTTTTTCACAGGGCCGGATGTGTGTTTAATCTAAACTATTAAATGTGGGATTTACGGGAATATCTCATTTTTCAATATACTGTATACATTGAGGTTTGCATATTCTCCGGAAATCATTAATTCTCCGGCCCGTTCGATTCCTTCCCAACGAAATCCCAGGCGTTTCGGAATCGCATTACTGGGTACGTTCCCGACAGCACAACGGATCTGAATACGTTGCATGCCCCGGTATTGCACTGCCCATTCACATAAGCAACGCACACAGCGGGTCATTATTCCCTGTCCCTGAAATTCAGGCAAAAGCCAATAACCGATTTCAGTCCGATGATTGACCCGGTCGGTCGTCACAAAGCCGATTAAGCCACAAAATACCCCTTTTTTTTCAATCACCATCACCAAATTCCTTTCTTCAAAAGGTACGGCAAGGACTTCACGTAGAAAAGCTTCTTCATCTTCTACGGTATGCAGTCGCAAAACAAAGGGCAGCCAGGTCTTCAGATAATCCCGGTGATCATATATGGCCTGCCAGACAGGGGCTGCATCATCCAAACGGGCTTCCCGCATGGTAACATCTTCATATACTTCGAGTACACCTATTGTTTCCTGCTCCGACATTGCAATCATCATTTATTATTCCTCTTTTTACATAAGGAGGGTTGTGTGTTCAATCTAAAATCTAAAATCGTAAATTTAAAATCAACGATCTATATGTATAAATTCACTACCAAATATACTTAAATAGACTGGAAAAATATATCTTCGCCGGAAAATAAAATTCCGTATAAAAAATAACGATGACGAAACTTCTCACAACTCTATCGGCTGTGTTTTTGTTTTTTTCGGTCAGCACAGCCGGTACATTGCAAAAACAAATCCGTTCCATCCTGAAAGATAAAAAAGCGATGATCGGTGTTGCTGTATTATACAATGGAAAAATAACGGTTTCCGTGAACAACGATCAGGGGTATGCCATGTTAAGTACTTTTAAATTCCCTTTGGCATTGGCCGTATGTGATTATCTCGACCGACAAAAATTGCCGCTCGAAACGGAAATTTATGTATCCAAAGCAGACCTGCACCCCGATACTTACAGTCCTCTGAGAGACAAACAACCGGAGGGTGACTTTCATATATCGATCAAAGAATTGCTCCGATACTGTGTATCCCTGAGCGATAACAATGCCTGTGATATACTGATCCGTTATATCGGAGGCATCGAAAGACTCCAGCAATATATCGCAGATCTGGGTTTCCCGGATATGGTAATCGTTGCTACGGAAACACAAATGCATCAACAGACAGGCAACCAGGCCCTGAACAGAACCCGCCCTTCCGCGGCAGTTCTGTTATTCGAGTAATTCCTGCAAAAAAAATTATTGTCGGCAACTTACCAGGATTTTCTCGAGCAAATTTTAATTGAGACAACAACCGGAGCGAACAAACTCAAAGGACTTTTACCGTCCGGCACTCTTGTCGGTCATAAAACGGGCAGTTCCGACCGGAATGCGGCCGGCTTGAAAATCGGTGATAACGACATGGGATTTGTTTATCTCCCCAACGGTAATTATTTCGTTATAGCCGTCTTCATTATGGACTCCATGGAAGACGACGACACAAATGCTTCCATTATTGCCCGAATTTCCAGGACCGTTTATGACCATTACAATAAATAATTCAATAACAGAACAATTTATAATCCGCAACGATGACAGAAAAAGAAAAAGCGAGACAAGGTTTACTATACGATGCTAATTATGATCCTGCGCTGGCACTGGAAAGAGAACAGTGTCAATCCCTTTTATTTCAATACAATCAGCTCTCTCCTCAACAATCTTCTGAAAAGAAGCAGATACTGCAAAAATTATTAGGCAAAACCGGAAAAAATTTCATTTTCACACCTCCTTTTTTTTGTGATTACGGCTACAATATAGAAATCGGAGAAAATTTTTATGCCAACACAAATCTGGTAATCCTGGATGCAGCCAAAGTGCGGGTCGGCGACAATGTCTTTATCGCTCCCCATGTCGGCATATACACAGCAGGCCATCCTTTGGATATCGGACAAAGAAATGCCGGTCTGGAATACGCCCGGCCGATAACTATCGGTAACAACGTATGGATCGGCGGTCACGTCGTTCTTTTACCCGGTGTCAGTATCGGCGACAATACGACAATCGGAGCCGGCAGTGTCGTAACCAAAAACATTCCGGCCAACGTATTGGCTGTGGGAAATCCTTGCCGGGTTATCCGTCCGGTATCGCCAAAAGAAAACAAATAGTTTACAATAAAATTTACAAACATTATACTTTTATGTGATAAATTAATCTGTATTATTGGTCCAGACAATTAATATTCTTTACCTTTAGTCGAAAGTTTTACCCGAAATTATACATCAACTTCCTGTTGATCTCTTTCACGTATATTTTTACCCTCAAAATAAATGTTATGGAAAGAAAGAAAAAACGACTCACCACTCAAACGGGTTCTCCTGTCGGCGATAACAAGAACTCCCGCACGGCAGGGCCTAAAGGTCCTGAATTACTCGAAAACGTATGGTTGCTTGAAAAGCTGGCCCATTTCAACCGGGAACGTATTCCGGAACGTATTGTACATGCTAAAGGCTGCGGTGCATTCGGTACTTTTACCGTCACCCACGACATCACCCGCTATACCCGGGCAAAGATTTTTTCCGAAATCGGTAAAAAAACTGAAATGTTTGCCCGTTTTTCTACTGTAGCGGGAGAAAGAGGTGCTGCCGATACGGAAAGGGATGTGCGTGGATTTGCGTTGAAATTTTACACCGAAGACGGTAACTGGGATCTTGTCGGTAATAATACTCCCGTATTTTTTGTCCGTGATCCATTGAAATTTCCGGATTTTATTCACACCCAGAAGCGAGACCCCAAAACCAACCTCCGTAGCAATACCGCAATGTGGGATTTCTGGAGTCTTTCTCCCGAAACCCTTCACCAGGTAATGATATTGATGAGTGACCGCGGAATTCCTCAAAATATGCGGCAACAACATGGTTTTGGCAGCCATACATTCAGTTTTTACAATGACAAGGACGAACGAGTATGGGTTAAATTTCACATGATCAGTCAGCAGGGTATCGCTAACTATACTAATGCAGAAGCAGAGCAAATCGTCGGTAAAGACCGGGAACACTCTCAACGCGATCTTTTCGAGAATATCGAGAAAGGTAATTTCCCGCGTTGGAAAATGTGTGTGCAGATTATGCCCGAACACGAAGCACATACTTACCGTTTCAATCCCTTCGATCTGACGAAAGTATGGAGTCACAAGGACTATCCCCTCATTGAAGTTGGTATCATCGAGCTGAACCGCAATCCCGAAAATTATTTTGCCGATGTCGAACAGGCTGCGTTCAATCCGGCCGATGTCGTTCCGGGAATCGGATTCTCTCCCGACAAAATGCTGCAAGGACGCCTCTTTGCTTATGGTGATGCACATCGTTACCGGCTTGGTGTTAATGCAGACTTGATTCCGGTTAATCGTCCCCATTGTCCGGTAAGCAACTATCACCGGGACGGCTATATGCGTGTCGATGAAAATGGGGGAGGAAGTGTCAATTACGAACCCAACAGTTTCGACGGACCGGTTTCCGACACACATTACAACTATCCGCCGCTTTCACTGGAGGGGGCTGCCGATCATTACGGACAGGACCACGATTTTTACACACAGCCCGGTGATCTTTATCGTTTGCTTCCCGCTGACGAAAAAGACCGCCTGACCTCTAATTTTACGGCTGCGACAGCCGATGTGCCGGAACACATCCGTATTCGGGCTATCGCCCGCTTCTATCAGGCCGACGAAAATTGCGGTAAAGATATGGCACGGAAAACAGGCATCGATATCCATAAAATTCTGGAAGAAGTCAAACGCCAGCAAACAGAAGAAAGATAATTTACACCGATATGTAAGGTGTGAGATTCTACCGTCTTTCAGAGGTTTCGTTTTTGTTTATAGCCTCTGACTAGGACTTTATAACGAACGGGAGTTCCGGCAGTCAATCGCCGGAAAACTCCTGTTTGCTAATTCGTTTTTTTAATCGGATACCTGTATTTCTACAATCTGTAATTTTCTTTTTTCCGCGCAGCGATAATCAGCATCATGGGACGGCGCATTTCGTCTTTCATGCCTTCAATAGAAAGCATACGTACAGGCGGTTGAGGTTCTACGATGTTTAACAGTTCAAAACCGTTCGTCAGCAAGCCGTTCAGATAAGTTGTAAGCGTTTTGTGATATTTTGTCACTTCTTCACCTAAAAAATGTGCTTTGCGTTCTCCCTCGTAAAAGTAATTGTCGACCGGAAAGTGTAAGATTTTCCCATCTTTATCGGAATACCAATCCTGTGTTCCATAAGCCGTGAAGACCGGATGTTCTACCGAAAAAACGAAAAATCCCCCATCGGTCAGGCAGGCGTTTACTTTTCGGACAATATCTTCAAAAGACCGGAGATAGTGGAACGCCAATGAACTCATGACGATGTCGAAGTTACCGGGTTTAAAATCAATGTCTTCTATCGGCATGCAAAGGTATTCGATTTGTGGATATGTCGTCTTTTTTTGGGCTATAGCCAACATTTTTTGGGATATGTCGATGCCTGTAACAGAAACGGCGCCTTGCTCTATGGCATAAATACAATGCCAACCGTAGCCGCATCCTAAATCGAGCACCCTTTTACCGTTGAAATCAGGCAATAACTTTTTTAAGGTTTCCCATTCTCCTGCACCGTGAAGTCCTTCTTTAGAGCGGCTCATCTGACTGTATTTTTCAAAAAATACAGGATCATCGTATTTGTTTTCCGGCATGTTTTAATTTTATTTTCAGATACAAAGTAATGAAAATTTCCGGATTGAACCGATGGATCAGGTGCGTATTTTATGCTCTGATGGTGAGTTACCGGAAAAAACGGGTGAATATCGTTTTTCAAAAGGAGAAGGGTATTTTATCGATATTGCTCTGACGAGGGCAAGCATCCGGTTTCCGGGTAAGATCAAAAAAATCGTACAAACAGACGTCCGTACGATTTTTATTTATTTCCGGAGTATTTCACTCCTTATGCGAGATTAATATCTGCGATTGGAATTGTAACCTCCACCGCGGTTTGAGTTGTAACCTCCGCGACTGTTGTTACCGCGATTGTTGCCTCTGTTTTCACGGGGTTTGGCTACGGATACATTGATAACCTTACCGTCGTATTCAGCTTGGTTCAATTCGTTAATAGCCTTTTCAGCTTCTTCGTCGTTAGACATTTCTACGAAGCCGAAGCCGCGGGAACGTCCTGTTTCGCGGTCTGTAATGACTTTAGCAGAAGAAACTTCACCGTATTCGCTGAATAACTGGTTTAAATCGGCGTCGCTTATGCCGAAACTTAAATTTGAAATGTAAATGTTCATTGTAAATAAACTTGAAAAAATAATTAATAAATAAATGAGGTTGAAAAAAATTGAACGGAAAGTCTGTTAAAACAATAAAACATTTACTGTTGTCTAAGAATTTCGAATACCAAAAATATTTCTTCTCAATTACGGGGTAAAGGTAAGATTATTAATTGAATTGCCGTTATAAAAAATGTAATTTATTTTATACTAAAATTTTATCTTTATTTATAGACGGAAGTCATCCTGGAAAATTGAGCTGCACAGCATGAAAATTCAGGCATTCAGCTTCTTCTGCACCGCTTCCAGAGGTTGTCACCGGAAGGAATAAAATGTTTGAGACACATTGGGGATACAGGCGACCAACGGCGTAAAAGGAGGGCCGGACCGGAATGAAATGTAAATTCCGGAATTTATAGCTTCTTTTTCTGAAAATATTCTTTCAATCGGGTAAAATCTTGTACTTTTGTTAGCACTAGATTATAAGCCTGAAGATATGTACAATGTAAAATCAAAAGTAGCGGAGGAGTTTATTGACGACGCAGAGATTTTATCTACCATAGAATATGCCCAAGCCAATAAAAATAACCGGCAGCTGATAGAAAGCCTGATAGAACGGGCCCGGAATTGTAAAGGACTGACACATCGTGAAGCAGCCTTGTTGCTCGAATGCGAAGATCCCGGTCTTATAGAGAAGATGTTTGAGGTTGCCAAAGAAATCAAGCAAAAATTTTACGGCAACCGTATTGTTATGTTTGCTCCGCTGTATTTATCCAACTACTGTGTGAATGGCTGTGTTTATTGTCCCTATCATGCGAAAAACAAGACGATAGCACGCCGTAAACTGACCCAGGAGGAAATCCGTCAGGAGGTGATCGCCCTTCAGGACATGGGACATAAGCGTCTTGCCCTTGAAGCCGGAGAGCATCCGGCGATGAATCCCATAGAGTATATTCTGGAGAGTATAAAGACAATATATTCCATTAAGCATAAGAACGGAGCTATCCGCCGCGTGAATGTCAATATTGCGGCAACGACGGTGGAAAATTATCAGAAATTGCGGGATGCGGGAATAGGTACTTATATTCTTTTTCAGGAAACTTACCATAAGAAGAATTACGAAGCTTTACATTCCAGCGGTCCTAAGAGCAACTACGCCTATCATACCGAAGCGATGGACCGTGCGATGGAAGCAGGGATAGATGACGTGGGTATTGGAGTATTGTACGGATTGAATACCTATCGTTATGATTTTATCGGGTTGCTGATGCATGCGGAACATTTGGAAGCGACATTCGGGGTAGGACCGCACACAATCAGTGTACCTCGTTTGTGTGATGCCGATGATATCGATACGGATGATTTTGCCAATACTGTTCCCGACGATATTTTCCGGCGAATTGTAGCCGTGATCCGGATTGCGGTGCCTTACACCGGGATGATTGTTTCTACCCGGGAATCTCAAGCTTCCCGGGAAAAAGTGCTGGATATCGGTGTGTCGCAGATCAGTGGCGGATCGCATACCAGTGTCGGCGGATATGTCAATAAGGAGGAATTTGATGAAACGACTTCTCAGTTCGATGTTTCCGACCGCCGTACTTTGGACGAGGTGGTGTCGTGGTTGCTGGATTTAGGATATATTCCAAGTTTTTGTACGGCTTGTTATCGTGCCGGACGTACAGGCGACCGTTTTATGTCTTTGGTAAAGTCAGGACAGATAGCCAATTGCTGTCAGCCGAATGCCTTGATGACGTTGAAAGAGTATTTGGAAGATTATGCTTCGCCGGAGACCCGTTTGAAGGGAGAACGGATGATTGAAGCAGAAATGCAGCGGGTGCCTAACGAGAAAGTACGTTGTATTGCTGTGGAAAATCTGGAAAGAATTGCCAAAGGCGAACGGGATTTCAGGTTCTGATTCCAGAAATATTCCGATGATGATTTGATATATCGGGAGCAGCTTATCGGTAAAGCTGTTCCCGATATATTGTTTAGAGAAAGCTTTATGTTTATTTCCGGTTATATGTACAAACGGACCCGGTTTTCGCAAAAAATCCCAATCGGTATGAATTTTAAGCCGACATAAATCAGCCTGTTATTTTTTAATTTAAAGTTTGATTCTCTTTGACCGGGAGATCGGAATCTTTGGGAACAATATGAGATTGTAAATCGTAAATTAAAAATTTACGGGAAGCAAAGTATTATATGGTATAAATTGAAAAATCAGGTAAGGATATGAAGGCAATGGTATTGAAGAAATTCGGAGGGATAGAGAACTTTGTATTGGAGGATATTTCGAAGCCGCAAGTAAAGGCGGGAGAGGTATCGGTCCGGGTTATAGCGATCGGTCTTGATCCGATTGATGTGAAAACCCGCAGAGGGGGTGGGGTGGCTTCCGGGTATGAAGGGGATGCTCCGATGGTATTGGGATGGAGTATTTCCGGAATTGTGGATCGGGTAGGGCCGGGGGTCGAGAATTTTTCAGCCGGAGACGCTGTTTTCGGAACAGTAAATTTTCCGGGGCGGGGAGGTGCCTATGCTGAATATGTTGTGGCTCCCGCCGGCCAGCTGGCCCGGAAACCGTCCGGAATTTCTTTTACGGATGCAGCCGGGGCTACATTGGCGGCTTTGACAGCCTGGCAGGCGTTGGTAGACAGGGGGCATGTGAAGCAAGGCGATAAGGTGCTTGTTCATGGGGCTGCCGGAGGAGTCGGAAGTTTTGCCGTACAGATCGCTAAATTTTTCGGGGCCTGTGTAATAGGAACAGCTTCCGGTGAAGATATCGGTTGCGTGAAACAACTCGGAGCAGATGAGGTGATCGATTATAAAAATCAACGGTTTGAAGAGATTACTTCCGGATTCGACCTGATCCTGGATACGATCGGAGGGGAAAATTTTGTGCGTTCATTAAAAGTGCTCAAACCGGAAGGGGTGATTGTATTGTTGCCTTCGGATAAAAAAGACGAAGCGGAAAAGGCGATGCAGGACCGGTATGTCCGGAATTATTATCACATACTTGTGCATCCCAATGGAAGAGAAATGCAAAAGATAGCTTCTTTACTTGGGACGGAAGACCTAAAAGTAAGGATTGGTAAAGTTTTTCCTTTCAGGCAGTTGCCTGAAGCCCATGCAGCTTTAGAAAACAGAAAAGTCAGAGGAAAGATCGTTGTTTCCTTAGCCGATTTGGGTGGAGAGATGTCGGTTTGTTAGGAATTATTAAAGGACGGTGTAACAAATGTGACGTTCATTGAAGGCCGGAGCTATTATCTTTGTACAAAAAAGATAGTAAATTAATGAAAGGAAAGAGAAAAATTATCAGCATAGACGAGTCGTTGTGTAATGGATGTGGTGCTTGTGTTGCCGGATGTCATGAAGGAGCTTTACAATTGATAGATGGAAAAGCCCGGATTGTGAGTGAACTCTATTGTGACGGCTTGGGGGCTTGTATCGGAGAATGTCCTGCCGGAGCAATAACGATAGAAGAACGGGAAGCGATGCCTTATGACGAGCGGGCTGTAATGGCCCGGATTGTGCCCCAGGGAGAAGAAACCGTTAAAGCCCATTTGGAACACTTACAAAAACACGGAGAGACGGCTTATGTCCGTCAGGCCCTTGACTATTTGAAAGAGTCCGGGATAATGATGAATTTTTTACCTTCTGGCCCGGAGGATAGAGAAACCTCATCCGGCATGGAAAAACCTTTGCCTTGCGGATGTCCCGGTAGTATGTCCCGTTCTTTTGTCGCTCCGGCTAAAGTTTCCGGGACGACTCATGGGGAAGTTCAATTACCGTCACAGCTTAGTCAATGGCCGGTGCAATTACATCTGCTGAATCCCCAAGCCGGTCATTTCCAAGGTGCGGATGTTGTATTGGCAGCCGATTGTACGGCTTATGCCTACGGGGATTTTCATCGTCGTTTCCTTCGGAACCGTACGCTTGCAATTGCTTGTCCCAAATTAGACTGTAATAAAGAATCTTACGTGGCCAAACTCGTCGGTATGATCGATTCGGCCGGGATCAATACATTGACTGTTGTTATTATGGAGGTTCCCTGTTGTGGAGGACTGGTACGCATTGCCCGGATGGCAGCAGAACAGGCAAGCCGTAAAGTACCCCTTAAAAAAGTGGTTGTTGGTGTACAAGGGGAGATTGTAGAAGAAACCTGGCTTTCTTAAATATGCCTCGATAATCCCGCCAAACGATTTCTGATACGACTGAGCGATTGAGCGGTGATTCCCAGATAGGACGCGATGTATTTCAAAGGAACAGCCCGGATGATTTCGGGTTGTTTTTCCAGGAGGGTGACGTAGCGTTCTAAGGCCGTACGATTGTACGAGTCCAGCCAGGCCACCTCGATTTCAAGCATGAAATTTTCGAGTATTTTCCGGCCTAAATTGGCCAGGGAAATAGAAGACTGAAACAGTTGTTCCAGTTTGGATCTGGACAGGCAATAGGCTTCGCTGTCCGTTACGACTTCCAGGGTCAGGTGTGAAGGAAGATTCGAAGTATATCCCCATACAGAGAGAGCCATTTCTCCTTCGGAGACAAACCATAACGTCACTTCGACTCCGTCTTTAAATGTATATGCCCGCCATACGCCTTGGGTGATAAAATACAGGTTACTGTTTATTTCCCGTTCATGGACGACAATATCTTTCGGGGTAAAGGATATTTTTTCCGCGTCTTTCAGTAACAGCCGGATTTCCTGCCCGGAGACGGCAAAATGTTCGGCTATTTTCTCGAAGGTATTGTCTTTCATTGTTTTTTACCTTGTTTTAAATAATAGAGGGCAATGATTACAAAGGTAAATAATTCTGTGAATGGGACAGCTAACCAGATGCCTTTAATCCCTAAAATAAGCGGAAGACAAGTAAAGTTCAGGGATAAAATAACAATGCCCCGCAATACGGTAAAAATCGTTGCCGGCCGGAATGATTCGATGCTTTGATAATATCCGATGCAGACGATATTAAGTGCAAAGAAAATAAATCCGAGTGAGAACCATGGAATCCCGTGTACGGCAATTGTATATGCCGGCCCGGTATCTCCTAAAAATAAGGCTACGACAGCAGTGCATAAGGCAATCGTAAGTAATGTGGCAATCGAACCGCATATCACGGCATAGGTTACGGAGAGGCGGAATGCCTGTTTTACCCGTTTCCATTGCTTTATTCCGTAATTGTAACTGATGATGGGCTGTGTGGACTGGGCTATAGCATTGTTTATCATAAAAACAATGGGAAAGCAGTAGCAGGCGACACTGTATGCAGCAACACCGTTTTCGCCTAAATAGTGAATGAAAACGTAATTCCCTACCAATAACATACAGGCAATGGCAGCTTCACTAAGGAATGCGGAAAAGCCTAATTTTACCATATAGCCGATATTTCTTACAGTCAGGCGTATGCTTTTACGGGTGAATTTCGGCCGGTAGAGGTGTAATACATTTGCATATTTCAGTAAATAAACCAGAATCATGATGCTACCGATAACAACTGAGATTACGGATGCCAAAGCAGCTCCTGCCAAGCCGTAATCCAGCGGATATACGAAAACATAGTCTAATACAAGGTTAATTAAGGCCGGAATAGCGCTGCATAGCATGGCGAACGTCGGTGAGCCGTCCAGTCGGATAACAAATAATCCTATACTTAACAGCATGTTGAATGCCAGAAAGGGGACGATCCAGTTCATGTATTCCAATACCAAAGGCAACAGGGCCTCCGAACTTCCCAACAGATAGGCGACATCGGTTCTGAATACCATAACGACAGCGGATAACAGTAGTGTGAGGCAGAGAGAAACGGAAAGTGCCTGGGTAATATTGATGCAGGCAACTTTTATTTTGTGCTGTGACAGGTGGATGGAGGCGACGATTGAAGCTCCGACACCGAACATCAGGCCTATGCCGGTGGATAGCATGAAAAAAGGAGCGACGATGTTTACGGCAGCGAGGGCATCACTTCCTATCCCCCGGCCTACAAAGATACCGTCGGCAATGGTGATTGTTGCTGCAAGAACCATCCCCAACAGGGTCGGAATGAACATTTTACGAAATAATCTGGGGATATTCATTGTCCCGAAGTCAATATTGTCCTGCATCATCTCCTCTTTATGCTTAATTTCAGGCTGCAAAAGTAGGTATCCTTTTTTCGGAAAAAGTTATCGTTAGGGTAAAAAATAAACTAAAAAGTAAGCCTTAGAGAAAGGAAAATCTTATTTGCGGCGGAAAGAAGTGATTTCCAGGCAGAACAGATGAAATTTTTAAATGTAAGTTTTTCAAACGGATGAAATTACAGGGGATGAGGTAATAAAGAATGGCGGGATTTATTAAATTTACCGTCCGGATTTCTCTCTCGGAATCAGTTACGGATAAAATTCGGAAATCGTATATTTCGCCTGTCATTGATATTGCCGGTTTTATTGAACGGAGACCGTTGCCGGCCGTGTTTTTAGAATGGTATTGACGGTAGTCGGTTCATACTTGTATTAATTTTATAGGATTAAGATTTCAGGGGTCTTGGGGAATCTATAATTTTGCATACTAAATTTTGCTTTATGGACAGCATATTGATTATAGATGATGAGCCGCAGATACGCAAGCTGCTTTCGCGTATTATGGAGCTGGAGGGGTATGAGGTGTGGCAGGCTGCCGATTGTCAGTCGACGTTGAAACAGTTGAAGCTGCACCGGCCGCAGGTGGCCCTGTGTGATGTATTTTTGCCGGATGGGAACGGGGTGGAGTTGGTGAGCACAATAAAACGACTTTATCCGGAAATTGAGGTGATTTTACTAACGGCTCACGGAAATATTCCGGATGGGGTACAGGCTATTAAAAACGGGGCTTTTGATTATATTACGAAAGGTGACGATAATAATAAGATCATCCCGCTGATCAGCCGGGCTATGGAACAGGCCAAAAAAAATATAGGAGAAAATGTAAGTAAGGATGTGTCTGTTATAGGGACGTTCGATATGATTCTGGGAAAATCGGCTTGTTTGCAGGAAGCGGTGAAACTGGCACAGAAAGTTGCTGCAACGGATGTCACTGTATTACTGACAGGCGAAACCGGGACGGGGAAAGAAGTATTTGCACAGGCGATTCATTATAACAGTCGTCGCCGTGAACGTGCGTTTATGGCCGTCAATTGCTCTGCATTTAGCAAAGATTTACTGGAAAGTGAATTATTCGGGCATAAAGCGGGAGCCTTTACCGGGGCTGTAAAAGATAAAAAAGGACTTTTTGAAGTGGCAGATAACGGAACAATTTTTCTCGATGAAATCGGAGAAATGGCTTACGATTTGCAAGCCAAACTGTTGCGGGTGCTTGAAACAGGAGAGTATATTAAAATCGGGGATACGAAACCGACTAAGGTAGATCTGCGGATTATTTCTGCTACCAACCGCGATTTGAAAAAAGAGGTTGTAGAGGGACATTTCAGAGAGGATCTGTATTATCGTTTGTCCGTTTTTCAAATTCATTTGCCTCCGTTGCGTGAGCGTCGGGAAGATATCGAATTATTGGCCCGTTCTTTTGTGCGTCTTTTCTCCCAAAAACTGAATAAAGAGATCGGGAGTATCACTCCCGGTTATTTGAATGTTTTGCAAACTAACGAATGGAAAGGGAATATCCGGGAATTGCGTAATGTGATCGAACGTAGTATGATCGTTTGTGACGGTCAGCTCACAGTGGAGGACTTACCTTTTGAGTTGCAAAATATCCATGTAGCCGATGCCGGTAGTCTGAATTATCCGGAATTTGAATTGGCAGCGGTCGAGAAACGTCATATTGCCCGGGTGCTTCAATATACACGCGGTAATAAAACAGAGGCGTCCCGTTTATTGAAAATCGGTTTGACGACCTTATATCGTAAAATTGAAGAATACGGACTTTCATGATGCTGTCGCTGTATTTCAGTGTGTAAATTGTTTGACAGCCTGATTTGTTATCGGATTTTTCGAATCTGCAATCGTCAATCTACAATCACGAATCGTGATTTATAAATTAAAAACTGTATCATTTTGGTAAGGGACCTTTTCATTTTGGAAAGGTCTTTTTGTTTTTATTATTACCCTTCTCTCTGTATCTATTTATCTATCAAAATGTTTTGAATGCTGTCGTCGTTGTGGCACGAGCTTGGCATATTCGTCAATCGGTTAATGATAATATTTATTTAATAAAATGATTATGGACTTCATTTCGATTGGATTTTTAGTGTGTGTACTGAGCGGGATTGCTTGCTTTTGGTTTTTCTTCAAATGCATAGATTGGTTTGAAAAGATTTAATAAAAAGGAGGAATTATAAGATGTACACGGTTTTATTTATTCTAAGTATTGTGATGTTCGGGTATCTGCTGTATGTGCTGGTAAAGCCCGAAGAATTTTAAAATGATGTAGTATGAATACGGAAATTTTAGGGGTAATTGTGCAAATTGTTCTGATGGTAGCGATCAGTTATCCGTTGGGAAAATATATTGCTAAAGTTTTTAAAGGTGAAAAGACGTGGTTGGATTTCATGAAACCCATCGAGCGTTGGATTTTTAAATTGAGTGGCATTCATCCGGAAAAAGAGATGAACTGGAAACAGTTTCTGAAAGCTTTGCTGACAGTGAATTTATGTTGGTTTCTTTGGGGAATGCTGTTGTTAGTCATGCAAGGTGTCTTGCCGTTGAATCCGGATGGGAATCCCGGGCAGACGGCTCATCAGGCATTCAATACCTGTATCAGTTTTATGGTGAACTGTAACTTGCAGCATTATAGCGGCGAAAGTGGATTGACTTATTTTACACAGTTGTTTGTAATTATGTTGTTCCAATTCATTACTGCTGCCTGTGGTATGGCTGCGATGGCCGGAATTATGAAAGCTCTGGCAGCAAAGACAACCAAAACAATCGGAAATTTCTGGAATTATTTGGTATTGAGTTGTACCCGTATTCTGTTGCCGCTTTCGTTAATCGTCGGTTTTATTTTGATACTTCAGGGAACGCCGATGGGATTTGACGGTAAGATGGAAGTAACTACGCTGGAAGGAGCGACTCAACTGGTTTCGCAAGGACCAACGGCGGCGATTGTGCCGATCAAGCAGTTGGGGACCAACGGCGGTGGCTATTTCGGGGTCAATTCTTCTCATCCTTTGGAAAATCCGACTTATCTGACGAATATGGTGGAATGTATAGCGATATTGATTATTCCGATGGCTATGGCTCTTGCATTTGGATTTTATTTACGCCGTAGAAAGTTGGGGTATTGTATTTATGGGGTGATGCTGGTCGCTTATTTAATCGGCGTTGGTATTAATGTTAGCCAGGAAATGGGCGGAAATCCGCGGATAGATGAGATGGGGATTGCACAGGGAAACGGAGCGATGGAGGGGAAAGAGGTTCGCTTGGGAGCGGGAGCTACGGCTTTGTGGAGTGTAACGACTACGGTGACGTCTAATGGTTCGGTTAACGGTATGCATGATTCTACGATGCCGCTTTCCGGTATGATTCAAATGCTGAATATGCAAATTAATACCTGGTTCGGAGGTGTCGGCGTCGGATGGATGAACTATTTCACGTTTATTATCATTGCCGTATTTATCAGCGGATTGATGGTGGGGCGTACGCCTGAATTTCTGGGAAAAAAAGTAGAAGCGCGGGAGATGAAGATTGCCTCTGTCGTTGCTCTGCTCCATCCTTTTATCATATTGGTCGGAACCGGATTGGCCGCCTGGCTTTTTGTCCATGCTCCCGGATTTGTGACGGGTGAAGGCGGATGGTTGAATAATCCCGGATATCGTGGATTGGGGGAGATGCTGTATGAGTATACTTCCTCGGCTGCCAATAATGGATCCGGTTTTGAAGGCTTGGGTGACAACACCTGGTTCTGGAATTTTTCCTGTGGTTTGGTACTGATATTGGGACGTTTTCTGCCTATCGTCGGGCAAGTTGCTATCGCCGGGTTGTTGGCACAGAAAAAGTTTATACCTGAAAGTGCCGGTACACTTAAGACAGATACAGTGACCTTCAGTGTGATGACTTTTGCAGTCATATTCATTGTAGCTGCATTGTCGTTCTTCCCGGTACAGGTGTTGAGCACGATAGCCGAGCATCTTAGTTTGTGATATCGGGGGATTTCAAGTATTCCCGGATATGGTTTAAGGGGTTGATTTATTGGAATAATAAATTTAAAATATGAGAAATAATAATACATCCTCCCTGTTTCAAAAAGATCAGGTGATGGAAAGTTTGAAACAATCATTCGTGAAATTGAATCCGCGTTTGATGATCAAGAATCCGATTATGTTTACGGTGGAGGTTTGCACGGTCGTCATGTTTTTTGTGATACTGTATTCTGTCGTTAACGATTCGCAAGGTTCATTTGCTTATAATGCATGGGTTTTTGTAATCCTGTTTATTACCTTGTTGTTCGCTAATTTTGCGGAGGCGATTGCAGAGGCCCGCGGTAAAGCTCAAGCCGATAGTTTGCGAAAGACCCGTGAAGAGACTCCGGCAAAATTGCAGGTAAACGGTACAATTGTAACGGTTGCCAGCTCCAAATTGAAGAAGGGTGATGTTTTCGTCTGTGAAGCGGGGGATATCGTACCTGCTGACGGAGAAATTATAGAAGGGCTGGCTTCAATAGATGAGAGCGCTATAACGGGAGAATCGGCACCTGTAATTCGTGAAGCCGGCGGAGATAAAAGTTCCGTGACCGGGGGTACGAAGGTTTTGTCCGACCGTATCGAAGTGCTGGTTACTACCCAACCGGGAGAGAGTTTCCTGGATAAGATGATTGCCCTCGTAGAGGGGGCGTCCCGGCAGAAGACTCCGAATGAGATTGCTTTGACCATTTTGCTGGCAGCTTTTACGCTGGTGTTTGTGATTGTGTGTGTGACGTTGAAGCCTTTTGCCGACTATACAGGAACGGTAATTACGATTGCTTCTTTTCTGTCTTTATTTGTTTGTCTGATTCCGACGACAATCGGCGGTTTGCTTTCTGCTATCGGTATTGCCGGAATGGACCGTGCATTGCGTGCCAATGTGATTACTAAATCCGGTAAAGCAGTGGAAACGGCCGGCGACATAGATACATTGTTGTTGGATAAGACAGGAACGATTACAATCGGTAATCGTAAGGCGACCCGGTTTTATCCTGTAAACGAAGCGGAGCATCAGGCGTTTGTCAGGGTTTGTGTGCTTTCTTCTGTGTCTGATGAGACTCCGGAAGGAAAATCGATTCTCGAATTGGCCCATGAATCCGGAATCCGTATGCGTGATTTACATACGGAAGGGGCCCGGATGATTAAATTTTCGGCTGAAACGCGTTGCTCCGGTATTAATTTGAAGGACGGAACCGAAATTCGTAAAGGGGCTTTCGATACCATTCGTAAACTGACCGAAGCTGCCGGACATGTATTCCCTGCGGAAGTGGCGGATTTAATACAGAATATTACAGCGAACGGAGGTACACCACTGGTCGTGTGTGTCAATAAAAAAGTGGTCGGAGTGATTGAATTACAGGATATTATAAAACCGGGTATTCAGGAACGTTTCGAACGCTTGCGGAAGATGGGGGTCAAAACCGTTATGGTAACCGGAGATAATCCGTTGACAGCTAAATACATCGCAGAAAAAGCCGGGGTTGATGATTTTATTGCGGAGGCCAAACCGGAAGATAAGATGGAATACATCAAAAAGGAACAGGCTGCCGGGAAGTTGGTCGCCATGATGGGAGATGGCACAAACGATGCACCTGCATTGGCACAGGCAAATGTAGGCGTTGCAATGAACAGTGGGACTCAGGCGGCAAAGGAAGCCGGTAATATGGTGGATCTGGATAATGATCCGACGAAGTTGATCGAGATTGTCGAGATCGGTAAACAGTTGCTGATGACCCGTGGTACGTTGACTACTTTTTCCATTGCCAATGATGTGGCGAAGTATTTTGCCATCGTGCCCGCTTTGTTTATGTTATCGATTCCTGAATTGGCAGCATTGAATATCATGGGATTGCATAGTCCGGAAAGTGCCATTTTATCGGCAATCATTTTCAACGCAATTATTATCCCGATTTTGATTCCGCTGGCATTACGGGGAGTGCAGTATAAACCGGTCGGAGCTTCGGCTTTACTTCGCCGTAATCTGTTGATATATGGCTTGGGTGGTGTAATTGTTCCGTTTATAGGGATTAAGTTGATCGATTTGTTGATTGGTTTGTTCTTTTAAGGATGGTTGCACTTCGGTTTTATTTTCAAAATTCGCTGAATACAGCGTATATTGAGACGTTTGTGTGTTATCATTTATTATATGTATTTAATAGAAATTTATTATGAATAACTTTATAAAATCATTGCGGCTTACGGTTGTTTTTTGTCTTTTCTTTTCGGTATTTTATATTTTGATATTGTGGTTGTTTGCCAAAGTAGCCGGACCGAATTCGGGAAATGCCGATGTGGCTATATTGAACAGTAAGGTTGTCGGAGCCGCGAATGTCGGACAGATGTTTACCCAAGACTGCTATTTCTGGGGACGTCCTTCCTGTGCCGGTGCCGGTTATGATGCTGCTAACTCTTGCGGGAGTAATAAGGGCCCGACGAATGAAGCATATCTGGCAGAAGTGAATGTCCGTATCGACAGTTTTCTTGTTTATCATCCCTATCTGAGTCGTAAAGATGTGCCTGCCGAGATGGTTACGGCAAGCGGTTCCGGCCTGGACCCTCATATTACGCCCGAAAGTGCTTATATACAGATGGAACGTGTGGCTAAAGCCTGCGGGATGGATGTTATCTCTGTAAAAGCGATTGTCGACGAGCTTGTAGAGAAGCCGTTGCTGGGTATATTGGGAACGGAAAAAGTAAATGTATTGAGGTTGAATATTGCCTTGGAAGAGGCTCGGAAAAACAAATGAGAGAATTGTAATTTTTGTGATTGATATGAAAAAGATAATATTGTTTTGGGTATTGGGTATTGTCATAATGACAGAAGTAAAAGCACAATCTGCCTTCGGCATAACCGGAAAGATTGATTTTGTAAGTGATTATATCTGGCGCGGAGCTTACCAGAATTCCGGTTTTTCGTTACAACCGACTTTAGGTGTATCTTATGGAAATCTTGCCTTAACAACCTGGGGAAGTCAAAGCTTAACAAAAACGGACGGAGCACAGGAAGTTGATCTGACTTTAAGTTATACTCTGGGACGTTTCGGGATTGCGGTGACCGATTACTGGTGGAACGGGATCAGTAGCCCCTATGGCGATTATAAGCATGATCATCATTTTGAGGCTGCTTTGAGTTATTCCATTAGTGAAAAATTTCCGTTGACACTGGGATGGGCGACCATGTTTGCCGGGGGAGACGATAACGACGAAGGAGATCGTGCTTTTTCTACTTATATTTCTGTATCGTATAGTTTTCATGGCCCGGCAGATATACAACTGACTCCGCTTGTCGGCTTCACTCCCTGGAAAGGAATGTATGACGCCGATGGAGCCAATATAACCGATATTTCATTTAAGGCGAGTAAATATCTGCAGGTGACGGATCACTTTTCATTTCCTGTATTTGTTCAGGCGATTGCGTCGCCGGTTTATGATAAGGCTTATTTGATCGGAGGTATCGGTCTCGAATTTTAAATACCTGAGCTTTCGGGCTGAATACATTCTTCGGGTGGTTTTACCTGAAGGACTGCTTTGTAAACTTTACGAATGTTGAATTTATAAACCGTTCTATGAGCAGAGAAGAAAACGTACAACACTTTCTGGACCTGATAAGACGTTCCCGGCGGGGGAAGTTTAAGATATACATCGGTATGATTGCCGGGGTGGGGAAGACGTATCGTATGCTGCAGGAGGCGCACGAATTATTGGAAAACGGCATTGATGTGCAAATCGGTTATATCGAGACACACGGGCGGGCGGGCACCGAAGCATTGCGGGACGGTTTGCCCATGATTCCCCGTAAAGGGATATTTTACAAAGGCAAGGAGCTGGAAGAGATGGACCTGGATCGAATTCTTCTTTTGCATCCCGAATTGGTGATTGTAGATGAGCTGGCCCATACCAATGTAGAAGGAAGCCGTAATGAAAAGCGCTGGCAGGATGTGCTGGAGTTATTGGATGCAGGAATCAATGTGATTTCAGCAGTCAATATCCAGCATATTGAAAGTCTCAATGAAGAGGTGAGAAGTATTGCGGGAATTGAAGTGAAAGAACGTATTCCCGATAAGGTTTTGCAGGATGCCGATGAGGTGGTGAATATCGATTTGACAGCGGAAGAGTTGATAAATCGGTTAAAGGCCGGAAAAATTTACCGGCCGGAAAAAATACAGGTGGCGTTAAATAATTTTTTTAAAACCGAAAATATTCTTCAATTGCGGGAACTGGCTTTGAAAGAGGTGGCTTTCCGGGTGGAAAAAAAGGTGGAAAATGAGGTCGTATCGGGAGATGTTGGGGTTCGTCACGAGAAATTTTTAGCTTGTATCAGTACAAATGAAAAAACGCCCCGTCATATTATCCGTAAAGCTGCCCGGTTGGCAACGCATTACAACACGACTTTCATTACACTTTATGTGCAGACACCCGGAGAGCGTTCCGACCGTATTGATTTAGCCTCTCAACGGCATTTGCTGAATCATTTTAAACTGGCAACGGAACTGGGCGGGGAGGTGGTACAAATAGTATCGCCTCATGTGATAGATACGATTATCGAAATCTGTCGTAGTCGCCAGATTACTACTGTGTGTATGGGGCAACCGGCTTTTCAGATGCCTTCCTCATTATTGAAGATTTCAAAATACCGAAAATTTTTGAGAGCTTTAAAAGAAATGAGTATTGATTTGATTATACTTGCATAACGAAAGCTTGCGGATAGTGTTTATAAACAAATTGATTATGAATATAAAAGCTAAATTAACGATCGGTATTGGTGTTTTGGTTGCCATGATTGTGTTGCTGGTTGTACTGGCGGTGGTAAATTTGCAGATATTGACGGCAACCGATCCGGACAGTCCGGCTGCCGGCCCGGGGTTATACCGTGCATTGATTTGGATTTCTGTGGTCGGCGTCGCTTGTATCGCTATCGGGTTTACCATGCTATTACGTTTGCCTTCTGCTATCAATAAACCGATTAAAGAATTGACAGATGCTATTCTGGAGATTGCGAATCACAATTATGAAAAGCGTTTGAATATCCGGGATAGTGCGGAATTTGCCGAAGTGTCCCGGAATTTTAACAGGATGGCTCAGCGTCTTGCCGATTATCATGCCAGTACATTGGCTGAAATGATGGCTGCCAAGAAGTATATGGAGACGATTATCAATAGCATTAACGAACCGATTATCGGTTTGAATAATGAGATGGAGATTTTGTTTGTCAATGATGAGGCGTTGAATGTGTTTGGTTTGAAGCGGAACGATGTGCTCCGGCATTCGGCCCAGGAAATTGCTTTGCGGAACGATTTATTGAGAAAGTTGATCCGGGAATTAATCGGAGATATTCCTCAGGGAAAAAAAGAACCGTTGAAAATTTATGCTGATAATAAAGAAAGCTATTTTCAGGCCAAATACATGACGATTACCCAAACAAAGACGGACAACCGGACTCCGGAAAAGAAGGGATATGTTATTTTATTGAAAAATATTACCGAATTTAAGGAGCTCGATTCGGCTAAAACGACTTTTATTTCGACAATTTCGCATGAATTGAAGACTCCGATTTCGGCTATATTGATGAGTTTAAGATTGTTGGAAGACAAACGGGTCGGAGCTTTGAATCCTGAACAGGAAGAATTGTCCGGCAGTATCAAAGAAAATGCGGACCGATTGCTTGATATTACCGGAGAATTGCTGAATATGACCCAGGTAGAATCCGGTAAGTTGCAATTGAAACCTAAGATTACAAAACCGATAGAATTGATAGAATATGCCATTAAAGCCAATCAGGTACAGGCGGAGAAATTCAATATTCAGATAGAAGTAGAATATCCCGAAGATAAGATAAACAAACTGTTTGTCGATAGTGAAAAAATCGCCTGGGTACTGACGAATTTGTTGAGTAATGCAATTCGTTATTCTCATGAGAACAGCCGGGTTATCATCGGAGCCCGTAGTGTCGGTGACGGTTACATTGAAATGTATGTGCAGGATTTTGGCAAAGGCATCGATCCGCGCTATCATAAAAGTATTTTCGACCATTATTTCCGGGTTCCGGGTACCAAGGTACAAGGTAGCGGTTTAGGTCTTTCCATTTCCCGGGATTTCGTGGAGGCGCATAATGGCTCCCTTACTGTGCAGAGTGAATTGGGTAAAGGAAGTACTTTTATTATGCGATTGAAATCATAACAAGTGTTATCGGATTGCAAAAAATAGTGAATTTGCAAATATTTGTCAATTAAAAATATAACTTCGCATTGGATTAACCAAGGTCTGTATGTGCAACTTATGAAATATTTAAAAATCCGGCAAATCGTTTCGTTACTTACTTGCCTTTTACTACTTCTGGCTGTCGCCATAAATAAAGAACACAAAGTTTTCGGTATTCCGTTGACGAAAAAAAATATTCCTGTCGGGCAATCGGATACGATTGCTACCCTCCGTCAGGCAGCTGACGGAATCCAGATTCTGACAACCGGTCAAATTGCTAAGGATATTTTCGGGTATGGGGGAAATATACCACTTGATATTTATCTGAAAGAAGGGCGTATTATTAAAGTTGTAGTACTGGAAAATTCCGAAACGCCTGGATTCTTGGCAGATGTCGTTGATAACGGACTTCTTACGCAGTGGGATAACCTGTCTCCGGATGAAGCACTGGAGAAAAAAGTCGATGCCGTTTCCGGGGCGACATTTTCATCGGATGCCATTATTCTATCGGTGCAAAGGGCCATGCAATACTTGAAAAGTGTCCCTTCGGCATCCAGTCAAAGTATACTTCCGAGTCTGGATTTTAAATTTTTTTGTGTTCTCTTGGTCGTCCTGTTGGGGCTGATCGTTCCCTGGATGACAAAATCTCCTAAAATCAGATTGTTTCAATTGATACTGAATGTTGTCATTTTGGGATTCTGGAGTGGAAGTTTTATATCACTGCCTTTACTGACCAACTATTTTTCCAATGGTATCCGTATCGGAACCGCCCTTATTCCGTTGTTACTTTTAATTGCTGCTTTTGTCTTTCCGTTATTGGGGAAAAAAAGCCACTATTGTTCCTGGTTGTGCCCTATGGGATCTTTACAGGAATTAATCGGAAAAGCTGTCCCTTACAAATTGCCGATAAGTGCAAAAATCAATATATACCTGACCTATTTCAGGGAAAGTTTGTGGTTTTTACTTTTGTTTTTCATGTGGTTGGGGGTCGGTTTCCAGCTGATGGACTACGAGCTTTTTACGGCTTTCCTGTTTGATCAGGCTGCCTGGCCGATTATTATTGCGGCCTGTGTTTTTCTGTTGTTATCCTGTGTGATCCAAAGACCGTATTGTCGTTTCGTCTGTCCGACCGGGACCTTATTGAAACTGTCGCAACAAACCAAATAAAGTCTTCTGATTATGAATACGTCTAAAGTTCTGAACCTATTGCTGGCTATTGTACTTGTTATACTGTGCATAAAAATAGCTTTTGATACAAATGAGTCACCTTCCCCAAGCGATTCACCGTCCATTCTGGATGTCATCGCTACCAGGACAAGTGTCCGGGCTTATCAACAACAAGCCGTCGAGGAAGAAAAAGTCGAACAATTGCTTCGGGCAGCCATGGCCGCTCCTTCCGCAGTCAACAAACAACCCTGGGCTTTTATTGTTGTGAGAGAGAAAGAAACATTGGAAAAATTAGCCGCTACTCTTCCTTATGCAAAAATGACGGCTGAAGCACCACTGGCGATTGTCGTTTGCGGTGATTTAACCAAAGCTCTGGAGGGTGAAGCCGCCGATTACTGGATACAAGATGCTTCTGCTGCTACGGAAAATCTGTTATTGGCCGCCCATGGTTTAGGTTTGGGAGCCGTATGGACAGGACTTTATCCTATACCGGACAGGGTTGAAAGTGTACAACAAATACTCCGTCTGCCTCAGTATATCGTTCCGTTAAATGTCATTCCTATTGGCTATCCCGCAGAAACACCTGCCATCAAAGACAAATGGAAACCCGGGAATATTCATTATGAATATTGGGGAGAGGACTGACTGTCTTTATGGATTTCAGGTTTATGATTTTTGATTTACGATTTTAGATTGAGCCTGTAAATCTTCCTGATTCTCAGGCGTATTTTTCTTTAATCGTAAATCAAAAACAGGAATGTCCGTTGACTGCCGTTATCTTATTGTAAAGCTTTCAGCAATTCGGGTAGGAAAGAGGAAATACTGTGCTCGCATTGGGCGGTATAGAAATTTCCGTCGATAGTGAAAGCTTCATCGGTAGGAATACCTTTCTGTATTGCCGGTTTAGCCAGCGGATGTACAGCCAGTTTCCGGCCTTCGGTGATGCCTGCTATTTCAAACAGTAATGCGGCTGCACAATGGCCGATCATCAGTTTTTTATGCTCTGCAAATTCTTTGATAACGGCCAGCATATCGATGTTGAACGGTTTGTCTGCATTGTTCTGAAAAACCGGAATGGCATCTCCGCAGGCAAATACCAAGGCATCGTATTCGTCAGCATGTCCTTTGAGATGGGCAATTGTGTCATGGACTTCCAGTTTTATGCCGGAGTTCGTAGAGATGGAGTTCGAGTCGGCTACAGCAAATACTTTGTAGGAAATACCTTTTTCGAAGAAAGTTTCGAGATACTGAAACAAACCGAAGCCGTTTACAGGATTTACAGCTAGTACAGCAATTTTCTTTGTCATGATAGTTATTTTTAGTAAGTTTATTATTTTTGTATCGTAAAGTTAATGGGTCTGTGGCGGATAAACAAGAACAAACCTGTAGATAAGATACTTACACGGGTGTTACTAATGTTGGTGCACAGGCGGATAAAGTAAAGTTAAAATATGCAAAATTTCCATCATACAACGGATTGCCCGGTTCGGGATATAATCAGTCGCTTGAGTAGTAAGTGGGGAATGCTGGTGTTGTCAACGCTGCATGCGAATGAGGTGATGCGTTTCTGTGACATACAGAAAAGTATCGGTGATATTTCACAGCGGATGCTTGCCGTTACTCTCCGGACTCTGGAAGCAGATGGTTTGGTCAGTCGTAAAGTGTATCCGGAAGTGCCTCCTCGTGTGGAGTATCGGTTGACGCCGAGGGGGGATAGTCTTATGCCTTATCTGGATGGCTTGGTCGGATGGGCAATGGCCAATATGCCGCAGATTTTGGCCGAGAGAAAATTTAATAACGAAAACCAGGATTATGGAGAAAATTGCTCAAATGCGTTTCAGAAGCCAGCAACTGGCGACTCCGGCTTTTAAATGTCCGCGTGATTTGGTCGCGTGGATGGGGGCTGTACAGGCACAGGATTATGATATGTCGAAATGGGCCGTGGGGATGCGGATAGAAGGGGGAACGCTTCGGATGGTCAATGAAGCTTTGGAGAAGGGGGAAATTGTACGTACCCATATAATGCGTCCTACCTGGCATTGGGTGGCGGGAGAGGACATCCGGTGGATGTTGAAATTGTCGGGAGCACGCATAAAGAAGTGTGTAGATTTATGGACAAAAGCAAGTGGGATTGATATTCCGGAGGATGTATATACCCGGTGTAATGATTTGCTGGGAAAAATATTGTCGGGGAACAAAAGCCTGACGAAAGAAGAAATGACGATTGAATTCAATAGAGCCGGAATTTTGACGGAGGATGAACGGGTAAGACGCTATATGCTTCGGGCAGAGGTGGAAGGCATTATTTGTAGCGGTGCCGACCGGGATGGAAAACCGACTTATGCCCTTATCGAGGAGCGTGTTGCTCCGGTACGGGAATTGAGCAAGGACGAGGCATTGGCTAAATTGGCATTGAATTATTTCAGGAGTCATTCTCCGGCGACGCTGAAAGATTTCGTATGGTGGTCCGGATTGACGGTTACAGAAGCAAAATCGGCAATAGGGGCGATCGAAAATCAATTGATTACCATGCAGTTTGAATTACAGGAATTTTTTATTCATGAATCTTGCCGGGAAGCTATCGGGGACCACATACATTTTTTGCCTTCTTACGACGAATATTTGATCAGTTATAAAGATCGGAGTGCTGTTTTGGATCCTCAGCATTATCCGAAAGCGTTTAACAGATGGGGGATTTTTTATCCGGTACTGCTTTATAAAGGACGGATTATCGGTAATTGGAGCAGGGAGACTAAAAAAGGAAAAATCAATATTGATGTGTCCTTTTTTGAACCGGCGGACAAAGTGGAGAATGGACCGTTGAAAGCAGCCGAAAACAGATACCGGAAGTTTAGGGAAGAAAAATAGAATTTGAAAAAAACGGATTATTTTTATCGTGTAATAAAGTCAATCGGATATGGAATTAATTATGTTAGGCACAGGGAATGCCATGGTAACGAAGTGCTACAATACCTGTTTCGCCCTCCGGAACGAGGACGAATATTTTTTGGTGGATGCCGGCGGAGGAAACGGAATTTTCAATCAGCTTGAAAAAGCGGGTATTCCCTTTACCGGGATACACCGGATGTTTGTGACACATGCACATACGGACCATGTATTGGGGGTAATTTGGGTAATCCGAAAGATCGCTACCTTGATGTCGCAAGAAAAGTATACGGGTGATTTTGTAATTTACGGACACGATGAAGTCGTGAAGGCATTGACCGTTTTTTGCCAATTGACTTTGCCTCGGAAGATTGTGCGCTATTTGGGCGACCGGATTCGTTTACATGAGGTTACGAACGGGGAAAAGGCGGAAGCCCTGGGGATGGAGTTACAGTTTTTTGATATTGCATCGACAAAGATGAAGCAGTTCGGTTTCCGGGCTGTATTGCCTGATGGGAAGAGATTGGTTTGCTTGGGGGATGAACCTTACAATGAAGTTTGCCGAAAATATGTGGAAGGAGCTGATTGGCTGTTGTCAGAGGCTTTTTGTCTGTATGCCGACCGGGAAATTTTTTCGCCTTACGAAAAACATCACAGTACGGCATTGGATGCGGGAAAGCTGGCTGAAGCTTTGCAGGTGCGAAATCTGGTTTTATACCATACGGAAGATAAAAACCTGGTATTCCGTAAAGAAAAATATACCGGAGAGGCTTGCTCTGTCTTTTCAGGCCATGTGTTTGTTCCCGACGATCTGGAACGCATCGGGTTGTAAAACACAGAGGAACGATCCTCTGTGTTTTTCGGGGGTTAATCTATGCTTACGGGAATTTCGATTTCGGAGAGCCATTCCTCTTCGGATTCTTTATTCCAGATGCCGTCGATATAACTGAAACGGGGACTATCTATGATTTTGTAGCCGTTTTGTTCAACAAACTCAAAGAGTTGTGCAAATGTTTGGGGAAAGGTTTCGTACCCTCCGCGATGTTTTATGCAGACGGCTATAGGGACGGCTGGTATTTCTTTAAAGCGGATTAATTCTGAGTCTTCCCTTTTTTCATTAACAGATTCACAGTATTCGATGTCGATGTTGCTTTCGTTGTATTCTTTATTGTGTTCGATGGTATAGCAATAACCCGGCTCCGGACAGGTGCATCCCAGTCGTTCCATTTCCGGACCGATAATTTTCGGGCAAAGATCGAATAATTCCCGGTATCCGTTGATGATACGACGATGACTGGCTACGATAATGGCCGGAAGCGATTTGATAAATACTTTTTCCATTTTTTTTTCTTTTTGCAGGGATTTTGCCAAGCTGTTGAGTTCATTGTAACGCCGTTGAAGTTGTTTTTGCTCGCCTTCACATTGCCTGATTTTAGCTTCGATCGCAGCTAATGAGGGTGTATGTCGACCGGTCGCAAACAGGTCCCGGATTTCTTCGAGAGAAAAACCGAGCTGTTTCAAATAGATGATGGTATTCACCTGTTGGAACTGTTCTACCGAATAGTAACGGTAACCTGTCCATTCGTCGGTTTCGTAAGGAACCAGCAATCCGATTTCTTCATAATAGCGGAGGGTTTTGACTGTTACACGGTTGAGCCTGGAAAATTCACCGATTTTAAATTTAATTTTATACTCACTCATAAACTTTTGCGCAAATGTTTCGGATGCAAAGATATACTATGCCCTAAGGTACGAGTCAAGGAATCGGGTGTTAAATTTTTAATTATTTTTGAAGGCAAATAATTAGGTATAAAATTTATGGTTTTGGATAAGGATATTATTCCGGTTAAACCGGAAAAAGTGGATGAATTGGTGAAATTGTGGGAATTGTCGGTCCGGGCTACACATTTTTTTTTATCGGAATCTGATATTGTAGCCTTGCGGCCTTTGGTAAAAGAGGGGATAAAACAGTTGGAAAATGTCTATTGTATTTGTGACGAATGGGATAAGGCTGTTGCTTTTATGGGAATAGAGGGGAATAAATTAGAGATGTTGTTTGTACATCCTCAGTGCCGGGCAAGAGGGGTGGGGAAAAAAATGATAAATCAGGCCTTGTCATTGGGCGTCCGTTATGTGGATGTCAATGAGCAGAATCCACAGGCTGTCGGTTTTTACGAGCATTTGGGATTTCGTTGTTTTCGTCGTTCGGAATTGGACGGACAGGGAAATCCTTTTCCGATATTGCATTTAAAATTGAAAAAATGACCGGGAGACCTTTATTATGTGCAGATTTAGACAGCACGACTTTTAAACAGTATTATTATTTGCGGAAAGAGTTGGTCGCTTTTTGCCGTGCATCCGGATTGTCAAGTTGCGGAAACAAGGAAGAACTGACAGAGCGGATTCGGTGTTTTCTGGATACAGGGGAGAAATTGCAGCCTGTGGTGCAGCATAGAGCAAGACACCGGCAGCGGGAGATTACCCTTGAAAGCCGGATTGAAGAAAATCTGGTTTGTTCCGAAAGGCACAGGCATTTTTTTCGGCAGATTGTCGGTCCTTCCTTTACTTTCCGGGTCGCTTTTCAAAAGTGGCTGAAGTCTCATGCCGGGAGTACTTATGCAGAAGCGGTGAACGTGTGGTTTGAAATGTGCGGACAACAAAAAACGGCAGAAATTGACAGGCAGTTTGAATACAATACTTATATCCGTGATTTTTTCCTTGATAATCCCGGAAAATCTTTCCGGGAAGCGATTTGTTGCTGGAATTATAAAAAATCATTACCCGGAACGCACCGCTATGAACGTTCGGACCTGAGTGTGTTATCCGAAAAGTGATTTGCTTTGAAAGGGAGTTTGTAATTTTGAAATCCGGCTTCTCCTTGTAAATTTAAAATGGTCTGGTGATTTACTTTGTATCAGATTCATTTACTCTAAAATCGTAAATTAAAAGCTGTAAATTCGAAGATTACTTTATCCTTGCTCGTTGATTTGTTCCAGTTTTTCTTTTTGTATAATTTTTATTTTTTTGCCGACAAGTTCTACAACGCCTTCTGTGGCAAAGTTGGAAAGGGTTCGGATTGCGTTTGCCGTTGTCATATTGGACAGATTGGCTAAATCTTCCCGGGTAAGGCATACTTTGAGGGTTGCGTTGTCTTCTTCATAGCCATAGGTGTCTTTCAGTACCAGCAATGCTTCGGCAAGGCGTCCCCGGATGTGCTTTTGGGTAAGAGTCACAGTCCGGCGATTGGAAAAGCCGAGGTCGGTAGCAAAAGCCCGGATAATGTCCATCGCTAAGTCGGGAGTGGTACGGACCAAATTGAAAATCAACTCTGTTTTTATGCGGCAAACGATAGAATCTTCGATCGCTTCTGCTGAAGCGATATGTATTTCTTCGGCAAAGAAAGCCCGGTAGCCGATAAAGCCTACCGGTTTTGCCATACGGACGATTTGTTGCCGGCCTCCGATACCTGCTTTGAATATCTTGACTTTGCCGGTAAGAAGGCATAATAACCCCATCGGCATATTTCCCTCCTCATAAATGATATCTCCTTTTTTGTAGGAGATACATACAGTGGCTTCGACGATTTGCCGTTTTGCTTTTTCGTCGAGTTCTGACAACAGCGAGTGAGGGTTTTCAATGCATACCCGGCATAGCTGATTGTGAAGGTTATTGTCAGTAATGATTTGCATGGCACTTGTTTTTAGAAAGGCATTCTCCGGCCGGATCCGAATGCTTTTTTACTGATTTTGAGAATAGGCGGACATTGAGCCCTTTTGTATTCGTTACGGGTAACCAATTGAATGATGTGATCCACGGTTTCCGGATTGTATCCTTGGGCTTTGATTTCTCTTGCCGACCGGTTTTCTTCCACGTATAGTTTCAGTATCGTGTCTAAAATATCATAGGGCGGAAGGCTGTCCTGGTCTTTCTGATCCGGCCGTAACTCGGCCGAAGGTGCTTTCCGGATCGTATTTTCCGGGATAATCGTTTTTTCACGATTCAGGTAAACGGCTAGTTTATATACTTCGGTTTTGTATAGGTCGCCGATAACAGACAGGGAACCGCACATATCTCCGTATAGAGTTCCGTATCCTACTGCGGCCTCACTTTTATTCGAGGTATTCAACAGAATAGAGCCGAATTTATTGGAGGCAGCCATAACCAAGGTCCCCCGGATACGCGCCTGTAAATTCTCTTCCGCTACATTGAAAGGCAGGTCTTTAAAAAGGGGTTTAAGACTTTGCAGATAACCGTTGTATATTTCCTTAATCGGCAGGGTTTCATAGGGCATACCTATGTTCTCGGCCAGTTCGATGGCATCGGTTACGGAATGATCCGTAGAATAAACGGAAGGCATCAGTAGTCCCATCACCTTGTCTTTTCCAAGGGCTTCCGCTGCCAATGCTGCGACAACGGCCGAGTCGATACCTCCCGACAAACCGAGCACAGCCCGGGTAAAACCGTGTTTGTAGAAGTAATCCCGTATGCCGTTTACCAGGGCATTGTGGATCAATGCGATCGGTGTATCCGGTTTGTTTTTTATCGGAGGTAAACTATTCAGTTTAGTCAGGTCAATGGTTTGGAAATCTTCGGTAAAAGAGCGCATTTGACAGACCGATGTGCCTTTGGGAGTGTATACCATCGAATTGCCGTCGAATAAAACAGAGGTTGCCCCGCCCGTATAATTTAAAGATACAATGGGTTTACCGTATTTCCGGGATATACTCTCCAGTATTGTTTTGCGATAATTAAGGCTGTCCGTCGTAAATGGGGCGGTACCGACAAAGATAACCAGACTGTCCTGCTTTTCGATAAATTCCGTTTCGTATTCGTCGAATAAGATGCGGATGTTTTGGTTGCGGAAACGAATGGATGAGTTGTCTTCCCCTGCGACAAAATAACGGCTTTCATTGAAGATATCGTAATCGCTTAAAATCGTTTTATGAACACCGTCACAAACTTCGCCGTTTTGAATAAAATAGGCTGAATTATACATGATCCCATTGGATATATCCAGATTCGGGGCTCCGATAATAGCGGCCATCGGTCCGCAGGCTTCTGCCAGCCGGTCTACGGCCATCCTGCATGCATCAATAAAATCTTCCCGTTCGAGCCAATCGCCGGCCATCGGTCCGCATACGGCAAGTTCCGGAAAAACAATCAGATCTGCTTTTTCACTGCGTGCTTTTCGGATAGCTTGCAGCATGATTTCCTGGTTTTTTTGAATATCTCCAGTATGATAGTTGAGTTGAGGTATGGCTATACGCATAAATTTATATTTGGTATATCTTTTGTCTTTAAGTCTTTACCTTTGATTTTAAGTTTTATCTTTGTCGTAAAATTACAATTTCTACCTTTAAAAATGAATAAAAAATAAGATGAAGTTTAAATATATTCTTTTAATTTTTTTTCTTTTGTTTATGGGATGTCATTCGGATAAGCGTCCGGATGTCAGTAAGCTCTTAAAAGACAGAAAAATCCTTCGTTTTGACCGGGATGTATTTGCATTGGATAAGGAGCAGCCGGATGTGAAGAAAATGCGGGAGAAATACGGTGCTTTTTTTGAGGTGTATGTTGCCGGTGTATTGCAATTGGGAAATGCAGATGACCCGGAACTTCCCGGATTGTTTTCATTGTTTTTGAAAGATTCGGTCATTAACGAGGTATATGATTCTGTACAGGTAAAATATAAAGATATGTATGAGCAGGAACAGGAATTTTCCCGGGCTTTTGCTTATTACGCCTATTATTTCCCCGACAGTCGGATTCCGCAGTTGTATACTCATATTTCCGGTTTTAATCAATCGGTCATTGTAGACAGTAGCTTTATAGGAATCAGTCTGGATAATTATTTGGGAGAAAATTGTGTTTTTTACCGGATGTTGGCGACTCCTATACCGGCGTATATGCAGAGACGTATGGGGAGAGAAAATATTGTGAAGGATGCCTTATTCGGCTGGTTGTGTACCGAGATCCCTTTTATTCCCCGGCACAATGATTTGGTAAGCGGGATGTTGTATCAGGGGAAGGTTATTTATTTGTTGGAGAAATTATTGCCGGACTATGCTCCGGAAAGGTTGTTCGATTATACGGCAGAACAGTTGCAATGGTGTAAGGATAATGAGAAGCAGATGTGGGATTTTCTGGTCGAGAATGAATATTTATTTGGAACAGGACAGATGCTGTTGCGTAAATTTTTGTTTGATGCTCCTTTTACATCGGGAATGCCGGCAGAATCTCCCGGTAAGGCTGTCGTATGGAACGGATACCGGATAATCCGGTCCTATATGAAGAAGCAGGACATTTCTATGGAAGCACTGATGAAAGAACAGGATTACCATAAAATATTGCGGATATCCGGCTATAAACTTTAATTGATCTGAAAGATGGAAAAGAAAGAATTGAGAAAATACATCCGGGAACTGAAGAGGCGGTATACTCCGGAAGAAAAAAGAGAAATGTCTTATCCTTTGTGGAAAAAACTGGAGCAAAACGAGTGTTTCCAGCAGGCTGAGGTGGTGTTGGGGTATTGGTCGATGGAAGATGAAGTGTATACCCATGATTTTATTATCGAATGGGCAAAAGAGAAAACGTTTTTATTGCCTTGCGTCCGGGGAGACGAATTGGAATTGCGTTATTTTGATAGTGAAGAAGCCTTGTGTCCCGGGGAAGCATTTGCTATTCCGGAGCCGGTCGGGACTTTGTTTACGGATTTGAGCCTGATAGATTTTGTAATTGTCCCGGGAGTGGCTTTTGATGCCCGGGGAAATCGTTTGGGGCGGGGCAAAGGCTATTACGATCGGATTTTAAAATATTGCCGTGCTTATAAGGCCGGATTGTGTTTTGATTTCCAGTTTGTAGATGAGGTCCCGATAGACGGGAATGATGTCCGGATGGATATTGTCATCCATTAAAAAAGCGACTTGAAAAAGTCGCTTTTTTTATTTTTTCTTAAGCTTGTTTGATGGCTTCCACCGGACAAACTCCGGCACAAGTTCCACAATCGGTACATGCATCCGGATCAATTTGATAATGATCAGCACCCATAGAGATTGCTCCTACCGGGCATTCTCCTTCGCATGTACCACAAGAGATACAATCATCAGATATAACGTAAGCCATTTCTTTTAGGTTTTATTGATTAATAATGGGCAAAAATAAAATCATTATTTGAAAGAAAAAAGGTTTTCGGGGTTTTATTTGTTCCTGCAAAAAACTTTAGGGGTATTTAATTGTTATTAAAGAGTAGAACATCTCTGTTTTTTTTGCGTAAATAAATGACAAATTTTGAGGCTTTTCGGATGACGCAGTATCTTTCCCAATACACACACGCTAATGCTAGTCCGGGAGGCCTCATTTTTTATATCGGCTTATTTCTGTTTTCCAATAATTTTTGTAATTTTGCCACCTGATTTTAAACGGGGAATAATGGAAAATAGTGTGATGGGAAAACAGGCTGGCTTATACCCCCGGAGTTTAGGCCTGTTTTTGAGTAGCACGTAATATGAGTTATTATGCAAGTATTTGAATTAAAAGGAGAAAAGAGAAACGATTTAGGCAAGAAAGCAACAAAAGCTGTAAGAGTAGATGCAAAAGTTCCCTGTGTGCTTTATGGTGGTGGAGAAAATGTACATTTTTCTGTTGTGGAGAAAGATCTTTCTAAATTGTTGTATACTCCGGTGGTATATACGATAAAATTGGATATCAACGGAACTTCTTATAATGCTGTAATGAGAGATATCCAATTTCATCCGGTGACAGATCGTGTATTACACATCGATTTTTTCCAGATTTCTGCTGATAAACCGGTTATAATGGAAATTCCTGTGAAATTGAGAGGTTTTGCAGAGGGTGTTCAAGCCGGTGGTAAATTGGTGCAGGTTATCCGTAAATTGAAGGTAAAAGCACTTCCGGCTGATCTTCCGGGAGAGTTGGATGTTGACGTAACTTCTTTGGGATTGGGTAAATCAATCAAGGTAAAAGAATTGTCTTTCGACAAATTCGAGATTGTAAATGCAAAAGAGGTGGTTGTTGCTCAGGTTAAGATGACAAGAGCTGCAAAAGCCGCAGAAGATAAAAAATAGTTTGAAGTGAAATTATGAAGTATCTTATTGTCGGGTTGGGTAATATCGGCCCCGAATATCAGGATACGCGACATAATATCGGATTTAGTGTGTTGGACGCCTTTGCTGAGGCGTCCAATGCTGTTTTTGAAGATATGCGTTACGGAGCTGTTGCCGAAGTCAAATTGAAAGGACGTTCTTTGGTGTTACTGAAACCGAACACCTATATGAATTTGAGTGGAAAAGCCGTGAGTTATTGGATGCAGCGGGAAAAAATAGCGTTGGAAAACGTGTTGGTAATTGTCGATGATTTGGCATTGCCGTTTGGAACCCTTCGGTTGCGGGGACAAGGTAGTGACGGAGGGCATAATGGCTTGAAAAATATCAATCTGATTCTCGGTACGGATAATTATGCCCGTTTGCGTTTTGGTATCGGGAATGTATTTTCAAAAGGACACCAGATCGACTATGTGCTGGGGACCTGGCATGAAGACGAACAAAAACATTTACCGGCTATGTTGCACCGGTGTGAAGAGATTATCGTTAGCTTTGTATTGCAAGGATTAGGGAAGACGATGACGATGTTTAACGGCAAGGTAATTACGGAATAACAACGGAATCGTAGCACCCTAAAGATTTTTGATTTACGATTTACGACCGGGGGTGCGACCGGTTCCGGCTGGAATTTCAGATTTTAAACTGAAACAGAGCCGGCCTGGAAATTACACACTGGGACGGACTCATTGTGTAATTTTAGATTTATCGGAGCAGGAGTTTTGTTGAGGGGAGTAAATTCTTTTTTAACCGGAGAGGTTGTATTTTTGTAACGATAGAAAGACACGAATCTATAATTTAAGAGGTATGTTAGAGGGAGATCGAGTAAGGATAGACAAATGGCTGTGGGCTGTCCGGATTTTCAAAACAAGGACGTTGGCTGCTGAGGAATGTGCCAAAGGACATGTAAGGATAGGAGATGTGCATGTGAAGGCGTCGAGGGAAGTGAGAGCCGGTGAGATTGTCCGGGTGAGGATGTCTCCTATCGAGCGTCATTTTTTGGTGAAAAAGCTTGCTGATAAACGTATGTCGGCCCAACTGGCAGCAGATTTTGTGGAGGACATTACACCGCAGGAGCAGTTGGACTTGCTGAATGCGGCAAAGGTATGGGGCTTTGAATACCGGGAAAGAGGAAGCGGTCGTCCTACGAAGCGTGACCGCCGGATGATCGACCGGATGAAAAATTGTGATGAGGAGGATTAAATACAAGTATCATGTTAATAGCCAGAGAGAAAAAAAAGAGTAATATTGCCGAATATATATTGTATATGTGGCAGGTGGAGGATATGTTGAGGGGATTGGGCTTGGATATCAACCGGGTAAAGAACGAATTGATCGCTCGTTTTCAGGTGGATGAAAAAACGGCACAGGAAATGTACGACTGGTATGACAATCTGATCGAAATGATGCGGATGGAAAAAGTGGAGCAAGCCGGACATATCCAGGTTTTGAGAAATGATGTGAATGAGTTGACGGAATTACATTTTTTCTTGCTGCATGAGGTTCACGATATGCGTTATCAGCAGATTGTCTCCGGGGCTGCCATGAATCTGGTGGAATTCCGGACAAAAGCAGGGGTCGGGAATGAGGTGTCGGATGTTGAATTGGCATTGAATGCTTTATATGGACATTTGATGCTGCGGTTGCAAAAGAAAGAGGTGTCGGCTCAAACGTTGCAGGCCATGGAAGCCTTTGGTAAAATGATCGGTTATCTGGCTGCCCGGTATAAAAAAATGGAAGAAGAAAACAAATAAGCTTATTATTGTATTTAATAGAATAAACCCATGAAGGCTATATTAATTATTTTAGGGATTATGGTGATCAGCTTGAATTTACAAGCTGTAACCAGTAAAAAAGAATATCAGAAGTCATTCGATAAAGGCGATATTAAAGAGGTTGTGATTTCCAATCAATACGGACAGATTGAAGTAGAGCAAAAAGAGGCGGATCAGATTACCGTTTCAGCCAGTATTGCCGTGACGGCAAAATCCGGTAGTAAAGCCGATGAGCTGATGGAGTATATTGATGTGAAGGACGTTGTGAACGGTGCTTTTTTGAATCTGGAGACGACAATCGGAAAAGACATGACTTTTAAGCAATTGCTGTCGGGAGTCGAGATCGCAATAAATTATAAGGTGATTATTCCGAAAGGAATAAAATTACGTTTGATTAATAAAGAAGGAAACGTATTTGTCGATAATTTTTCCGGAGATTTGATTGTGGATATCAAATCCGGTAATTTTCAGGGAGGCAGTTTGAAAGAAGGAGAATTGCAGATCAATCAATCTGACGGGAGCTTGAGGATAACCGATGTGGATAAACTGAACGGGCAGTTTAAGGGATGCGATATTAAGATCGATAATGCCAATGAGATAAAAATAAGTCCGGATAATTGTACGGGGACACTGGAATCTGTAACCAGATTGAACATTTCATCCCGTGGCGGAGAGTGGAAGTTGGGACAGATCGAGAGTATGAACGGTAATGCCGGTTCGACGAAATTTGAGATACAGGATATTGGTGACGAGTTGAAGATGGATATGAAATATGGGGAAATTAACGTGCGGAATATCCATTTTAATTTTTCTGCCGTAGAGGTGAAAGGTTCTTATACAAAAGTAGGTCTGACTTTTATGGACGGTGCCGGATATAACCTGGAGCTTAGATATAATAAAGCTTTGAAGAGAATGGATTTACCCCGCAGTCTGAAGCTGACAGAGCAGCCGGCATCAGAGAAGAATGTAATTGTGAAAACCGGGTTTGTCGGAGATAAGAAATACAACGGAAAAGTGTTGGTTGATATCAGAAGCGGTAACCTTTATATTCAGTAGACCGTTTGTTACGGCTATAATGTGCAAGGAATGCCCGGAATTCAGGATACCCGTAAGGTTTGATAAATCTTACGGGTATCTTGTTTCATTTCCGGCTGCCTGTATTTTTATACGTTCGATTGTTAAAAATGTAACATTTTGTTCTGTATATTTTGGATAATCCATATTTCCTTCTACATTTGTCCCTGTAAAATTGAAAAAATGAGAAAATCTGTATTACATCATAACCATCATCATTGCCATCGCTGTTTTCAGGTGAGATGATGCTCCTGTGCTGTAATCTTAAATAGTATAGTAAGCTCGCCTGAATCAGGCGGGCTTTTTTTATATTCCTTTCTGGTTCAGGTATAGCGTTAAAATCATCCTAACGTTATGACCAATTTAAAAATCGCTGTTCAGAAATCGGGTCGGTTAAGTGAAGACTCCCTGACTTTATTAAAAGAGTGTGGTATTTCTCTCAATGTGGGTAAGGATCAGTTGATAGCTCAGGCTTCTAATTTTCAACTGGAAGTATTGTATCTGAGAAATTCAGACATACCTCAGTATGTACGGGACGGGATTGCCGATATAGCCATTATCGGAGATAATACCGAAAAAGAAAAGAAAACCGGTATTGTTCCTGTTTTGGATTTGGGTTTTTCCCGTTGCCGATTGTCGATAGCAGTGCCCAGGGCTGTTGAGTTCAAAGATTTGTCTTATTTGCAAGGCAAGAAAATAGCAACTTCCTATCCGAATACGTTAAAAGACTTTCTGACGGAGCATGCTATTGAAGCCGAAATACACGAGATTTCCGGTTCTGTCGAAATTGCACCGAATATCGGGTTGTCGGATGCGATTTGTGATGTTGTCAGTACCGGCAGTACACTGGTAAAGAACGGTTTGAAAGAAGTGTATAAGATATTCGAATCTCAGGCCATATTAGCGGCGAATCCAAACCTGGAAACAGAGAAAAAGGATATACTGGATCAGTTGGTGTTTCGGATCAAGGCTGTGTTAGCTTCTAAAAATAGTAAATACATTTTATTGAATACTCCGGAAAAAGTATTGGATGAAGTGTGTGCTTTGTTGCCGGGAATGAAGAGTCCGACAATTATGCCTCTCCGTCAGAAAGGTTGGGTTTCGGTACATTCCGTCGTTCAGGAAAATGAATTTTGGGAAGTGATCGGGAAGTTGAAAGCGGTAGGTGCCGAAGGGATATTGATAATTCCTATCGAAAAAATGATTCTTTAATTTTAATCGGACATATAAAATGAAAACATTGATTAATCCATCTGAAGAGCAATTGGCGGATCTGTTGGTTCGTCCGGGGATAAAAACGGATGATCTGGAAAAAATCGGCCGGGATATCTTTACTGAGGTCGGTAAGACCGGTGATGCGGCTGTGAAAAAATATACCTGGTATTTCGACCGGGTACACCTGGAAAACTTACGAGTATCACCGGAAGAATTGGACAAGGCAGAGAGCATGATCCGGGAGGAACTGAAAGAGGCTATCCGGCAGGCAGCGGGACATATAGAAGCTTTTCATAACGGACAGAAGATGAAAAAATGCGAATACTTGAACGAAGCCGGATTCCGGTGTTGGATGGAAGTGAGAGGCATCGAGAGGGTCGGTTTATATATTCCGGGAGGAAGCGCTCCTTTGTTTTCGTCGGTATTAATGCAGGCTATTCCGGCCCGCATTGCCGGTTGTCGTAGGATCGTCATGTGTACGCCCCCCGACAGGGAAGGAAACGTTAATCCGGCGATTTTATGGGCAGCTCGTTATTGTGGTGTGACTGAAATATATAAGATCGGAGGGATGCAGGCTATTGCCGCTATGGTATTCGGAACGCAAACCGTACCTAAGGTGTATAAAATTTTCGGACCCGGTAATCAGTATGTGACGGCGGCAAAACAGCTGGCTTTGCAATATGGTGTGGCTATCGATATGCCGGCGGGCCCTTCCGAAGTGATGGTGGTTGCAGACGAGTCGTCCCGGCCCGGATTTGTGGCTGCCGATTTGCTTTCGCAGGCAGAGCACGGGAAGGATAGCCAGGTCATTTTGGTCACTTGCTGTCCGGAAATACTTCCGGATGTAGAGCGGGAACTGGAAAGGCAACTTGCCGTTTTGCCCCGGAGGGAAGTCGCTGTTGCTGCTTTGCAATACGCTAAGTTTGTCGTTATGCCGGATATAGCCGGTTGTATACGGGTCGTAAATGAATATGCCCCGGAGCATTTGATTTTGTGTGTAGCCGATTACAAAAAATACATCCCGGATATAGAGAATGCCGGTTCTGTATTTTTGGGTAATTATTCTCCGGAAAGTGCCGGGGACTATGCCTCCGGCACCAATCATACTTTACCGACAGCAGCTTATGCGAAGGCATATAGCGGGATAAATCTGGATGCCTTTATAAAAAAGATCACTTTTCAGGAAATCACGGCTGCCGGGTTGAAGTATCTGGCTCCTGTCATTATGACAATGGCTGAAAATGAACAATTGCTCGCTCATAAAAATGCCGTGAAAGTGAGAATGGAGGATAAATAACAGAAAATCATATGGAAATAGAGTTTTTAATACGGAAAAATATCCGGGAACTGAAGCCTTACCGCTGTGCCCGGGATGAATATGAGGATATGGATGCTGTCTTTCTGGATGCGAACGAGAGTCCGTTTGAAAACGGATTCAATCGTTATCCGGACCCTTATCAGCGTTGTTTGAAATTTATTCTGGCCGATTTTAAGCAGGTTGCGGCGGAAAATGTGATTCTGGGAAACGGAAGCGATGAGCTGATCGATTTATTGATCCGTTCGCTTTGCCGGCCGGGGATAGACAATATTATTGTTTTTTCTCCGGGCTACACCATGTATGAAGTGTGTGCGGCAATCAACGATGTCGAGGTCCGGAAAATAAATTTAACAGTGAACTTTTTACCGGATTGGCGGAAGGTAGAGCAACAGAGGGATTGTTGCACAAAGATTATTTTTTTATGTACGCCGCATAACCCGGTCGGGAATATCATTCCTTTATCCGATATTGAAAATTTGTGTAAGGTGTTGGACTGCATGGTTGTCGTAGATGAGGCTTATATCGATTTTACAGATATGCCGTCGGCTATCGGTTTACTGGAACGGTATGAGAATCTGTTTGTTTTACAGACGTTGTCGAAAGCCTGGGGAATGGCCGGGCTACGTTTGGGAATGGGATTTGCGAACGAAAAGCTGATCGCTGTTCTGAATCGGGTGAAGCCACCTTATAATATCGGCGTTTTAGCCCAGCAGACTGCTGTACGGACATTAAAGGACCGGGACGGTTTCCGGAACAACGTTGCTTGTATCCGGAGGGAGAGGGAGCGTCTGTTACAGGCATTTTTGCAATCGGGTATTTTTGAAAAAGTATACCCTTCCGAGGCAAATTTTATACTCGTAACTTCCCCGCAGGCAGATGAGCTATACCGGTTTCTTCTCCGGAATGGGATCGTTACCCGTTTGCGGGATATACCTCCTTTACTGACCGGAGGGATACGGATTACAGTGGGAAACCGTGAGGAAAATGACCGGTTATTGGGTTTGCTGGCTTGCTGGACAAATAAATTATATCCGTCGGAATGAGAAAAAAGATTTTGTTTATCGACCGGGACGGTACGATTATCCGTGAACCGGAAACTGATTTTCAGGTAGATGAGTTGAGTAAATTCTGTTTTTTCCCGGGTGTTATCGGAGCTTTGCGGAAGATAGCAGAGGAAACCGATTATCGTTTGGTATTGGTGACGAATCAGGACGGTTTGGGAACAGGTCGCTTTCCCGCAGAAACTTTCTGGCCTTTACAACAATTGATGGAAAGAACCCTGGAGGGAGAAGGCATTGTCTTCGATGAGATATTAATCGATTCGAGTTTACCCGAAGAATATTCTTTTGGCCGTAAGCCGGGTATCGGACTGGTTGAAAAATATCTCAATGAGAACCTGGACTATGAGAATTCTTATGTAATAGGGGATCGTTTAACCGATATGCAATTGGCTGCCAATATGGGGTTAAAAGGAATATATTTAGGCATGCAGGATTGGAAGGATTTGCCTGTCGTATATGTATCCCGGGATTGGAATATGATTTATGCTTTTTTGAAGCAACGGAGCCGTCGGGTTGAACGAGTGCGTAAAACGGAGGAAACAGACGTCCGGATCAGTTTGAATCTGGAGGGGAGCGGGAGAGGTAAGGTACATACCGGAATCGCTTTTTTCGATCATATGTTGTTACAGGTTGCCCGGCACGGTGGTGTGGATTTGGAGATAGAGGTCAGGGGGGATCTGGAAGTAGATGAGCACCATACGATAGAAGATACGGGGTTGGTTTTGGGCGAATGTTTTAGGACGGCTTTAGGAAGCAAGAAAGGAATCGAGCGTTATGGCTTTGCTTTGCCGATGGATGATTCGAAGACGGAAGTGTTATTGGATTTTGGAGGCCGAATGTATTTGAAATGGGAGGTGGGATTCAGCCGGGAATATGTGGGGGATTGTCCGACGGAAATGATCCGGCATTTTTTTGCCTCATTTTGTCAGGGGTGTATGTGTAATTTACATGTGAAAGCTGATGGTGAGAATACACATCATTTGATTGAAAGTATATTTAAGGCATTTGCCCGGAGTGTGCGTGCCGCTGTGCGGCAGACGGGGATAACGGTGCCTTCCTCAAAAGGTATGATATGAAAATAGTGATTATCGATTATGGTGCCGGGAATGTATTTTCGGTACAAAGGGCTGTAGAACGCCTGGGATACGAGGTGCTTCTGTCGCGGGACCCTATGGTTGTACAGTCTGCTGACCGGGTGATTTTTCCGGGGGTAGGACAGGCTTCTGTTGCCATGAAGCGATTGAGGGATTGTGGTTTGGATCAGGTTATACCGGAGTTGAAAGTACCTGTTCTGGGCATCTGTTTAGGTATGCAATTGATGTGCAGATATACGGAAGAAGGAGATACAGCCGGATTGAACATTTTTCCATTGGATGTTTTGCAGATCAGGGGAATGCAAAAGATTCCTCATATAGGATGGAATACTATAGATGAATTGGAGTCCGGTTTGTTTACCGGTTGCCAATCCGAAGAATGGATGTATTTCGTGCATTCCTATTATGTCCCGGATAATGGGTACCGGATAGCGGTCTGTAATTATCAATGTCGTTTTGCGGCTGCCATTCGAAAAGAGAATTTTTATGGCTGTCAGTTTCATCCGGAAAAATCTTCACGAACGGGTGAAATGGTGTTACGGAATTTTATTTGTGGATATTGAATGTTTGAATTTATAAAAGATAGAAAATGGATATTATACCTGCGATAGATATTATAAATGGAAAATGTGTTCGCCTGACAAAGGGCAATTACAGTCAGTGTAAGATATATGCCGAAGATCCGTTGGAAGTTGCTTTGCGTTTTGAAGCTGCCGGCTGTAAGCGTTTGCATCTGGTCGATCTGGACGGGGCGAAATCGTCGGGGGTTATACATGAGGCTGTTTTGGCTAAAATTTGTAGACAAACCGGATTGATTGTCGATTTCGGAGGGGGTGTTAAGTCTGATACGGATATCAGAAAGGTTTTCGATGCCGGGGCAGCTTTTGTCTGTATCGGCAGTCTGGCACAATCCGGACGGGAGCAGGTGTGTCAATGGCTGGCCCGTTATGGCGGAGAGCGCCTGATAATAGGGGCGGATGTCTGGAATCAAAAGGTGTGCATTAACGGTTGGAAAAAAGTGACGGATACGACAGTATATCAGTTGGTCGATTTTTATGAAGGGCAACTGAAGTATCTGATGTGCACAGATATCACCAAAGACGGAACGCTGGAAGGTGCCTCGCTTGGCTTGTACCGCGAGTTGAGAAAGAAATATCCGGTATTGAAGCTGATTGCTTCCGGTGGAGTATCGCGGATGGCTGATTTGGCCGGGTTGGAGGAGCTGGGGATGTATGGGGCAATTGTAGGAAAGGCAATCTATGAAAACCGGATCAAATTGGAAGAATTGTTCGGTAATTGATGTCTGATGTCCGGCGGTTGGCGGACAACCGGGTTTTACAGATTGTAAGTCGGTGTGAAATTTTTGAGAATGATTATTTGAGGATTACTAAAAGATCAGCATATGTTGGCGAAACGTATCATTCCGTGTCTGGATGTTTTGAACGGAAGGACAGTGAAAGGGATAAATTTTTTGGATTTGAAAGATGCCGGAGACATTAGCGGTCTGGCATCCCGTTATTCGGAAGCGGGTGCAGACGAATTGGTGTTTTTGGATATCACGGCAAGTAGTGAGGTCCGGAAAACACAGTCTGTCTGGGTCGGGTGTGTTGCTGCCGCCGTCAATATCCCTTTTACGGTGGGCGGAGGTATTACAACAGAAAAAGATGTCGAATTTTTATTGAAAAAGGGAGCGGACAAAATATCGGTGAATTCGGCTGCTTTGCGATGTCCGGAATTAATCGGACGGTTGTCTTACAATTTTGGGAAGCAATGTGTCGTTGTGGCAATAGATGCCCGGGAAGAGGATGGGGTTTGGCAGGTGTATGGCAAAGGAGGACGGGAAAAAACCGGAAAAGAACTTTTCAGTTGGGCGCAGGAAGCGGAAGAACGGGGGGCAGGTGAGATCTTGTTTACTGCAATGAGTCAGGACGGAACCCGGCGCGGATTTGCCTGTAAAACTTTGGCCCGGCTTACCGGAAAACTCGGCATTCCGGTTATTGCTTCGGGGGGAGCGGGAAAACTGGCCGATTTTTACGAGGTTTTCGATACCGGAAAAGCGGATGCCGCTTTAGCTGCAGGTGTATTCCATTATGGAGAATTGACTGTTGGTGAAGTTAAGGAGTATCTGGAGGGGAAAGGAATACCGGTGAGGATGTGATTTAATGGTAGTTTTTGGATTTTAAATTAAAAGATAAGCTCGTGGAAAAATGACACAATGAGTCCGTCCCCGTGTGTCATTTCACGAGTCAGTGCGTATTTTAAATGAATGAAAATGGATATAGACAGTTTGAAATTTGATGAAAAAGGATTGATTCCTGCTATCATACAGGATATAAATACACAGGTTGTATTGATGCAGGCTTATATGAACCGGGATTCGCTGCTAAAGACGATAGAATCCGGTAAAGTTTGTTTTTTCAGCCGTTCCCGGCAGCGATTGTGGGTAAAGGGAGAAAAAAGCGGGCATTATCTGTATTTAAAAGAGATAAGGTCCGATTGTGACGAAGATGCGTTGTTGGTAAAAGTAGCTCCGGCAGGACCGGTATGTCATACCGGAAAGGATACCTGTTGGGGGGAAACCAACCGGCACTCCGGTTTCCTTTTTTATTTGCAGGAATATCTGAAGATACGAAAAGAAGAATCTCCGGAAGAATCCTATACGGCACGTTTAATTTCCAAAGGAATAAATAAGGTCGCTCAAAAAGTAGGAGAGGAGGCTGTGGAGTTAGTGATAGAAGCGAAGGATGACCGGGAAGATCTGTTTTTGAATGAAGCCGCCGATTTGATGTATCATTATTTGGTTTTATTAATTGCGAAAGGATACGGTCTGGAGCAAGTCATAGATGTATTGAAAGGCAGGCATAAAACAGAAAAGTAGATGTGTCGGATGAAAAATCCCCGCATGGTATGGTGCGGGGATTTTTTATCAGCTATTGAGGGCTTTCCACAATGTATCTTTTAGCTCGGTGATACCGGTTCCGGCAACGGAGGATATGAAAACATAAGGAATTTTCGGAAGGTCTTTTTCAATCTCTTCGATCAGTTCCTGGTCTGCGTAATCACATTTGGTGATTGCGAGGATTCTTTTTTTATCCAGTAATTCCGGGTTGTATTCCCGTAATTCGTTCAGCAGGATTTTGTATTCGGCATGAATGTCATTTGAGTCGACGGCGACCATGAACAAAAGCACGGAATTACGCTCGATGTGACGAAGGAATCTGATTCCTAATCCTTTGCCGAGATGAGCCCCTTCAATGATACCGGGAATATCGGCCATGACAAAAGATTTACCATCCCTGTAGGATACGATACCCAGATTGGGAACCAGAGTGGTAAAGGGGTAATTGGCTATTTCCGGTTTTGCGGCAGAAACAACAGATAACAAGGTCGATTTTCCGGCATTGGGGAGTCCTACCAAACCGACATCAGCCAGTACTTTTAATTCCAGGATGACGGTACGTTCTACCCGGGGATCTCCGGGTTGTGCGTAACGGGGAGTCTGGTTAGTGGCGGATTTGAAATTCCAGTTACCGAGTCCGCCGCGTCCTCCTTTTACGAGGATGACCTGTTCCTGGTCCTGAGTGACTTCACATATGACTTCTCCGGTGTCGGCATCTTTGGCAACGGTACCCAGAGGTACATCGATAATCTTGTCCTCTCCGTCGGCTCCTGTACAGCGGGATTCACTACCGCTTTCTCCGTCGCCGGCAAATACGTGACGTTGGTATTTCAGGTGGATAAGGGTCCAGTAGTTCCGGTTGCCCCGAAGTATTACATGGCCTCCGCGTCCTCCGTCTCCACCGTCGGGACCGCCTTTTGCGGTGAGTTTATCCCGGTGTAAATGTGCAGAACCTTTTCCTCCCGCTCCGCCGCGGCAGAATATTTTTACATAGTCGATGAAATTCGTTGAAGCCATATAGGTATTGTGATTAATTTAAAATGAAATCGGTCACGGAAATGAGATTAAGCGTGATTTGCCGGTTGGTCGTCCAGAATGTATAAATCCGGTAAATTGCGTCCCAAATCGTCATAGTCGAGGCCCCGTCCTACGACAAAGTCATTTTCCAGGGATAATGCGTAATAATCCACCGGAATTTTGCAAACCAGGGCTTTGGGTTTATAGAACATGGTCGCTACGACAATTTTTTTCGGATGGCGGGCAGCCAGCAGATCCAGCAAATAAGCCATCGAATTTCCCGAATCGATCATGTCTTCCAGGATAACGATTGTTCTGCCTTCGATGTTTTTATTGAAGCCGATTAATTCCCGGACTTTTCCTGTAGAGCAAGTGCCGGCATAAGAAGCTATTTTGATAAAACAGATTTCAGTTCCGGGAACAGTAATCTGTTTGATCAGGTCAGAAGTAAACATAAATGAGCCGTTGAGTACACTTAGAAATAACGGTTTTTCTCCTTCCAGATCCCGATTTAATTTTTGTGCAAGTTCTTGTATGGCCGAATCTATAACAGAAGCTTCAAGAAGCAATCTGAATTCTTTGTCGTGTAATTTTATTTTTTTCATTGTATATTACTGTTTATGACCCGGAGAATCTAACGATCTCTTTTTTGTTTACGTTACATTTTTATTTACTTTGCACAAAAGTACAATTTTGAATTTAATATATGATAAAATGACACCGAAAGTAAGTATTATTATGGGAAGTACTTCGGATTTGCCTGTCATGGAGAAGGCAGCGAAGGTATTGGATGATTTTTGTATTCCGTTTGAAATAAATGCCTTATCTGCACATCGGACTCCGGCAGAAGTGGAATCTTTTGCTACGAATGCGGCAGGCAGAGGTATCGAGGTCATTATCGCCGGAGCCGGAATGGCAGCACATCTGCCCGGGGTTATTGCTGCGATGACTCCGGTACCGGTTATTGGTGTGCCGATTAAAGCTTCAATGGAAGGTATGGATGCCTTGCTGGCTATTGTACAGATGCCTCCGGGGATACCTGTGGCGACGGTGGCTATCAATGGGGCAATGAATGCCGGAATACTGGCGACACAGATCTTAGCCGTAGGAGATATTGAGCTGAAGAAGAAAGTTGTGGCTTACAAGGAATCATTGAAAAAGAAAATTGTGGATGCGAATAAAGAATTGGCAGAAGTAAAATATACTTATAAGACCAACTGATTTTATTTATTTCCAAAAATAATTAAATAAACGTTACCGCTCATGTCCTTAAATTTTGTAAATTTGAGGATATGAGATGTTTGTTTGTGTTAATATTCTTAACGGCAGCAAATATCCAGGCACAGGTGCAGGACGCTGCTACGCCCTTTTCCGGAATGGCTGACGTCGACTGTGCTTCTTTTTCCCCGTGGTGTGTTTTTTCAAATCAAGCCGGAATCTCCCGGACAGACCGGATTGCAGTCGGCGTTTCCTATCGGCAGGTATTGGGATTACATGAACTCAGTATAAAGTCGCTGTTTGCCCTCTTACCTACCCGATGGGGAGTGCCGGCTATTACTTATTCACATTTCGGTTATGAAAAATACAATGAACAACTCATCGGACTGGCATACGGACGTCGTTTGGGACGTTTCCTGAATATAGGGGTAAAAATCGATTATTTATATTCATTTGTAGCTAAGCAGCCGCAGGTCCGCCAGGCTTTTTTTTTCGAGACAGGTATTCTGATTGCTTTACCTGAAAATATCTTATGTGGCTTACATGTTTATAATCCCGGGGATATCGCCCGGTTGACGGCTCCGGAACAATTGTATGTAGCGGAAGCCTATGCTATTGCGGTTTCCTGGCAACCGGACAGTATGTTTTTGTTGGCTATGCAATCGGACCGGATTGATGGGGTCTGGTATTTTTCGGTGGGGACTGCATTTACCTATAATAATTTACTGACTTTTCGTGGTGGACTGAAAAACAGATACAATAAGATTTATGCGGGAGTCGGTTGTTTGTTGGATTTTATGGAGCTGACTCTGGATTACAATACACATCCTCAGCGGGGGAATACGCTTGGTATCAGTTTATGCGGTAAGTTTTGAACAATGAAACGGTTGTTTTTTATCGGATTTATTTTGCTGGGTACAATCGGTTTATTGTATCCACAGGAACTTACTGACATTGAAGAGTTGCTGGAATCGAATGATATCCGGCCTTCGGAAGAAGGCTATGAAGAGATGGTTTCTGGTTTACTTCAGTTGCAGGCTTCTCCGCTCGATATCAATACGGCTGATTTCGATTCATTGAAGATGTTGTTTTTTCTTTCCGACAATCAGATTGACAATATACTGGCATTTCGCAGAAAATACGGGGTCTTTCTCGCTTTGGAGGAATTGCTGTTGGTGGGCGGTATCGGGAAAAAGAATTTGACCAATATCCGGCCTTTTGTCCGGATAGGAGATGTATCCGTAAGGGATAGGGTAAGGGCTGTCAAAAAAACGATGTCCCATGAAATTGTCGCACAAAGTAAGCTTGCCTGGCCGTTTCAGGAAGGGTATAAAGTTTATTCGCCCCGGAATTTTAAAACAGAAGCACAATACCGGAAAAAACTGGATAGTCGTTTCAGGGGCATACCGTTGGGAACATTCGTAAAATATAAGATGAAAATAGGAAAACATTTACAGGGGGGAATTACGTTGGAGAATGATCCGGGGGAAGCCTATTTTACGCGTTATCAAAAGACCGGATTCGATTTCTTTTCTTTTCATTTATATGCTACTGCCGGCGGAAGAATTCGTACGCTGGCTTTGGGGGATTACCGGATACAGTGGGGACAGGGGCTTTTGGTCTGGAGTGGTTTTACATCGGGAAAATCGGCATTGGCATTGGGAAATGAGAAGTCGGCACGGGGGATTGCTCCGTATACTTCTACCGATGAGAATAATTACCTGCGGGGTATGGCCGTCGCTTTAAAGCCATGGCAAGATGTGACGGCAGAATTGTTTTTCTCTTATAAAAGGACAGACGGAACCATTTTAGAAATGGATAGTCTTACCGATGATGATGTACTTACTGCGGCATTGTACCGTTCCGGGTATCACCGGAATAAGAACGAATGTGAAAAAAAGAATGTATTGAAGGAATTGACGACAGGGGCTTCGGTACGTTGGAATACTCCTTTGTTGCGGTTTGGGGTGAATGCGCTGTATTATGATTTCAATCCGGAAATCGAAATCGGAGATAAAGTATATCGCCGGTATCATGATACCGGCAATCGCCGTTTTTTAGTCAGTGCCGATTATAAAACGGGATGGGGAAATATATATTTGTTCGGAGAGACGGCTTATGCAGCCCGGAGAGGTTGGGCTACGGTGAACGGATTGCGTTTCAGCGGTAGCAGTAAAGTGGCTTTATGTGCCTTATACCGCCGGTATGATAAGAAGTATGTATCGCATTATGCGGGCGGATTTGGCGAATATTCGAATACTTCGAATGAAGAAGGCGTATATCTGGGGGCGGATTTAATTCTTTTCCCTAATCTGAAGATCAATGCTTATTACGATTGGTTTCATTTTTTCAGTCCGCGTTACAATGCCTTTATGCCGGGATACGGGCAGGAGACATCGGTTGTTGTAAGCTATACCTGTTCTGCTTTCGGACATCTTTTTCGTTATAAGCGGGAAAAAAAGCCGGAGGATAGAAAAGGTGCGGTATTGGGATCGGTTCTTCGCCGGAAAGAAGAGTTCCGCTATCAGTTTACCTCCCGGATAAACCGGCAATGGGAACTCCGCTCCCGGTTTGATCTTTCTTTATATGAGAAAGGGGGGCGGAAGGAGAGTGGATATATGATTTATCAGGATGTGGTTTATACGGCAGCTTCTCCGAAATTCAAAGGGTATTTCCGGGTCGCTTATTTTGATACGGATTCTTATTATTCCAGGATATATACTTATGAGAATACGGTTTTGTACGGTTATTCTTTTCCTGCTTATTTCGACCGGGGGATACGTACTTATGTGAATTTAAACTGGAAACCTTTTTCTACGGTGACGCTTTATTTGAAGTCCGGTATGACTTATTACCCGGACCGGGAATATTTAGGTTCTTCGGTAACTAAGGTAGAAGACAATAAACTTTTTGATGTAATTGTGCAATTGCGTGTAAAATTGTAGATTACGATTGAAGAACGAATCGAAATTGTAGGTCTGTAAATCTGAAATTATTTGACAAACCGATTCGTTATCGGATTTATTTGATCTGAAATCTGCATTTATTTTTGATTTATCATTTATGACACCTCTTTTTGCAGGGGAGGATATGGGTATAATTGTAAATCTAAAATCAAAAATCGTAAATCTGAGATCTAAAATTTTAAACCTGGGTTATTTCTTTTTGAGAAGGCTCTGTATTTCTTCATCGGACAATTTTTTCACGTTTGTGATGATCATATTTTCGTGTAGAAAATTTCCGTATAGGTTGCATTCCTCGACAATGCCCGAAAATAATATTTTCAGGTCTGCATTCAGCGGTATGAGAACGGTAAATGTGGAGTAACCGGTTGAAAAATGAATCTGTTCCAGTTCCCCCTTTAAAGGAGATAAGGCTGCTTCTGTCTCGTTGCGGACGATTTTTTGCTGGAATTCCTCCAGGGAATTCTCTTTTTGCCGGTTTAAAAACACGCAAAAATAACGCAACAGGTTGCCTCGTCCACCCAATCCCGTAGAAATAAAAATTTCAGGATCTTCGAGAAGATTGGATTGGATAAGCATCCGTGACTGTTGAAGAGCTACCGTTGCCCAGGATTTTAGCGGAGAGTCCTGTTTCGAAAAATTTTCGATAGCCCGGTAGATGGAGATGTCGTCCAGTGTCGCCAGGACGGTGAGCATTTCTTTTTTTTGTTTCTCCGGTATATTTTCGTCGAATAATTGGTTGATGTTTTCTGTATACTTTTTACAGAGTTGCTTGAATTTCCGGGGCTTTTCGGTTATGGAATGAGCAAGGTTGAAGTATTCCCGTTGAATTTCGATGTCTATTTCCTCTTCCAGGACATTTAAATGAGCACCGTTTTTCGATAATAACTCATTTATTTCGTTCCATTGTTCTGTGTTCTTGTCCATTCTATCTGTTTATGCTACAAATTTAAAGCATTTCTGTGTGAATAAAAATAGTAGGAACGATTCCCGGAGGTTTTGTCCTTATTATTTCCATAAACAGTCCGGAGTATTGCATAAAAAAAGCTGCCCTCAGAGCAGCTCTTTTTATATCTTGAAAAGATTAAGCTTTGTGTCTGTGTTCGTCAGATACAGTTAACTTTTTTCTTCCTTTAGCTCTTCTTTTAGCTAATACAGCTCTACCGCTTGCAGTAGACATTCTTTCCCTGAAACCATGTTTGTTTCTTCTCTTTCTGTTAGATGGTTGAAATGTACGTTTCATTGCACTTATTTTTTGAATATTATTTTCAAACTTCGGACTGCAAAAGTATGGATTTTTTTGATTACTACAAAGAAATGCTATTTTTTTTAAGGGAGAAAAAGCAGGTGTTTTTATTTATTTTTTGAAACTTTTTTTTTCTTTTCACGTATAATGGGGTAATTGCGAGTCAAATGATAAATTATTTTGATTGATTAAATCAAGGAGGATAAAGCTATTATGAGGCAATTGAAGATCGTCAAACAGATTACCGAAAGAGAATCTTATTCCATCGACAAGTATTTACAGGAGATAGGTAAGATTCGTGCAATTTCGCCCGACGAAGAAGTGGTTTTAGCTAAGCAGATCAAGGCTGGTAACAGGCAAGCCCGGGAGAAGTTGGTGTTGAGTAATCTGCGCTTTGTTGTATCTGTTGCCAAGCAATATCAGAATCACGGTCTGACTTTGGGTGATTTAATCAACGAAGGGAATTTAGGATTGATGAAGGCGGCCGAATGTTTTGACGAAACAAAAGGATTCAAGTTTATTTCATATGCGGTATGGTGGATACGGCAGTCTATTTTACAAGCTATTGCAGAAAATTCCCGTCTGATTCGTTTGCCTCTCAATAAAATCAGTACCATTAATAAAGTAAACAGATATTATACTTTACTGGAACAGGAGTATCAGCGGGAGCCTACGGCGGAAGAAATTGCCGAAAAAATGGATATTTCCGCGGAAGATGTAAAAGAAAACATGAAGATTGCTGTCAAGCCGTTGTCTATGGATGCTCCGTTGACAACCGGAGAAGAAACGATTAATCTGTACGATATTTACATCGCCGGTGATAATGTGATGCCTGCGCCGGAAACCGCTTTGATTCAGGATTCTTTGAAAAAGGATATCGAACGTTCGTTGTCTATGCTGAATGAGCGTGAGGCAACGATTGTCAGTATGTATTACGGCTTAAACGGTAAGCCGGGTATGTCTTTGGAGGAAATCGGAGAAATACTGAAACTGACCAGTGAACGGGTACGTCAGGTGAAATCGAAGGCCTTGCGTAAGTTGAAAGAAAACGGAGGAATTCGCCGGTTGAAAACTTATCTTTAGTTATTTATTTTTAATTTGTTGTATTATTTGTTGCATAAATATTCCTAAAAGAGGTCGAAAGACCTCTTTTTTATTTGATATTGTATAAAATCGGATTATTTTTGCAAATGTATGTCGGATCGGTAGAAAATATATTGAAAGCCGGTGTGATGAAGAAATAACGGAGAAAAATTTGAGAAATTTCCGAATCCTGAAGGGTGCGGAAAGGTATTTATTATATAAACGAAAATTATGACACCTAACAATTTATTGCCTAAAAGTCGGATCGCTTTAAAGCGTGAAGATTTCCAGGCGGAAGTGAATGGGAAGGAAACCGACCTGTTCATTTTGAAGAATAAAAATGAAATGGAAATTGCTGTAACCAATTACGGAGGTTTTGTTGTTGCAGTAATGGCTCCGGATAAAAACGGCGATTATGCCGATGTTGTATTGGGGCACAGTAGTCTGGATGATTATCAGCATACACCGGAGCCATACCTGGGTTCTTTAGTAGGACGTTATGGTAATCGGATTGCCGGAGGAAAATTTACGCTGGAGGGGAAGGAATATACATTGGCAATAAACAACGGGCCGAATACGCTTCATGGTGGTTTAACAGGTTTTAATGCTGTCGTTTGGGACGCTGAACAACTGAATTCGCAAACGTTAAAGTTGAATTATTTGTCGGTAGATGGTGAAGAAGGTTTTCCGGGCAATTTATCTGTAGAGGTGATTTATCACTTGAGCAATGATAATGCCTTGGAGATTTCTTACCAGGCAATGACCGACAAGACGACGATCATCAACCTGACTCAGCATTCATTCTTTAATCTGGCCGGAAATGCCAAGCCTACACCTACGATCTGCAATCATATTCTGACGATTAATGCAGACCATTATACCCCGATGGATAACGTTTCCGTTCCGACGGGACAGATTGCCCCGGTGGCCGGGACCCCGATGGATTTCCGGACTCCGCATGTTGTCGGAGAGCGTATCGATGACAAATTCGAGCAGTTGGTTTTCGGGAAGGGATATGACCATTGTTATGTGTTGAACAAAAAAGAGACAGGTGAGCTTTCTTTTGCCGCTAAAGTTACAGAACCCGAGAGCGGACGTACCCTGGAAGTATATACGACAGAACCGGGGGTTCAGTTGTATACGGGCAACTGGCTGGGCGGATTTGAGGGCAAGTATGGTGCGACTTATCCGGAACGGAGTGCTATTTGCCTGGAAACGCAACATTTCCCGGATAGTCCTAATAAACCTCATTTCCCCTCAGTGGTATTGCATCCCGGGGAAGTTTATACACAAAAATGTATCTATAAATTCGGTATAGAAAAATAATTCCAGAATAATCATTACACTAAATATTTTAAATTATGACACAAGAGAAAAAAAACTACACTTTGCCTATTATAATGATGATCATGCTTTTCGGTATGATTTCATTTGTAACCGGTTTACAAAATCCGATGGGCATCATCGTCAAAAGTCAGTTCGGTGCTTCTAACCTGATGGCTACATTGGGTTATGCGGCCAATTTTATCGCTTATGCTTTTATGGGTATTCCTGCAGGTTTCCTGTTGCAGAGAATCGGATATAAAAAGACGGCTTTAGCGGCTATTATCGTCGGTTTTGTCGGGGTTGGGATTCAGTATTTTTCAGGTATCGCTGAAAGTTTTGCTATTTATTTGATCGGTGCATTTGTTGCCGGTTTTTCCATGTGTATGTTGAACACGGTCGTAAATCCGATGTTGAATACCCTGGGAGGCGGCGGAAATAAAGGAAATCAGTTGATACAGATCGGTGGTTCCTTTAACTCATTGAATGCAACTATTGTTCCCGTATTGGTAGGTTATCTGATCGGTAGCAATGTGAGTACGGCCACAATTCAGGATGCAAATCCGGCATTATTTCTGGCGCTTGGTATTTTTGCGCTGGCGTTTATCGTGCTTTTCTTTGTGAATATTCCCGAACCGCGCCAGACTGTCAGTGAAAAAACGGCTGAAAAGAATGAACACAGTGCTTTGTCATTCCGGCATTTTAAATTGGGAGCGATTGCTATTTTCCTGTATGTAGGTATAGAAGTCGGTATCCAGATGTTTATCAATCCGTTTATGACCGGTAGTGCTACCGAAGGCGGACTTGGTATCGATACGACGACAGCGGGTTCGGTAGTCGGTACCTATTGGTTTTTAATGCTTGTCGGACGTTTGGTAGGCGCTTCTATCGGAGCGAAAGTATCCAGCAAGGCGATGCTTGTTTTTGTTTCCGCTTTGGGTATTATTTTGACATTGGCGGCTATGTTTACTCCGATCTCCAGTACGATTAAAATGCCTGTTTTCCAGTCTGATATTTCTTTTGGAATGGCAGAAATTCCGGTTAGTATCATGCTCCTTGTGTTGTGCGGTTTGTGTACTTCCGTTATGTGGGGTGGTATCTTTAACCTGGCTGTGGAAGGTTTGGGTAAATATACGGAAGCTGCTTCCGGTATTTTCATGGTGATGGTTTGCGGTGGCGGATTATTGCCTTTACTGCAAGGTGTCGTTGCCGACGTTTCTTCATACCTGGCCAGTTATTGGGTTATTTTCGGAGCGTTGGTATACCTTTTGTATTATGCGATTGCCGGTTCGAAAAATGTCAACAAGAACATACCGGTTGAGTAATGGATTATGAACAATAAAGATAAAAGTAGTATGGATACTAATATAGTAAGAACGAAATTCAAAGAAAAATTCGGAACAGAAGGTATGTTGTATTTTTCTCCGGGACGTGTGAATCTGATCGGGGAACATACCGATTATAACGGAGGATGTGTGCTCCCGGGAGCAATCGATAAAGGAATTCTGGCAGAGATCAAGCCGAACGGAACCGATAAGGTAAGAGCTTATTCTGTGGATTTGGATGATTATACCGAATTCGGCCTTCGTGAGGAAGATAAGCCGAAAGCTTCGTGGGCATGTTATATTTTCGGCGTGTGCCGGGAGATGCAGAAACGGGGAGGAAAAATCGAAGGTTTCGATACTGTTTTTGCAGGAGATGTACCTCTGGGGGCCGGTCTTTCTTCATCGGCAGCTTTGGAGAGTACCTATGGATTTGCTTTGAATGAAATCTATAATTGCGGTTTTGACAAGAAAACGTTGGTATTGGTCGGCCAAAAAACAGAACATAACTACTGCGGGGTGAATTGCGGTATTATGGACCAGTTCGCTTCTATCTTCGGTAAGGAGGGGAATCTGATCCGTTTGGATTGCAGTACGATGGAATATGAATATGTTCCGTTTAATCCGAAAGGATATAAAGTAGTACTGGTGGATTCTGTCACCAAGCACGAGTTGGTGGATTCTCCTTACAACAAACGCCGGCAATCATGCGAACGGGCTGCTGCTGCCATTGCGGTAAACCATCCGGAAGTTAAATTGCTGGGAGATGCCAACATGGAAATGCTGGAAGAAGTAAAAGGTAAAATCAGCGAAGAAGATTATATGCGGGCAACTTATGCCATTCAGGAGAATCAGCGTTTGATTGACACTTGCGAGGCTTTGAAAAAAGGGGATTACGAGACCGTGGGTAAGAATGTATATGCAACCCATTACGGTATGAGTAAATTGTATGAAGTGAGTACGGTGGAACTGGATTTCCTCAACGATGTGGCTAAAGAATGCGGGGTAACCGGTTCCCGTATTATGGGAGGTGGATTCGGTGGTTGTACCATCAATTTAGTACCGGAAGACAAATACGATCACTTTATCGAGACCGCAATTGCTAAATTTAAGGCGGAATTTGGTAAAGAGCCGAAAATATATCCGGTAAAAATCAGTGACGGAGCCCGTCGTTTAAGCTGATCCGGCTCTATATAAAAGAAATGCGGGAGGGAATACCTCCTGCATTTTTTTTATTGCTTTTTCTCTTCTATTTTCAGTTCTTTGTTTACGCTTTTTCTCTTTTTTCTTAAACTAAATTCCTATATTTGCGAACATTTAATGAGATTTTACAACTTTTTACCTAAAATATGTAAGTGAAATAGGGGGTGAATGTTGGAACTTGAAACTCGTAGATGTATATTGCGTAAATGCAGAGATTTATAATATCTTATATATTAATTTTATAAAATATAACCTTATGGGAAAGTACGAATTAAATAAAAACCTCGCACAAATGTTGAAAGGCGGAGTTATTATGGATGTGACAAACGCAGAGCAGGCTAAGGTAGCTGAGGCTGCAGGTGCCTGTGCCGTAATGGCGCTCGAACGGGTTCCGGCTGATATCCGTCGTGACGGCGGTGTGGCCCGTATGTCGGATCCGCAGATGATAAAAGAAATTCAGAAGGCAGTTTCTATTCCGGTAATGGCCAAAGTACGTATCGGACATTTTGTAGAAGCTCAGATATTGGAAGCGATAGGGATCGATTTTATAGACGAGAGTGAGGTGCTGACTCCGGCAGATGAGTTGTATCATGTAGATAAGACCGCTTTTAAAGTACCTTTCGTTTGCGGTGCCCGGAATCTGGGAGAGGCATTACGCCGTATTGGAGAAGGTGCTGCTATGATCCGTACCAAGGGAGAAGCCGGAACGGGAAATGTTGTGGAAGCTGTTACCCATATGCGTCAGATTGCAGATGATATGCGTCGGGTAAAAAATGCACCTGCTGAAGAACTGATGAGTTTGGCTAAAGAATTCGGAGCTCCTTTCGAACTTGTAAAATATGTGCATGAAAACGGTAAGTTGCCGGTTGTGAATTTTGCTGCCGGTGGTATTGCAACTCCTGCTGATGCTGCCTTGATGATGCAGTTGGGTTCTGAAGGTGTTTTTGTGGGATCCGGTATTTTTAAATCAGGCGATCCGGCAAAACGGGCCAGAGCTATCGTACAAGCTGTTACTTATTTCAACGATCCGGCTAAGTTGGCTGAATTGTCCGAAAACTTAGGAGAACCGATGTCCGGACTTGAAATTAAAACATTAGAAAACAAGTACGCAGAAAGAGGTTGGTAATAAGAATGTCCCAAAAATCAGTTTCAGCGGTGAAATCATAGTGATAAGCTTTATTTTACTGGAAAGACTGATTCTTGGGACGTTTTGTGTAAATACCTGGCTTAATGAATAATCGAATGAAAAAGATTGGAATTTTGGGCTTTCAAGGGGCTTTTGTCGAACATGAGTTGCATATTGAACGATTGGGACATGAGGCTGTGGATGTCAGATATCCCGGGCAATTGGAGGAGTTGGATGGTATTATTTTGCCCGGAGGAGAGAGTACTACGATCGGTAAATTGCTGATAAGGACCGGTATGATGGAACCCTTGCGGCAGAAGATCGAAAACGGTTTGCCGGTATGGGGAACTTGTGCCGGAATGATATTGCTGGCAAAGGAACTGGAAGACGATCCGATGAAACATTTGGCTGTAATGAATATCAAGGTAAGGAGAAATGCATACGGGACTCAAATTGATAGTTTCGATACGGATATTTTAATTCCGGCAGTCAATTCCGAGCCGATTCCTTTGGTTTTTATCCGGGCTCCCTATGTGACGAAGGTCGGGGCCGGAGTAGATGTCCTGTGTGAAATTCAAGGACATGTAGTAGCTGCCCGGGAAAAAAATATGCTCGCCACGTCTTTTCATCCGGAATTGACGAATGATTCTTCTTTTCATCGTTATTTTATCGATATGTGTAACGAATAACCGGATACTCCGTATAAAATCTAAAAAAATAAGTAATGAAAAATATTTTATTGATAATGACAGGCCTGGTGTTTCTGCTGGGAAGTTGTCAGAAACCGGTACAAATTGATGTGTCTGAGGTAAAGTTTGTTGAGGAGACACCGAATTGGGAAGTGCATGTAGAGAAAAGTGTTTTTTCTTCTGCCGATCCGAAAGTAAATAAAGCCTGTGTGGCTGTCAATGAGGCGATTCAGAAGCGCATTGATACGTTACAGGCTCAATTGAAGAAAGATGCCGACGATTTATTCAGTACGTTTGAGAAAGATACAATCAATCGGCCTGTATGGAGTTATCAGTTGTATGTAAGTGATACCGTCCTTATGGCGGATGAAAATTATATCAGTGTCCGTATGCAGGTATATACTTTTACGGGAGGTGCCCATGGTATGACGGGTTTTGATGCATTCAATTACGATATCAAACGGCAGGCTTTTGTTGCTGCCGATCAGGTTTTGAATTTTAAAGAAGCAGAAAAACTCAACGATTTGCTGGCTCGTAATTTTAAAGATGAACAAGGATGCTTTACGGATAAACCGACCTTGACAAACGGATTTACGGCTTTTAATCTGACACCGACGGCGGTTTGCTTTACTTATCCGCAGTATGTCCTGGGACCTTATTCTTGCGGTGTTGCCGAAGTCTACATACCGAGAACGGAATTACAGGGACTTTGGTTGAAATAAAAACGATAGAAAAATAAAAAATGGAGAATTTTTAATTCTCCATTTTTTTATCCTTCCCCGCCGAATTCCATGAGGTAGGCTTTGATGAAATCATTGATATCGCCGTCCATAACCGCTTGCACATTGGATGTCTGGTAGTTTGTCCGGTGATCTTTTACCCTTCGGTCATCGAAAACATAACTGCGGATTTGCGATCCCCATTCGATTTTTTTCTTATTGGCTTCTACTTTTTCTTTTTCAGCCATACGATGTTGTAATTCTTTGTCGTAAAGAATGGAGCGCAATTGGCGCAGTGCATTTTCTTTATTTTTCGGTTGGTCGCGGGTTTCGGTATTCTCAATCAGAATTTCTTCCTCTTCTCCGGTATACGGGTCTTTGTATTGATAGCGCAAACGTACACCCGATTCAACTTTGTTGACATTCTGGCCTCCGGCACCTCCGGAGCGGAAGGTGTCCCAACTGATAGCAGCCTGGCTGATAACAATGTCGATTGAATCGTCTACCAAAGGAGTAACGAATACAGAGGCGAAAGAGGTCATTCGTTTGCCCTGGGCATTGAACGGAGACACCCGCACCAGACGGTGTACGCCGTTTTCACCTTTTAAATAACCGTATGCCGAGTCTCCTTCGATTTCCATTGTCACTGTTTTAATACCGGCTTCATCGCCGTCCTGAAGGTTACTGATGGCTAATTTATAACCGTTGTCTTCTGCCCAACGGATATACATCCGCATAAGCATGGAAGCCCAATCCTGGCTTTCCGTACCTCCGGCTCCCGAATTGATTTTCAATACGCAACTCATGGAATCTGCTTCCTCGCGCAACATGTTTTTCAGTTCCAGGTCCTCGATCAGTTGCAATGCATGCCGGTATTGCTTTTCGACTTCTTCTTCCGTGGCTTCGCCTTCTTTGGCGAAATCGAAAAGTACTTCCAGGTCTCCGACAGCCCGGTGAATATCTTCACATCCCGAAATCCATTTTTTTAATTCGCGGACTTTCCGCATAACGACTTCTGCCTCTTTCGGATTGCTCCAGAATTCAGGAGCCTGGGTGCGCAATTCCGTTTCTTCTAATTCGATCTTTTTGTGATCGACGTCAAAGATACCTCCTCAAAGCGTCACCACGCTCTTTTAGCTCTTTTATATGATCTACTGTAATCATGTCATTAATATTTTTAGTTTTAAAATAAAGTTGTCCCAAAACGGTCCGTTAACGGAACTTTCGGGACAACGATAGAATTCAATAAGTTAAGACGGACGATTGGTATCCTTTATTTCCTTCTGCAATTCCGGTTGGTAAGGATGAATAGCAGTCGGATTATAAAGGCTTTCTACCTGATTGGCCCATTCTTTAGCCACATCGGACTGACCTGCCCGGCTGGCAAAATTGATCAGAATCTGAAGAACATTCAGACTGATCCGTTCGTCCTGTGGTATATCCCCGCTATGGGCATCTTCCGGTGAAAGGGAATTGATATACCTCAAGGTTTGGTAGTTGATCGTTGCCAACTCATTCAACAGGTGATTTGCCTTGTCTGTTTGTCCTAAGGTGTAATAAAGCGGGATATAATTGATCAGGCTGTTGTCCGGCGGAATCTGCGACAATGGAAGTTCTTCCAGACTTTTATCCAGTACGGCGATGGCTTTTTCGTGCTTACCCTCTTCCTGTAGTTTTTCTGCAAGGCGTAAGAAGGTGGTCCGGTATTTCATCACCCCGATGTTATTATCGTGGAAATAATCGATGTTTACTTTCGGGTCTTTGATATTGCCCCATTCGAATTTGTTCATGAGGTTATCATAGAGTATATCCGAATCGATCTGTCCGTACTCATAGTAATCCGTTGCTTTGGTATAAATCGGAACGACGCGGTAAGCGGCTCCTTCCAGTTGGAAATAATTTTCGAATCCCATATAGCTGTCCGGGCCCATACCGATACCGAAATAAACAGGACGTTCCCAATTGTTGGTAGCCAGAATATCAAGTACCATCAGGCTGGATTTGCTGATCATATTGCCTTTTAAAGGTATCGTTACCTGTTTTACGATTTTATCGGCGTCTTCCGGACGTACGGTTCCGTTTGCAATGACTTTGGCCGAATCCACCGGAATATAGACATTGCGGGTCGGGATGTAATCCAGGGATTCACCGGAGTAAGTCCTGACCTTGGTATTGGGGTTATCGCTGGCAACAAATGCCATGACATCCTTCAGGTTGGCAGATTTGATTTGCTCCTGAACGACAGTCCACTCCCGTACTCCGTCGTGATATTGATCGTGGGTGAGGGAAATCGGAACTCTGTCGCTCTCATAAGCTTTTCGGTTGATTTGGTCAATATACCAGCCTCCGTTAAGCAGGCTGAGATTAACGATGCGTATATCTCTTCTTACCCCTTCTACTTCCTGGGCATACCATAACGGGAATGTATCATTGTCCCCATAGGTAAAGAGAATGGCATTCGGTGCACAGGAGTTGAGGTAGTTCTTGGCATTGGCAATTGTTGCGTACCGTCCGCTACGGTTATGATCATCCCAGTTTTGAGCAACCATGTTGACCGGAACGGCTACCAGACAGATTCCTGTTACTATTACGGCTGCCGGAGCTGATTTCATGCGCTTGCGTAAAAATTCCCATAACGATAGTACGCCCAGACCGATCCATATAGAATAGGCATAAAACGAACCGGCATAAGCGTAATCCCGTTCCCGTGGTTCCCGCGGTGTCTGATTCAGGAAGATGATGATAGCGATACCTGTCATGATGAAGAGCAACATGACTACCCAAAAGTCCTGTTTCCCTTCCCGGCCTTTACGGTATTGGTAGAACATGCCCAATAATCCCAATAAGAAAGGAAGCATGTAATATTTATTGAGTGCTTTTTCATTTTTCAGGGTGTCGGGAATTTCAGATTGATTTCCCAAACGAAGCTGATCCAGGAATTTAATACCCGTGATCCAGTTTCCGTAACGGATGTCACCGTAACCTTGTATATCGTTTTGTCTTCCGGAGAAATTCCACATAAAATACCGCCAGTACATGTGCCCCAACTGATAGTTGAAGAAATACCGCAGATTGTTCATAAAGCTGGGGCTTTGTACGTCTTCTCCGTTGACCCTGTATACAGGACCGTTGGGCTTACCTCCCCAGGCTTCGTATTCCTGTGCAAAATAAGGACGCTGACTGCTGTGCATACGGGGGAAGAACGTACAGAAACGGCTGTCGTATTCAAATTTCTGGGAATGTCCGATGACATCGTATTTACCTGTTTTTTTATTTTGGTAATATCTGGGTGCTCCTTCTTCGATTTTGAGTAGGGGAGCATTGTAATATTGACCGTAAAATAACGGATTTTCACCGTATTGATCCCGGTTCAGGTAGGATAACAGGGCGAATACATTATCCGGGCTGTTTTCATCGATAGGAGGGTCGCTGATAGAACGGATAACGACCATGGAATAGGAAGAATATCCGATCAGCATAACCACAAAGCAAGTAAAAATGGTATTCAGGATCGTTTTGTTTTTATTCAAGGTGTAACGGATTCCGTAGGTCAGACCGATAATCAACAGGAGGGCATAAATGATTACGCCGGTGTTGAAGGGCAACCCCATACCGTTGACGAACATCAGTTCGAACCACCCGGCGATTTTTACGACACCCGGGATGAATATGAAATTGGTAAACCCAAGGATAACCAAAGAGATCAGTCCTGTTTTGATAACCCCCGACCTGGTCGGTGTGTATTTTTTAAAATAATATACAAATACGATGGCTGGAATGGCCAATAAGTTCAATAGGTGTACACCGATGGAAAGTCCGATTAAATAAGCAATCAGCACGAGCCAGCGATTGGCGTAAGGTTCGAATGCTACATTTTCCCATTTCAGGATCGCCCAGAACACCAGTGCGGTAAACAGGGAAGACAGGGCGTATACTTCTCCTTCCACAGCGGAAAACCAGAATGTATCCGTAAAAGTATAGGTCAATGCTCCGATCAGAGAGGCTCCCATGACGGCAATCACCTGACCTAAGGTGCATTCCTGTGTTTTAATAATCAGCTTACGGGCCAGGTGGCTGATACTCCAGAATAAAAACAGTATCGTAAAGCCGGAAGCAAGGGCTGACATGTAATTGATCATTGCCGCTTGCTTTTCAGGGCTGGGAGCGAAGATAGCAAAGAGGCGGGATATAATCATAAATAACGGGGCTCCGGGAGGATGCCCTACTTGCAATCCCACAGATGTGGTGATGAATTCGCCACAATCCCACAGACTGGCTGTCGGCTCGACCGTAAAAATATAGGTGAGACTGGCAATAATGAATGTTACCCAACCGACCAGATTGTTAATCAGTTGGAAATTTAAATTCGGATGATTTTGAATCTTATACATTGGCTATTAATTGATTTTTCCTTGTTTTTTGTGATAAAAAAATATTGAAATTCAGCAGGCAGGAAGTGCCTGTAAATCCATATCATTCCAAAATTACAAAGCACGAAAATAATTATTTTGATTTAAATTCTGCACTTTTTTTGGCAGGAAATAGAAAAAGTTTTACATTTGCACCGTCTTAGAAGGAAATGATTGTCCCATTGTGTAATGGCAGCACAGCAGATTTTGGTTCTGTCAGTCCAGGTTCGAGTCCTGGTGGGACAACAGAAAAAAGACAAACCCTTTGAAAATAAAAAGTTTCGAAGGGTTTTTTTGTGAGTAAACCTGAAATGTGGCGGCATTCTCGGGCAAGCGTAGATGTATTGACTATATAACCGAAGAGGGGTATTGTTATTTTGCGTGGATAACATATATAGGCATGCTGATTAATGCTTTGTTGGTGATGTCGCTTTTGTCATTATCAAATACGTCGATTCCCCGTACCAACATTTGTCAGGTCCTTTTGATGCAATTCATGCAGATTGTCTGATACTACCTTTTTAATTTTCATTTTTTGACCTGTTGGCATTTTATTGTAAAAAATGTTTATCGATTTTAGCTTTACAGTACAAATTGTAGAACAATTGTGCCGATAATCGTATACTTATAGGATCATGAACTATTATTTAAACATACACTTATGGCTACATTAAAAGTAATGATTGACAAGCAAAAAATGACTCGTGAAGGAGTCTGTCCTATTGTAATTAAAATTCTTCACAACAAGGGAAGACGTGTTATCCAATTGCCTCAGCGTATCATGTTTGAGCAATGGGATCTGAAAAGATCTATGATTAACGAAAAATTTGGCACACCGGAACAGAGAAGGGAATGGCAAAGGATAAATTACAGTATAGAATGTGAAATCATGAAGCTTAAAAAGATTATCTTGGATTGTGAGGCTTCCGGTATCAATTATTCTGTTGAGGATATTTTTGAGGCTTATTATCATAAAACGTCAAGGGTTCCTGTCTTTGACTATATCCGGGAGATTATCACCTCTTTGGAACGGGTTGGAAAAAATGGAAATTCAAATGTATATAAAGGAACACTGGGTATTTTACGGCGATTCTGCGGGAAAGAGAATCTGACATTTGAAGAGGTCAATTACAGTTTTTTACGGAATTTCGAGGCCCATTTGCAGGAACGGGGATGTAAAATCAATACCATTTCGTTTTATCTCCGAACCATTCGTTCGGTTTTTAACCGGGCGATTAAAGATGGGATCGTATCTGAAGATCATTATCCTTTTAAAAAGATTACGATCCGGAAAGAGAAAACAATAAAGCGTGCAATATATAAGGATGAGATTGCCCAGATAAAAAATCTGGATTTGTCTTCTATGCCTCATTTGGAAATGGCCCGGGATATCTTTCTTTTTAGTTTTTATATGCGGGGCATGTCATTTAAGGATATTGCATTCCTGAGGGTAGCTAATATTGTCGGCGACCGTATTTATTATTCGCGCCAGAAAACGGGACAGAAGCTGAATATAAAATTAACGGACCGGGCAATGGAGATTATACGAAAATACAATAATCTGACCGACCGGAAAGCTTTTATCTTTCCGATCATCCTTTTCCCGGGCAAAAATGAATTCAGTCAGTATAAAAACAGTTATCGGAAGATCAATCGCCGGCTGAAAACCGTCGGTTCGATATTGGGCTCGCGCGTTCCGCTTACAACTTATGTCGCCCGGCATTCATGGGCTTCGATTGCGAAACGTTCCGGGATACCGATATCCGTCATTAGTGAAGGACTCGGGCATGATTCTGAAAAAACGACTCAAATCTATTTGGATAGTTTCGAGAATAATGTACTGGATGCTGCCAATGAAATGGTTACGGATATATGAGTGGGGGCGAAAGCAGAGGATGAATTTTTTTGTAATTTCATCCTCTGCAAATTTGGAGGTAACGGAATTGTTTGTATCTTTGCATCGCTAAAGAAAAAGCCCAAATGGCGAAATTGGTAGACGCGCTAGTTTCAGGGACTAGTGTCCTTACGGATGTGCAGGTTCGAGTCCTGTTTTGGGCACATTGAAATTTTGAAAAGCCCGGATGGTGGAATTGGTAGACACGCTACTTTGAGGGGGTAGTGGCCGTTAGGCCGTGCAAGTTCAACTCTTGTTTCGGGCACGAATCCGAGCTGAAAAAGCTAGTAAAGCCGCAGGTTTCCTGCGGCTTTGGTGTTTTCTTAATTCTTGTTGTTCTTTATCAAACATTCCAGGTTTAATTTTATTTACCATTTCGTTAGGTGTTGTAATAATTTTATTTGGTTTATCACTATTACGGGTATCATAGAGACGAGTACTTCTTTTAAGAAGTTTATATGCTTGAGGATTATTTTAAGTAAATCCGAATATAAAGAGGAATATCCATTTTAGATTTCTATCGATTTGATTTAACCGATTGAGGAATAAATTTTTAACGAATTATTTGAGAAATAGAGGTAACGATTTGGTAACCGTGCAAATTTCGGCGTTATCCGTTATAATCTGCCAATTGCTCCATTCTGCTATTTGTTGTGCGGAAACCGTTCCGCACAACAGCAAAAAGATGTATAGCGTTAAAAGGCTATTCATTGTATTTTTTGTCTTTCGGGGGGGCTAAGGGTTTGCAGTTTGCAGCCGTTAGGCGGCAGAGGTGTTTGTTATCCAACTATGCAATTTGCTCAATTCGACTTTTTTGACATAGAGGATAAGAAGTAATAAATGGTTCTATTTTTTGTTTCATTTCAACAAATGAAGTCCCGTAAAAATACAAGGCTGTCCATTCATTACTTTTCCAATAACTATATAAACAACCTATGTCTTCCATTGCTGCTTCCATCTGTTCAATGACGTAGTTGATATTACAATTCTCATAAACCTCATTAGGCAACTCCGTTCCATTGGAATAATAAGCCAATCCTTCCAAAGTTCCGACTTCTATCTTAATTTCTGGCTCCATACATAATAATGCCGATCCTTTAGGGATACCTATTCTATTAACGAGCTCCACTAAACGGTTTATGCTGTTTTGGTTATCATCATTTAGGTGAATCTCTATGTCACAGGACACAATTTCTCCATCTTTGGGATTTTGGAGGGTTCCTCCACCCGTCACTTCTCCCAGTTTCTCCTTTTCAAAAATTCCTTGAAGTGCATCTTCCAAATCATGTCTGTGCATAGGTTGCAAACGTGAATTTAAATTCAGTGTTAGTTCCATATTTTTCATTATTTTATTTGTTGGATAACGTAATATATCAGCGAAATCGACTGTTATTTTTTTTATTTAACTGTCTCATTATCATCTTTTAAAATATCATTGACAAAGTGCGCAGGTGATACATTTGAACGTGTGAGCGACACTATATTCATTGCTCCATTTGCAAATATAATAAAAGTGTTATTTACAAGGTATTATGGATGATGTTTTTTTGTTGAGATTCAAATAGTTGCAATATTTAGAACCTGATTTCCCTTCACACTTATCACAACTCGTGATAAGCGTGAAGGGAAATGCAGCCTTACTTTCACCATAACGGACGAATTCGGGATGACGGAAAGCAAAACGCTGAAATTCACGGTTACAAATAACCATGGGAGTATGTCAATTTTGCTTAGGTATAAATATTTATTTGTATTTATAACAACATTACCCTCGCACTGAGCAGGTCGATGATTTTCGACCGTAACACATTGGGGTTGATCGGTTTTGCGGCATATCCGTCGAACCCGTGGCTGAGGATACGCTGTTCATCCGAAGCATAGGCATAAGCTGTAATGGCCAGAATGGGCACATCGGCCGAAATCTTACGGATCTCGGCCGTAGCTTCGTATCCGTCCATGACGGGCATATTCACATCCATCAATAGGATGTGCGGATTGTGGGCCTTGAATAATTCAACCGCTTCCTGCCCGTTCCAAGCATGGAGGATACGGTAATCCTTTTTGAGAATCGTCTCGAATAATTTAAAATTACTCATATTGTCTTCGGCGATCAGGATTGTGACCTGATCTTTCGTCACGGCCTGAAGTGTGTATTCCTGAACGTTTTTCTTATTCAGTTCGGCCGGGACATTGCGGACGGTAAACCAGAAAGTAGAACCTTTGCCCGGTTCGGATTCTACTCCGATCTCGCCGCCCATCCGGGTCACGATGGTCTTACAAATGGGCAGACCCAGCCCCGTTCCTTGCGCGAAACTGTCCAGCTTGACGAACCGCATGAAAATTTCGGACTGTTTATCCGGGGCGATGCCGCACCCGGTATCGGTAACGTGGAAACGAAGCATTCCGTCCTTTTGCAGCGCATAGCCGACCGCGATACCTCCCGTTTTGGTAAACTTGATGGAATTGGTGATCAGGTTAGTCAGCAGTTGGCTCAGTCTGTTATGGTCCGTCAGGATATTGCATTCGGGCAGTCTCTCTTCGAACCGGAGCGTAATACCCTTCGCCTCTGCCCGTAATTGCAGCGATCGGACTGTCTCTTCGATGAGTGCGTTTATGTCTACGGGGGCTTCGACGAATTCCAGCGTGCCGGCTTCGATCTTCGACAGGTCGAGTATATCGCCGATCAGTTGAAGCAGCAATTCGTTATTATTTTCGATGATCCGGACGAACTCGTCCCGGTCTTCGGGCTCATCGGTCGAATTGAGCAGGTGGGAGAAACCGACGATAGCGTTCAGCGGTGTGCGGATCTCATGGCTCATATTGGCCAGGAAGGCCGATTTGAGCCGGTTTGACTCTTCGGCTTTGTCACGTGCATCGATCAGGTCCTGCTCTATCTTCTTGCGCTGTGTAATGACCAGCGATGAACCGACCAGGGTAAGCGGTTTGCCGTCTGCGTCGCGTTGACGTAATAGGCATCCACATAACCGTCCTTTGTGGCCGGCGTTACCACGATGTTCTGGTAGGAATCCGACTCGGAAAAGTATTGCGTGTAGGTAATTGCTCTCTTCTCAGCATCCGCCAATTTTGCAAGTTGTAAGGTGACACTTAAATCCCCGTCGAAAAGTTCGCTTCCCAGGTAGCGGTCCGATTCGATGCTCCGGGCGAAATTAGTAATAAAACGTCCGTTCGTCCGGCATATCTCCAGATCGGCGATCTCTCCCGATGGGTCGTGCAGGAGTTTCGCTTTCATATAAGCGATCGGCATATTATCGAAAAGGTTAGCCAGTTCCCGGTTGGCTTCCACCTGCTGCCGCTGCGCCTCGTTCAGTTTTTTCAACGAGCGAACGCGGTGGTGCATATAAAGAAAAAACAACAAAGCCGCCATTAAAACTCCACCGGAGATAATCAAGGCTTTGTTCCGTTGGTAGAATGTAGGCCGGTCTATGAATTGGCTGGCCGGCGGGCATTGGTCTATGGAAAAGCCTTTCAACAGCAGCGAAGGATAGCTGAAAGTAGGAACCGCTTTGGGCGGAATATAAAATGGAATGTCCCGCGCGGGAGTGTTTGCCAATACCGACTCGATAGTCTGCTGTAAATGGGTGAAAAATGGCGTTTTATCGAGGAAGCAGCCTCCGACCATGCTGCTGTTTTCCAAGACAGCACGTTTCATGGCAAAGACCGGTACGGAAAGATTGGAGATCACCCGGTATGAATTCGCATTGAGAACGGTGTTCCCGGCAATGTCCGACTTGCTGAACCAGGAAGAGAACAGCACGCCGGTAGAGTCTATATCTACTGTTTCCAGCCAGGCGATCAATTCCTCCAAAGACATATCTGCCGCCGAGAGGAAACGATATTCGAGGTCCGGATACTCCTTAGCCATCAGGCGCTCCATATCGTAATTGAGTTGCTGGTTGATATAGCGGCCGTCGCCAATCAGCAGCACCTTTTTCACGCCTGGAACCATCCGTTTCAACAATTCGATATCGTCCTTCGGGAACATTTTAGTTTGCAAAACCGTCATATTGTATCGATCCGCCAACGTCGAGAGCGGCACGCGCTCCCCTTCCGGAATCGGAAGTTTTTCGATATAGACCGAATCCGGGCCGAAATAATCTTCTTCCGCACACAGGATCACAGGCGGGTCGCCCCAAAGAGCCCGGATGTCGTCTTTTAGCAGCAGGGAAGGGTTGCCCAACAGCATTACGGCTTTCGGAGCTTTGTCTGAATATTTGTTCAGAATAGCCCGCTTTACCTTGTCGAATTGTACGGTATCGCTTATCATCAGCATATTGAGATGTTCGACGAAGAGGGCAACACCCTGTTCGGCCGAAACCCATTTCTGGACCGGTTCGATAAGTGCGTTGCTCCACGGTGCATCAGAGGTGTAGGCATTTATCACCAGAAGATAGTCGCTTTTTATATTGAGAGGCTTGTTGCCCTGACCTTGTGCCGGCAGCACGAATGCAAGAGCGGTAAATAAAAGCAGACACCACTGATGCAGGGTGGAAATTCCGCGGGAAGAATTCAATTTCATATTCGAATAAATAATTAGTGCAAAATTAGAATTTAATTGCAAGTATGATTATCAATTACTTAAATTTAATTTTTATATTTTTAATATCATCGTCCAAACTACATATTTTGAACTTCAGAATAACAATAACCTGTCAAAATACTACATAATAAACTGAATGAACTACTTGAAATTCATTAATATATTCCCACGGTGAAAACCCACGTGTTTTCACATTTTATTTAAAATCTTATCGGTAAAGGGGAAAGGAATAGTATACAAAAGGTATATTCAGAAAGGAAAGCGATCTGAATAATACCTGGGTGGATAATATCCGGGAATGATAAATTCGAAACTTTTATTTTTGCAGCAGTTGCATCAGTTTGTCCAGTTTGGGAGCCATGATGATTTCTGTGCGGCGGTTGAGGCTGCGGCCTTCGGCTGTGGCGTTGTCGGCTACGGGCATATACTGGCCGCGGCCGGTCGGCTGGATTTGTAACGGATTCACTTTGTAGTCTTTTGTCAGTATGCGTACGACAGAGGTGGCACGGATCACGCTAAGGTCCCAGTTGTCCTTGAACTGGACGGTGTTGATGGGTTTGGTGTCGGTGTGTCCTTCGATAAACACATCGATGTCCGTTTGCTTGTTTAATACCTCGGCAAGCTTTGCCAGAGCTTCTTTTCCGCGTTTATCCACCTTTGCACTGCCGGATTCAAATAAAAGCTTGTCCGACATGGCAACATATACTTTCCCGTCTTTCTGTCTGACGGTGAGTTCTTCATTGCCGAATCCCATCAAAGCATCCTGAACGCTGTTCAATAAATTCTGAACTTTTTGGTTTTGTGTTTCGATCATGGCTTCCAGCTCTTGAATTGTAGCCTGGCGGGCATTCAATTCCTCTATTTTTTCCTGGAGCATGGTGTTTAATTTGGCTTGTTCGGATTTGTTGGAATATAACAACTTTTTGTAAGCTCTGACCGTTCCTCCCAGTTCTGTGGTATCGTCAAGCAGGCTGTCGATCCGGTGTGATTGGCGGGTATTTTCATTCGTACAGTCGGTTAATTTCTGCCGGAAATTTTCGCTTCGTTCGATGGCTGCCAAACGGCCGTTTTCAGCAACCAGGTATTTTTTCTTAGATACGCATGAGTTACATATAAGCAGAAATACGATAACCGGGAGTATTGTATTTTTCATCTTTACTATTGTTGGTTTATACGAGGATTGGATATTCATATACAAACATAAAAAATAATTCGGGACCGGAAAAGAAATTGCTGATTTTCAGAAAATGATTCCGGAATTATTTCAATGTGTCAGTATTTCACATCCGTTGTCCGTAATTAAAACCGTATTTTCCCATTGAGCGGAAGGTAGTCCGTCTTCCGTAAGGACAGTCCAGTCGTTGTCCGCATCGATAAATATTTCGTATGTCCCCATGTTGATCATGGGCTCGATCGTAAATATCATACCGGGAACAAGCAGCATGCCTGTTCCTTTACGTCCGACATGCTCAACTTCGGGTTTTTCGTGAAATTCCAGACCTACTCCATGTCCGCAGAAGTCACGGACTACAGAATAACCGTTGGCTTCGGCATGTTCCTGTATCGCTTGTCCGATATCTCCCAGAAATCCCCAGGGACGTGCGGCTTTAACGCCTAACTCCAGGCATTCTTTTGTGACTTGCACCAGGTGTTTTCTTTCAGCGGTGACATTACCGATCATAAACATGCGGGAAGCATCCGAAAAATAACCGTCCAATATGGTAGAAACGTCTACGTTAATGATATCTCCGTCTTTTAAGATGATGTCGTCTGAAGGTATGCCGTGGCATACTTCGTCGTTGATGGAGGTGCATACGCTTTTGGGAAAACCTTCGTAGTTTAACGGAGCAGGGACAGCATTGTGGGCTATTGTAAAGTCGTAGACCAGTTTATCTATTTCCTGGGTCGTCATTCCGCAGTGTATATGAGTTGCAATATGATTGAGCACTGCGGTGTTGATGACTGAACTGCGCCGGATTCCTTCTATCTGGTCTGCATTTTTTATGATTTTCCGGGGAGGGACGATGTGGCCGAGGCGACGATATTGGCGTAGCTTTTCATTCAATATGTCCGGATCGTAATATCCGTTCCAGGGATGGTTGTGTTGTATGACTTCCATTTGTTGTTATAGATACTCTCTGAATGATTGATAGTCAATGCAAATTGAGCATTGTGATTTACTTGGAACAAGTATGGTTCATTTTGGTCCAAAGATACAAAAATTTAATATGACCTGTCCACTAAATGAAAATTTATACTTTTCTGTTTGTGATGGGATAAAAATGGGGGGTGAATTGTATATTATTATATATAATCGATAAATAGATTAATAAAAATGGGGGTGTTGTTTGAAATGTTGTGTATTTTTTGTAAGATTACCCCTGTTTTTGAGATGTTGTTTTGAAAAATATGTATATTTGCATGTTGTCTGGGGGAAAATTTAGGGGTGTTGAGGAACGGATAACTTTTAACCGAAAATTTACGTTATGAAGGGAAGCGATTAAAATTGGCCGATTATGAATGGGATGAAAAAAATAGGCGTGTTGACGTCCGGGGGAGATGCTCCGGGAATGAATGCTGCCATCCGGGCTGTCGTCCGTGCCGGTATTTATAATGGATGTCAGGTATTTGGTATTTCCGGCGGTTATCAGGGACTGATTGACGGACAAATCCGTCGTTTAAAATCTTCGGATGTAAGTAATATTATTCAGCGTGGAGGAACGATTTTAAAAACGGCACGAAGTGCGGAATTTCGCACTCCGGCGGGGCGGATGAAGGCTGTAGGACAATTGGCAGCCTTTGAAATCGACGGCCTGGTCGTGATTGGTGGGGACGGATCGTTTACCGGTGCCGGTTTGTTAGTGCAGGAATATGATATTCCGGTTGTCGGTATACCGGGTACGATTGATAATGATCTTTTCGGAACAGATTATACCATAGGTTATGATACGGCTGTAAATACGGCGATTTGTGCGATTGATAAAATCAGAGATACGGCCAGTGCCCATAATCGTCTGTTTTTTGTGGAAGTAATGGGGCGGGATGCCGGTTTTATAGCTTTGCGCTCGGGAATTGCGAGCGGAGCAGAGGTGATATTGGTTCCAGAATTGAAAAATGATATTGAGGAATTGCAGCAATATGTGAATGAAGAGTACGATCCGAATCACTCCAGTGGGATTGTGATTGTAGCCGAAGGGGATGAAGGGGGTGGTGCTTATAAAATAGCAGAGAAGGTGAGTCGGGAGCATCCGGAGTTTGATATCCGGGTATCGGTTTTGGGACATATACAAAGGGGGGGAAGTCCTACGGCTTATGACCGGGAAGCTGCCTGCCGCCTGGGGGTAGCTGCTGTAGATGCTTTGCTGGATGATCAGAAAAGTATCATGATCGGTATTACAAACGGTAAAATTGTACATGTACCTTTTAATAAAGCGATTAAAAATAGTAAAGGATTAAATCCGAGACTGCTTGAATTGCTCACGTTGTTATCAGCCAGATGATAAAAAAAAATCTTCCGGATTATTTGTATGAGACCGAAAATTGCAATGAGTAACGTGGAAATGGGATGCGGGGGATACCAGGCCCTGTTTGTTGCAGTCACCGTTACCTTGCTGATTAAAAATAATTTATGAGCGATGCTGTTAAACATGAGTGCGGGATAGCACTCGTCCGGCTTTTAAAACCGGCAGAGTATTACCGGCAGAAGTATGGAACTTCAGTTTATGGGTTGAATACGCTTTATCTGTTGATGGAAAAGCAGCACAACCGGGGACAAGAAGGGGCCGGAATGGCCTGTGTCAAGTTGAATGCCCGGCCCGGGGAAGAATATATCTTCAGGGAACGGGCCTTGGGAAGCAGTGCTATTACAGAGGTGTTTGATGCTGTAAATCGTCAGATGGCTGTACAAAAAGCAAACGGTGTAACGGAACCGGATAAATTGCCTTTTGTCGGGGAGTTGTATCTGGGGCATTTACGTTACAGTACAACCGGGAAGTCTGGTATTTCATACGTTCATCCCTTTTTAAGACGTAATAATTGGCGTAGCCGGAATCTTTGCCTTGCCGGGAATTTTAACCTTACCAATGTCGATGAAATTTTGGCGGATATTGTAGCTAAAGGCCAGCATCCGCGGAATAGCGGAGATACGTTTATTATTTTGGAACAGATCGGCTATTTGTTGGATCGTTATGTGGAAAAGTTGTATGAACAGTACAGTTCCAGCGGTTTATCCGGCCTTGAATTGAACCGGGTAATAGAAGAGCATCTGGATATGGCTTCCATCATCCGGACAGCTTCTGAAAAGTGGGACGGCGGTTTTGTTATTTGCGGACTGACAGGAAGCGGGGATGCTTTTGTGTTTCGGGACAGGTGGGGGATACGTCCGGCATTTTATTATGCGGATGACGAGATTATTGTCGTAGCTTCTGAACGTCCCGTAATACAGACGATTTTAGATGTCAAAACGGATCAGGTACGGGAATTGATGGCCGGTGAAAGTTTGATCGTTAAGAAAGACGGAAAGATGACTTTGGAGCAGATCGAGCGGGCGGATCAAATAACTCCCTGTTCTTTTGAGCGGATTTATTTTTCAAGGGGAAGTGACCGGGATATTTACCGGGAACGTAAAATGCTGGGATATTTGTTAACGGACCAGATTTTGCAGGCGGTGGATTACGATACGGACAATACCGTTTTTTCTTATATTCCCAATACGGCGGAAATTGCTTATTATGGGATGCTGGAAGGCCTGGAAGATTATTTGGACTCCAAAAAAAGTGTAGAGTTACTGGGGACAAATGATAATGTATCTTCGTATCGGGCTGATCAAATTTTATCCCGGCGTATACGTACTGAAAAATTAGCCATAAAAGACATTAAGCTCAGGACTTTTATTGCAGAGAATAACAGCCGGAACGATTTAGCGACACATGTGTATGATACGACTTATGGTACGATTGTCGAAGGAGTGGATAATATTGTGGTGATCGACGACAGTATTGTGAGGGGAACGACGTTGAGGCAAAGTATTATCAAGATTTTGTGCCGTTTGAATCCCAAAAAGATCGTGATCGTTTCTTCTTCTCCCCAGATTCGTTACCCGGATTGTTATGGAATCGATATGTCCCGTATGGATGAGTTTATCGCTTTCAATGCTGCCATTGAATTGCTGAAAGAAAGAGGAAAAGAAAAAATTATAGAGGATGTTTACCGGAAGTCGAAGGAGCAGCAGTATAGGCCGAAAGAAGAAATCGTTAATTATGTCCGGGAGATTTATGCTCCGTTCAGCGATAAAGATATTTCGTCGAAGATTGCAGAGATGGTAAAGCCTAAGGATTGCGGGATCGCTATCGAGGTCGTCTACCAGACCATATCGAATCTTCGTAAGGCTTGTAAAGGTCATGACGGAGATTGGTATTTTTCAGGAAATTATCCAACACCCGGCGGGAACCGGGTAGTGAATAATGCATTTATAAATTACTATGAGAATAATTATTCTTCTGACCGGAAGGATAAAAGGCAGGTTGTTTCTGAGGGCTGATTTATAAGAATGCATAATGAAATGAATTTGAGTTTGGAAAGGAACAAAATAAATTAACTTTCTCCCGGGATATTCGTAGATAATCCTGAATCAGATAATAAATTTAAATAGTATGGAATATCGGAAAATTGGTAATACAGATTTGGAATTGTCGGTGATTACTTTCGGTTCATGGGCTGTAGGCGGCTGGATGTGGGGTTCTTCAGACCGGATGAAAGCCGTTCATGCTATCCGGGCTGCTTTTGACGAAGGAGTGACTTCTATCGATACGGCTCCGGTCTATGGTCAGGGGACCAGTGAGAGCATTGTCGGGCAGGCGCTTGAAATTATCCCGCGGGATCAGGTGCAGATATTGACGAAATACGGTATGCGCTGGGATTTGGCGAAAGGAGAATTTGCTTTTAAAAGCAAAGATAATAGCGGAAAGCCGATAGATATTTATAAATATGCCGGCAAAGAAAGTATCATCAAAGAGTGCGAGGATAGTTTGAGACGGTTGAAGACCGATTATATCGATCTTTATCAGATACATTGGCCGGATAAGACGACCCCGCAGAGTGAGACTTTTGAGGCTGTGGAACGTTTAATTGAACAGGGAAAGGTCCGTTACGCCGGCGTTTGTAATTACGACGTCAGTTTGATGGAAGAAGCCGGAAAATATATCAATCTGGTTTCGGATCAGATTCCGTTCAGTATGGTAAACCGGAAAACGGACGAGACGACAATACCCTGGTGTATGAAACACAATAAATCGGTATTGGCATATAGCCCTATGGAACGAGGCTTGTTGACGGGAAAAATAACGCCCGGATATAAATTTGCCGAAGGGGATCATCGTGCAAATAATTCTTTTTTTACGGAGAACTGTATCCGGCAAACGAATGCTTTCCTGGATAAGCTTCGTCCATTGGCACGGGAGAAAAACGTTGCTTTATCCCAGTTGGTATTGAGATGGACAATCGATCATCCGGGAATTACCGTTGCTTTGGTGGGTGCCCGGGATTCGGTACAGGCTATCGAGAACGCCCATGCTGTCGATGTGAAATTGACACAGGAGGATATTGCATTCATCAATAAAGAATTGCCTGATATTTCACATTAGGCTGTATGATCGATTTATTGTGAAAGGTCACAAAATCAAACTGTATGAAGTCGGGATTTTGTGACCTTTTTGTATGTCACAGCATAGACCGGTGTCTCCGATTATTGCCTGTGGCATACTTTTTGTTGCACAATTTGCTTTAAAATGTGAAATTTTTGGCTGGAAAATAAATGGAATGATGGATTTATATATTAATAAAATCTCGCACTACATACCCGAAAATGTTGTACCTAACTCTCATTTTAAGGATTTAAACGGGTTGGATGATGAATGGATTTATTCGCGTACCGGTATAAAAACCCGTAGTAAAGCCGGTATCGGTGAAAATACCAATACAATGGCCGTAAAGGCTGTGGATGTTGCGGTAAAGGATTTGCCTTATCCCATGGAGGAGATAGATCTGATCGTTGCAGCGACTTATTCACCTTACGATACTGTAGCTACGGCAGCTCATACGATACAGCATCGCTATCATATCGAAAATGCCCAGTGTTTGAGCGTATCTTCGGCTTGTTCTTCTTTTATCAATGCTATGGAGGTTGCAGAGGGGTATTTTGCTTTGGGAAAGGCCCGGAAAGCTTTGGTTATTGCGTCAGAGCACAACACCAAATATGCCAATGAGACGGACCCGCAAAGTGGGCATTTGTGGGGAGACGGAGCGGTGGCTGTCTTCATTTCAACAGAATCGTACAGTGAGAAAGATGCCCGGATTTTGAGTATATATACGCGTGGGTTGGGGTATTTGCCGAAAGCGATGTCAGCAGTACATTTACTGCCGAAGGACGGGGGTATCAGTATGCCGGAAGGACGTGACGTGTTTATGAATGCCTGTCATTATATGGTAGATGCCTTGCGGAAAGCAGGAGAGAGGTGTGGGAAAAAACTGGAGGATTTGAATTATATTTCTTCTCATCAGGCTAATCAGCGTATTATTCGTAATATTGCTCATCAAACCGGTTTTCCGGAATCGTGTTTTTTAATGAATATTGAGACCCGGGGGAATACGGGGTGTCCGAGTTGTGCGATATCTCTTTCTGAAAATTTGGATAAAGTGAAACGAGGTGATCTTGTCGGATTGACTGTTTTTGGAGGCGGTTATTCCTGTGGGGCTATGTTGTTGCAGTTTTAATGAGGTTTGCATTATACGGCATGGAGTTCCGTACGGAACTCTTTTTTTATTCCATTTTGTTGATGGTAAGGTCCGGAAGAGACTGTATGTACTGAAACAATGTACTTTCTTCTCCGAATTTGCGAACCTTGATGATCATTGATACTTTGAATGTGGTCGTATCACCGAAATGCTCTTCTTCCGTTGTGTAATTTACAATACGGTGTCCCAAACTATTGATTTGGTTGGTGATGAGCCCCAGGTTTTCTTTTCTGACTGTTGTGAATGCCAGCAACATACTGTGTAATCCCACTCCGGGTAAAAAAAAGTGAGTGAGTTCCAGGCCTGCCAAAACTAATATTACTCCTGCAATACCGATGTAATACATGCCTCCTCCGATAACAAGTCCGATAGCGGCTGTTGCCCATAGTCCTGCGGCGGTAGTCAATCCCCTTACGAATTGTTTCTGGATAATGATTGTGCCGGCTCCGAGGAAGCCGATTCCGCTGACGACTTGTGCGGCTATTCGGCTGGGATCGAGGGCAACTCCCGGAGTATTCACCGTATCCCTGAAACCGTGTTGTGACACGAGCATAAACAGGGCACTGCCTAAACAAACCAGAAAATGGGTACGCAAACCGGCTTCTTTGGCCCGGTATTCTCTGTCAAGTCCGATAAGGGCGCCGAAACAGGAAGCGACGATAAGTCTTAGAATGAAATCCCATGTGTCCATATTTCTGTCTGTTATGGGTTAATTTTTTTCGATTGTATAATCCTGTATGCCCAGACTTTCGTATGTATCTTTAAGGGCTGTGTCGTTGTCTGTGATAACCAGTAGTTTATCTCCGGATTGAAGTTTGGTTTTTCCGGTCGGAACCATATAATTGTTTCCCCGGTGTATCATGACGACAAGTGTATTGTCCGGCAATGACAGATTCATCAGGCGGTCTCCTTTCCGAAGCAGATCCTCTGTCAGTTCGATCTCGGACATGGCTGATTTGATCGCTTCCGGCAACTCAACCCCGAACGTGTTGCCTGTTTTGGGTTCCGGCAAGGCTAAGTGAAGCCGATTGGCTACCCAGGGTATGCTCATACCTTGAACGACGAGGGATAATATTGTGATGAAGAATACGACATTGAAGATCAGATTGGCTTGAGGGATACCTGCAATTTGCGGATAGGTTGCAAAAATAATGGGTACGGCTCCGCGAAGACCGACCCAGGATACGAAAAGCCGTCCTTTTAAAGGCAGTTTCCGGAAGGGTAACAGGCATAGAAAAACACTTACCGGGCGGGCAATCAGAATGAGGAATATACCCACCAGGAGACCGAGGCTCGATACTTCCAGAAGCTCGTGCGGATTGACCAATAATCCCAGGGTCAGGAACATGATGATCTGGCATAGCCAGGCAAAGCCGTCGAAGAATGATGTGACACTTTTTTTATGTATGAAAGGACGGTTTCCCACGACGACTCCTGCAATGTAGACGGCCAGATATCCGTTTCCTCTCAATAGGTTGGTGAATGAAAATACAAAGAAGACGAGTGATAATAAAAGTACCGGATAAAGCGATTCATACTGGATATTGATTTTATTTAATATCAGTATGGCTAACCGGCCCAGAAAATACCCGCACAAGGCACCGACACTCAATTGCATAACTAATTCACCCGCCAGTTGTCCGATTCCCATATCCGCAGATTGTATCATTTGAATAAAGAGAATTGTAAGCAGATAGGCCATTGGGTCGTTACTACCGCTTTCGAGTTCCAGCATGGGGCGCAGATTGTATTTCAAATGTAAATTTTTGGAGCGCAAAATAGAGAATACCGATGCGGAATCGGTGGAAGACATTACCGAGGCCAGCAACAGGGATTCTATCAGTGTCAGGGCGATGTGTTGTCCTGTTTTGGCAGAAATCCAATAAACGAAAGCACCGGTAATGAAAGCTGTCATAAATACGCCTGCGGTTGCGAGCACGACTCCTTCGCCTAATACGGGGCGGATTTCCGACATTTTGGTATCCATGCCGCCCGAAAACAGGATGATACTTAAAGCAATCATTCCGATAAATTGAGCCTGTCCGGGGTTGTTGAACTGGATCCCTAAACCGTCACTGCCGAATAACATGCCGACGAGTAAAAATAACAAAAGGGCGGGGACTCCGAAACGGTATCCGGTTTTACCAACTATAAGACTGACAAACAATAAAATAGATCCTATAAGAAGGATGTTTTCAGTTGTAAAGAACATAGGAGATTTGTTTAATTTGTTTCGTGAACAAGCGTATGTTGATCACTCGCTTAGCAAAATTAACGATTTTTTCATGAAATAACACGGGTATAAAACGTTAGTATCTTTCAAAGTATGTTAAATTTTATTTTTGTTTGACTGTGTGCCGGGAATGGTCTGCAAAATAGACGCCTGAAAGAATAAGTATTGCGCCTCCGATGGCATACCCTGTGATTTTTTCGTCCAATACCGACCGGGAGACGGCTATGGTGACGATACTGATAAAATAGATGTAGTTGTTTGTCCGGACGGCTCCAATGTTTTTAATGACCATGTTCCAGACAAAGAAGCAAAGTGAAGAAGCGATAACGCCGAGAAAAAGTAGGTTAAACAGAACGGCGGGTTTTAGGAGCAAGGCCGGCTCCCAATGAAGCGGTTCGTAGATGAACCAGGGCAATAGCGTGAGTATACTGTAAAAGAATACCCGCCGGGTAATGAACAGGATCGGGTATTTGGAGCTTATTCCTTTGATTAAGATGGAATAAAGGGCCCATGATAATGCAGAGATAAAAGAGAGAAAATCGCCCCACGGATTTAATTCGAGAACAAAGTTACCGTTGAATACGATCAGAAACACACCGGTTAGTGCAATGACGGATCCGAATAGGGTGTTACGTTTTAGCGGTTCGCTTTTTAAAGTAAAGTTTGCAATGAGAGCTGTCAGCAAAGGGGCTGTTGTGACGATTAATGCAACGTTAGAGGTGTTTGTAATGCCAACTGCCGTGTTTTCGGTCAGGAAATAGATTGTTCCTCCGGATAGGCCTGTCAGTAAAAGTATGCCTTCGTCCTTTAGACGAGTTACTTTCCCCCAATGCGGATAAAGTATCCACAATACGGCATAAGCTATCACGAAACGGTAAAGCATGATGGCGGCCGGACTCAGCCCGTTTAATATCAATACTTTCGTCGAAATGAGGGTGATTCCCCAGATGATGATGGTAAGGATTGCCAATATATGCGATAACGTCTTTTTTTTACCCATACCGATAGTTGCTAATACGGCACAAATATATAAATGCAAGAAATGAATTCCGAATGTTTTGTTGTTTTAATGGATTTTTTTAATCCTTTTCGGAAGAAATTTCGAAAAAGAACCATAGCCCGAAGCGGTTTTAGAATCCGGTTTTATGAAATATATTCTTTAACATAAAATATTTTTAACAAAATTTAGTGGAGAGGAAAGTTTTTTTTGACAATTATTATACATAGAGAGTATGATTCGTCGTAGTTTTGCATGATTTTTGTATAAAGTTCTCTCAAAAAAATAAAACTTCACTAAAAGTATCGGTTGATAGAATATTTCAAATAACAAATGATATGAAAATTCAAAGATTAATGATGAATTCTTTCCGTAAATTTTTGCTGGCGTCGATGTGCCTGGTATTTTTTGCTTGTAACGGTAAGCAACAAACGGGAACCGGTATGCTCCCGGATTATGCAGTTGTAGAAGTACAGCCGGATTCCATAGTGTTGAGCTCTTCTTATCCTGCTACGATCCGTGGGCGGCAGGATGTGGAAATCAGGCCGAATGTGAGTGGTTTTATTACTAAATTGAGTGTAGACGAAGGTGCTGTTGTCCGGAAGGGGCAGACGTTGTTTATTATCGATCCGGTGCAGTATGAGGAGGCCGTGAATGTGGCGCGTGCTGCCGTGAATGTGGCTGAAGCCGCTGTCGCTACGGCTCAATTGACTGTCGATAATAAGCGGGAACTGGCTAAAAAGAACATTATCAGTAATTACGATTTGCAGATGGCGGAGAATACGTTGGCTTCGCAACAGGCAACATTGGCACAGGCTCGGGCACAACTGGTCAATGCTGAGAAAAATCTTTCCTATACACAGGTTACGAGTCCTTCCGACGGAGTTGTCGGTACGATACCGTTCCGTGTCGGTGCATTGGTCAGTCCGAGTATGACGACCCCATTGACTACGGTTTCCGATATTTCGGAGATGTATGTTTATTTTTCAATGACGGAGAAACAATTGCTGGATTTAATTCGTCAGGACGGTTCTTCCAACGGAATATTGGAGAAAATGCCGATGGTCGGGTTGGCTTTGGCCGACGGTTCTTTGTATCCGGAAAGGGGAAAGATCGAGACGATCAGTGGGGTGATCGATCAATCTACAGGGGCCGTAAGTGTGCGTGCTGCTTTTAAAAATCCGCAGCATCTTTTACGGAGCGGCGGTACCGGTTCGATCAAAATACCTTCGGTTCTTCCGAGTGCGATTATTATTCCGCAGAAAGCGACTTATGAAATGCAGGATAAAAAATTCGTATATGTGGTGCAGGCTGATTCCAAGGTGAAGAATACGGAGATACAGGTGTTTAATTTGGATGATGGAAAAAATTATATTGTGACTTCCGGATTGAATCCGGGGGATCGCCTTGTTGTTGAAGGTGTCGGAACTTTGAGAGAGGGAATGCAAATACATCCGATAAGTCCGGAGCAGGCGGCGGCTAAATTGAAAGCGATGACTCAGCCTGCAGGTGAAAAAGGTGAATAAGTAATTCGTTAAAAGCAGAAAAGATGAAATTAGATAAATTTATAAACCGTCCGGTACTTTCGACAGTGATTTCCATACTGATCGTCATATTGGGTATATTGGGACTGATCTCCCTGCCTGTTTCCCAGTATCCGGACATTGCTCCTCCGACCATTCATGTGTCTACGTCATATACGGGAGCAAATGCCCAGACGGTACTGAATAGTGTGATTGCTCCGTTGGAGGAACAGATAAACGGAGTAGAGAACATGATGTATATGACTTCTACCGCAACCAACACGGGAGAGGCTGCTATCGATGTGTATTTTAAACAGGGTACGGATCCCGATATGGCAGCCGTCAATGTACAAAACCGGGTGGCTAAGGCTCAGGGATTTTTGCCGGTGGAGGTGACTAAGGTGGGAGTTATTACTTCCAAGCGGCAAACCAGTATGTTGATGGGATTCTCTTTTTACAGCTCGGATGATCAGTATGACATAAAGTTTTTGGAAAACTATGTCAATATCAATATTATCCCGGAAATTAAGCGTATACCCGGTGTCGGGGATGCTACGGTTTTGGGTACGGATTATTCCATGCGTATTTGGTTGAAACCGGATGTCATGGCACAATACAAGCTGATGCCTGAAGACGTGACACTGGCATTGGCGGAACAGAATATTGAAGCTGCCCCCGGACAATTCGGAGAGCGGGGGGATCAGTCGTTTCAATATGTGATGAAATACAAGGGGCGTTTGCAGACGACGGAAGAATTTGAGAATATGGTTATCCGTGCGACACCCGATGGAGAAATTCTGAGATTGAAGGATATTGCCAATATTGAGTTGGGGCGTTTGAGCTACGGTTATAGCAATGAGGTAAACGGACATCCCGGAGTGACGGCTATTATATATCAGACGGCAGGTTCTAATGCTACCGAAATCATTAACGATATCAGTACTTATCTGGATAAAATCGAAAAGGATTTGCCTTCAGGAGTGAAGGTGGCAACCTTGCTCAATGCCAATGACTTTTTGTTTGCATCTATACATGAAGTACTTAAAACGCTTATCGAAGCTTTTATTCTGGTGTTTTTGGTCGTATATGTTTTTTTACAGGATTTACGTTCGACCTTGATTCCGGCGATTGCCATTCCTGTGGCATTAATCGGTACTTTCTTCGTGTTGTATCTGATCGGTTTTAGTGTGAATTTGTTGACACTGTGTGCTTTGGTGCTTGCCATTGCGATTGTGGTGGATGATGCGATTGTGGTGGTGGAAGGTGTACATGCCAAACTGGACCAGGGGTATAAGTCGGCTCGTTTGGCTTCAATCGACGCTATGAGTGAATTGGGGGGAGCTATCGTGTCCATTACTTTGGTGATGATGGCTGTATTTATACCGGTTAGTTTTATGACGGGTACTTCCGGTACTTTTTACCGGCAGTTCGGTTTGACCATGGCTATTTCGATCGGGTTATCCGCTGTAAATGCTTTGACATTGAGTCCTGCTCTTTGTGCGATCTTTTTGAAGCCTCATGATAAAAAGGCGGAAAAGACGAAGAAAATTTCTCTGGTAGAGCGTTTTCATATCGCCTTCAATACGGCATACGATACGATTTTGAAGAAGTATGAAAAGAGCGTATTGTTTTTTATCCGGCGCAGATTTTTATCTTTTATGATTGTCGTTGCGACGGTAGTTGTGCTGGTGTTGTTGATGAATGCCACGCCGACCGGGTTGGTGCCGAATGAGGATACCGGAACGATTTTTGCGGTAGTAGATATGGCTCCGGGAACATCGCAGGAACGGACCGAATACGTGATGAAGCAGGTAGATAGCCTGGTAGCGGCGGATCCTGCTGTGAAAAACCGTACCCAAATTACCGGTTACAGTTTTTTGGCCGGACAAGGGAACTCTTACGGTACGCTGATCGTGAAGTTGAAAAATTGGGATGAACGTACCAAGGGGCAGGATGTGAATTCAGTCATCGGAAAATTGTATATGCAGGCTAAGACGGCGATACGGGATGCCCGGGTATTGTTTTTTTCACCTCCGATGATTCCGGGATACAGTGTTACAAACGGTTTTGAGTTTAACTTGCAGGATAAGACCGGTGGGGATTTGAATGCTTTTTATGAGGTGGCGCAGGATTTCCTGAAGAAATTGCTGGAACGGCCGGAGATTGCCACGGCTCAAACTTCATTTAATCCGACGTTCCCTCAATATATGATCGATATCGATGCGGCTAAATGCAAACAGGCGGGAATCAGTCCGAACGATATTCTGACGACATTACAGGGATATTACGGCGGTATTTATGCGTCCAATTTTAACCGGTTCGGTAAACTTTACCGGGTAATGATCCAGGCGGATCCCCGTTATCGGATGAATCCGGAATCTTTGCAGAATGTAAAAGTCCGGAATGGGAATGAAATGGCGCCGATTACTCAGTTTATGACATTGAGAAAGGTGTATGGGCCGGATAATATCAAGCGTTTCAATATGTTTACCGCTATGAGTGTGAATGGGGCTCCGGCAGACGGGTATAGTTCCGGACAGGCGATTAAAGCTATTGAAGAGGTTGCCGCTCAGGCCTTACCTACCGGTTACGGATACGAGTTTTCCGGAATGACGCGGGAAGAGCAAGGGAGTAGCGGAGCGACTACCGCAATGATATTTGCCCTCTGTCTGGTGTTTGTGTATTTGCTGTTGAGTGCCCAATACGAAAGTTATATTTTGCCGTTGGTGGTTATTTTGTCCGTGCCTTCGGGATTGATGGGAAGTTTTATCTTTGCTCAGATGATGGGAGTTGAGAACAATATTTATATGCAGATTGCTTTAATCATGCTGATCGGTTTGCTGGCCAAGAATGCGATTTTGATTACAGAGTTCGCTTTGGATAGGCGTAAAACCGGGATGAGCATCCGGGATGCGGCCGTATCCGGGGCTTCAGCACGTCTTCGTCCGATTCTGATGACTTCTCTGGCGATGGTTATCGGCTTGATACCTTTGATGTTTGCACACGGAGTCGGAGCTAACGGTAACAGTACCTTGGGTACGGGAGCTATCGGAGGTATGCTGATCGGTATGATTTGTCAGATTTTTATCGTACCGGCTTTATTTGTGGCTTTCGAATATATCCAGGAAAAATTCAAGCCGATAGAGTGGCATGATCTGGATAATTCAGAGATCGAGTCTGAAATTGAACAATATACAAAATAAAGAGCCAGATGAAGAAGAATATTTTATTATATACCGTATGTATTGCCGCTTTTTTGAGTAGTTGCAACATATATAAAGAGTATCATACGCCGGAGATGGATGCCCGGGGGTTATACCGGGATCCGGTATCTGTGAGTGATACCCTTGTAGCCGATACCGTCAATATGGCTGATTTGCCCTGGGAAGAGGTTTTTACGGATTCTCAATTGCAGTCTTTGATTCGTTTGGGATTGGAGAGAAATACGGATTTACAGACGGCTATGCTGCGTGTAAAAGAGGCTCAGGCCAGTTTGATGTCGTCGCGGCTGGCTTATCTGCCTTCATTGGGCTTATCGCCTCAGGGAGGAGTAAGTAGTTTTGATAAAGGAAAGGGAAATTGGACCTATTCTTTACCTGTTGTGGCCAGTTGGGAGATTGACCTTTTCGGTAAACTGCTCAACACAAAACGGGCGGCTAAAGCGGCATTGATGCAGAGTGAGGCTTATCAGCAGGCAGTACAGACCCAGGTTGTTGCTGCGATTGCCAATTATTATTATATGTTGCTGATGTTGGATAAGCAGCTTAAAGTGACGGAAGAAACCGCTTTGTTGTGGGAAAAGAATATAGAAACCATGAAAGCGATGAAAATCGGTGCGATGGTGAATGAAGCCGGAGTCGTGCAGAGCGAGGCCAATTATTATATGGTTGTAGCTTCTGTTTCCGATTTGAAAAATCAGATCCGGGAGACGGAAAATGCTTTGTGTATGTTGTTGAGACAAGCGCCGCGTAGAATTGAGCGCGGGAGATTGGAAGAACAACGTTTGCCGGAAGTACTGAATGTCGGTATTCCGGTGCAGTTGTTGTCCAATCGTCCGGATGTGAGAGCGGCTGAAATGGCTCTTGCCGGCACGTTTTACAATGCCAACCAGGCCCGTGCGGCTTTTTATCCTCAATTGACGATTTCTGCGTCAGGAGGATGGACCAATGATGCCGGCAGTACGATTATTAATCCTGCAAAGATGATTGCTTCTGCTGTCGGTTCACTTACTCAACCGTTGTTTAACAGAGGGGCTAACCTGGCCAGATTGCGTATTGCCAAGGCACAGCAGGAAGAAGCTTTGTTAAGTTTTGAACAATCCTTGCTCAATGCCGGCAGTGATGTCAGCGATGCTTTGAGCCAGTACCAGTCTGCTTCGGATAAATTGGTGCAACGTGCCAAGCAGATAAGTGCATTGGAAAAGTCTGTAGAATATACGCAGGAATTGTTGATGTTGGGCTCTTCTACGACTTATCTGGAAGTGCTGACGGCTCAACAGTCTTTGCTGAGTGCCCAGTTATCGGGAATATCCGATGAGTTTCAGCGGATGCAGGCCGTCGTAAATCTTTACCATGCATTGGGAGGTGGAGTAAGGTGATTTGCGTTTTAATTTATGGTTCCGGATTTTGTTTGTGACAAAATATCCGGAATAATCAACCGAAAGATAAAGAATTAAAATTGAAAAACTATGATCAGTCCGTTAGCTTATATCGATCCGGAGGCGAAAATCGGCACGAATGTCACTGTTCACCCGTTTGCCTATATTGATAAAAATGTAGAGATTGGTGATAATTGTACGATAATGCCGTATGCCAGTATTTTAAGCGGTACCCGTATGGGTGCCGGTAACACGATCTACCAGGGGGCTATTATCGGTGCAACACCGCAGGATTTTAAATTCAAAGGAGAGGATACTCTGTTGAAGATCGGAAATCAGAATACGATCCGGGAAAAGGTTATTATTAACCGGGGAACAGCACAATCCGACAGTACGATTATCGGGGACGGTAATTTTTTGCTGGAGGGAGTGCATCTGGCTCATGATACGCATGTCGGCAATAATTGTGTATTCGGTAACGGTGCCAAAACAGCCGGAAATTGTATTGTAGACGATAGGGCCATTCTGGGCAGCGGGGTTATTCTGAAGCACGCCTGCCGTGTCGGCCGTTGGGCGCTGGTAAGAGACGGATGCCGTTCCAGTAAAGATATTCCTCCTTATATTGTGGCCGATCATAATCCGATAACGTATTATGGTATCAATGCTGTGATTTTGGCCAAGGAAGGGCACTTTCCGGAAGAGCTTATCGATAATATAGCAAAGGCTTACCGGCAGATATACCAATGTGGAACCAGTCTGGAGAATGCCATAAGGAGAATACGGGAATTGATACCTATTACTTCGGAATTGGAGTATATGCTTTCTTTTATAGAGCATTCCGGGAAAGGAATCATAGGTGTAAATATCTGATTTTTCGTATTCCGGGAATAATAAAGCCGTATCGGAAATAAACGATTTGATTTCCGGTACGGCTTATTTTTGTATTTCACCGCTATTTAATGCGGGTAGTTGAGTGTGAACGTTTTTGGTTGATCAGGATAAAACCACTGATGATCAATGCGAGTGCAATCGGATCGTGCCATGAGAATTTTTGCAGTCCCATTAAAATGGTAACGATAGCTCCCGTGACCGGTAGTAGATAGATGTAAGCGCTTTCTACAAACGGAGTAATATAGTTTAAGGCTTTTACCGATAAAAAATAAGCTACCATTGTGGTTATAACAAGGACGAAACAGAGTTCAAACCAGATTAGCCCGGAAGCTTCCCCGGAGAATATATGGGCATGGGCCAACTGACGATAGCCGAATGGAAGAGCAACGATAAAAGCAGACAGGCTCATCCATTTCATGACGGTGAAGGCATTGAATTTTTGGGTGTAAGGTTTTATAAGTATTAAAAAGAAAGAGTTGCAGATAGTTGCAGCCAATACCAGGGCGTCGCCTGTGAAAGAGTCTTTTACGTTTCCGCTGTGAGGCATAAGGGAGACGTACAGGGTGCCTGCAATTCCCAGCAGTATACCGATTGCCTTGTAACGGGTAAAATGGGCACCCAGAAAAACAACGGCTAAAGCCAGTACGATAATCGGTTGAGAAGTCCGGATGACGAAAGCATCTACAGGGCCTGTCAGTGCCAGACCTGTGATGTATAGCAATAAGTATCCCCCCAAGCCTAAAATACCTCCCAGCAGCATCATACCGATATCTTTTCGTTTGGGTTTGTTGCCGGATTTTTCTTTTATAAAAAAACCGATGATCCAGAAACCGATCAAACTGACTGTGCAACGGGCTAAAACTAATCCTTGTGCTTCTATCCAGTCCGGCATGAGGACTTTCATAAAGTTGGTATTGAAGCTATAAATTAAAATTGTGGTCAACACCATTAAGTTTCCGGTCAATGCTCCTGATTTCATATTTTGTTTTTATGTGGAATAATACGTTAATTCTTTATATAGGGTTCCGCATATAATTTAAATTGCAACTAATTAGAAGGATAATGGGGGAGTGACACAAAAGCAGGCGCGTCGCTTTCGTTTGTTTTAACTCGTTTGTTATTAGCAATAAATTTGTTGTCAGACGAAATATTACCTATCTTTGCCGCATGTTAAACAATCTATTTCAATCGGATTTGGTGAGTTAAACAATCTGTATTTCCTGTACAGATTGTCTTTCGGTTTATTTTCGGGTAATTCTACCCGAAGATAGTTTCTGTTTATTATAAATTAGGTTTTTAATCCGCGTACAATGATGAAAGCATCGTTATGCTTTCCGTGTATGCAAAATATACGAAGACAATGGATAACGAGAATATCACAAACATTCACGAATTTGATTTTAATTTTATTTGTGACTTTTTTTTAAATACGGAGCGGCAGGGACCGGGTAGCCCTGAAGTAACCCTTAAAGCGTTGAGTTTTATAGATAACCTTACCGATAACTCCCATATCGCTGACATCGGTTGTGGAACGGGCGGTCAGACGATGGTATTGGCACAGCATGCACCGGGATATATTACAGGTATCGATTTTTTTCCGGGATTCATTGACCGGTTCAACCGTAACGCCGGGAAACTGAATCTTCAGGACAGAGTGAAAGGTGTTGTTGGTTCGATGGACAATCTGCCTTTCCGGGAGGAAGAATTAGACTTGATCTGGTCAGAAGGCGCTATTTATAATATCGGTTTTGAAAGGGGCCTGAACGAGTGGCGTAAATATCTGAAAACAGGAGGATATATTGCTGTTTCCGAGATCTCGTGGTTTACCGAACAACGTCCGGCAGAAATTCATAATTTCTGGATGGAACTTTATCCGGAGGTAGATACGATTCCCAATAAAGTGGCCCGGATACAGAAAGCGGGGTATATTCCCGTTGCTACCTTCATTCTGCCTGAAATTTGCTGGACTGAACATTATTATGCTCCGCTGGCTACGGTCCGGGAAAAGTTTCTGGCTGAATATGCAGGAAATAAAAATGCCGAAGAGTTTGTTGCGTCTTCGGATCATGAAGAGGAATTATACCGCAGATACAAAGAATTCTACGGTTATGTATTTTATATCGCAAAAAAGATAGTGTAATGATTTGATGGCAGATTTATTTTATCTAAAATCGCAGATATACGATTGGAATATACAGTTTGCCATACTTTCGTCGTTGGATTTGTAGAATTAATCTAGCTTATAAAAAGTTAAAGAGTGTTGACCTGACCGCTGGTTTTATGTGTGTTAGGCGTATTTTCTTTATCTTTGTCCTTTGTTCTTATTTCAATTAAAGCAATTGAACGTGATTTAAAAAAAATGAAGTTTAGCAGTCTATTTATATTTGCACTTTTCGCTGTAGCTTTCGTATCCGCTTCTTGTTCATCTCAGCGAATAACTGCTTGGCAACCTTCTCCGGTTAATCCTGAAATCAAGCCTTTTTCTACAGAAGAATTGGTCGTTGTACCTCAAGTTGTGATGGCTGATTACATATCTCAACCGGTAGAGTTTATTTCGATGGCGGTAAATATTTCGGCGGATTTTACTTTGGAAGAGAAATATCTGGTACGGGCTAAGACGGATAAGTTGTTTTATAAACGCGATGAATTATTTATCGATTTTGGACAAATTGCCGAGAACTCTTTTGTCTTTCCTTTGCCTGATGCGCGGGTTTTGTCTCCTTATGGAAAGCGGCACGGCAGAAATCATACGGGCTATGATTTGAAGACTTTTGCCAACGATACGATACGGGCGGCTTTTGATGGGATTGTCCGTATAGCGGGTAAGAGCCGTGGTTATGGAAATGTGGTGGTCATCCGGCATTACAATGGGCTTGAGACCGTATACGGTCATAATTCCAGATTTTTGGTAAAGGCAGGGGATAAAGTAACCGCCGGTACTCCTATTTCTTTAGAAGGGCGGACCGGTCGTGCAACGACAGAGCATCTGCATTTCGAAACGCGGATAAACGGTCAACCTTTTGATCCGAGCCTAATTATTGATTTTACCACTCAAAAACTATATAATAAAAGTTTGGTATTTACTCCCGATAACAAGGGAAAAATCCGGATCGATCAGGTATAAATATAGCAAGTATGGAGAAACCGCCTGTTTTTTCAGGCGGTTTTGTTTTGTCCTTTTATGATAGATGATTCCGAAACGACCGAACTTGAATTCTGTTTAAAATGTGCTACCTTTGTTGCGTTTTATTTGAGATAGACAATGGAATGGTTAAGAGGACTTTTTGTTGAGCATTCGGTTATTCAGGCAGTTGTCGTGCTTTCTTTGATAACGGCTGTGGGCTTGGTTTTGGGGAAAGTGAAGATTCTGGGAATTTCATTGGGAGTTACTTTCGTTTTTTTCGTCGGAATATTGGGCGGACATTTCGGGCTTGCTATAGACCCGCAAATGTTGAATTATGCGGAAAGTTTCGGTTTGATTATTTTTGTCTATGCTTTAGGTTTACAGGTGGGGCCCGGTTTTTTCGGTTCTTTTCGTAAGGGAGGCATGACATTGAATATGCTGGCATTGGCTGTTGTTTTTCTGGGTACATTGATGACGATTGTTTTTCATTTTGTGTGCGGGGTATCTTTGGCGGATATGACCGGTATATTGAGTGGAGCAGTTACAAATACGCCGGCATTGGGTGCTGCGCAGCAAACTTTGAAGCAATTGCATATGGAGGATACGGATCCGGCTTTAGGTTGTGCTGTCGCTTATCCTTTGGGGGTTATCGGAGTCATTTTGGCTATCGTGGTTGTCCGGAAATTGTTTCCTTGCCGGAGTATGAATGCAGGTGAAAATGAGAACAAGGCGCATGCGCCTTTTATTGTCGGTTTTCAGGTATGTAATCCGGGTATTTTCGGAAAAACAGTTAAAGAGACTGCACTTTTGGCTTATCATAAATTTGTTATTTCCAGGTTGTGGCGTGATGGGAAGGTAACGATACCGACCTCCGATACCGTATTGCGGGAAGGAGACCGTTTGCTGGTTATTACTTCGGAGGCAGATGTCAATAAGCTGACCATGTTGTTCGGCGAGCAGGAACATGCCGATTGGAATAAGGACGATATCGACTGGAATGCAATTGATAGCCAACTGATATCTCAACGTATTTTGGTCACCCGCTCTGAAATCAACGGAAAAAGATTGGGATCGCTTCGGTTACGGAATCATTTCGGAATAAATATTACCCGTATATACCGGGCAGGAGTCGAATTGCTGGCGACTCCGGAACTGGTGTTGCAATTGGGGGATAAATTGACGGTTGTCGGAGAAGCGAATGCTATTTTAAATGTAGAGAAGGTGCTTGGCAATAAGGTACTTAGCCTGAAAGAGCCGAATTTGGTTGCCGTGTTTATCGGTATTGTTTTAGGATTGTTTTTGGGTACCGTACCTTTTATCATACCGGGAATCAGTTACCCTGTAAAATTGGGAATAGCCGGCGGTCCTATTATTGTCGGGATACTGATGGGTGCGTTCGGTCCCCGTTTGCACATGATTACTTATACTACCAGAAGTGCAAATTTAATGTTGCGGGGATTGGGCTTGTCGATGTATCTGGCTTGTCTGGGGCTGGATGCCGGTACTCATTTCTTTGAAACGGTTTTCCGGGCAGAGGGGCTTCTGTGGCTGGGTCTCGGGTTTGCTATTACTTTTGTGCCTGTTGTGGTCGTGGCGGCTCTGGCTTTAAAATTTATGAAAATTGATTTCGGTTCTGTTGCCGGAATGTTATGTGGCAGCATGTCTAATCCGATGGCTTTGAATTATGCGAATGCTGTAACTCCCGGAGATAATCCATCTGTGGCTTATGCAACGGTATATCCTTTAATTATGTTTATCCGTGTCATTATAGCTCAATTGATTTTGATGTTATTTCTTTAGTTTACTCATATTCTGTATTTGATCTTTTGCATTTTCGGAAAAAAAAATCATCTTTGTATTTAATCAATAGGTGTACAGTTGAGGAAGATTGTCCGAAATATAAATGATGAAGAATTGCTGGCAGCTTACCGGGAGAGCGGTAAGCCGGAGCAATTTGCCATACTTTATGAGCGGTATATGCCCTTGGTGTACGGTGTAGCCTTGAAATATCTTAAAAATAGTGCGGATGCACAGGATGTTGTCATGCAGATTTTTGAAGAGCTGTTGGAAAAGGTTTTACACAGTGAGATCCGTTTTTTTAAAGCCTGGCTATACACTTGTGTCCGGAATTGTTGCTTACAGGAACTTCGTCGGCGTGCGCGGGATTTGTCTGTGAATTTAGATGAAAATTTTATGGAATTCTGCGATGAATTTAATCTGGATGATATAAAGGCACAGGATCATAATGAAAAAGTTTTACGAAAATGTATAGAAGTCCTGCCTGAAAAACAGCGGATCAGTATTTATCGCTTTTTTATGGAGGATCGTTCTTACAAAGAAATAGAAGAGGCGACCGGTTTTTCGTTGAAGTTGGTGAAGAGTTTGATTCAGAATGGGAAACGTAACCTGAAATTGTGCCTGGAAAAGAAAGGTATCGTATAATTCTTTCGTTTACAGGCGTTCATGTTAATAAAATCTGAGGCAAAAATAGTATAATTGTTAATCAATGGAGTTTACGGATAGATTGATGGAATATCTTCGGGGGGACCGGAGGGGGAAAAAAGCCAACCGCTTGGAACGGGAGGCTTTGTCTGATCCGTTTATGTTTGAAGCCTTGGAAGGATTGACCGCAGTCGACGATTCGGCAAAGGGGTTGGATAATTTGACTGTACGTTTGCATAAACGTGTGAACGGAGGTTGGCATATGGCTTGGAAAGCATGGGCTATTGCCGCTGCTGTATGTGTAATAGGAGGCATGATTTGGTGGGTTATACCGCATCAGGAGATACAACCTCAATTGGCCCGTTCTGTAGCTTTCATGCATGAAGAAGAGAGCCGGGACAGTACCTATGCGGCAGTAGTAAGTTATAACGCACTGGAAAGCAGAAGCGTGGCAGATCGTGCCGAAGCATTAACAGATTCTTCCGAAACGGAAGCGGAGAAAGAGACGATGACTTTAGTGCCGGCTCTGAAAAAAGCAAAGGTCCTTGCCGATACTTCTGAAGACAGTGATATGCTTGTAAAGATAGAGAATAGTGTTGAGGGCGGACCGATGCCGGTGGGAGGGATCGAAGTTCTTAACCGTTTTGTGCGGAACTCTTTGGTCTATCCGGAGGATGCACTGAAGGCTGGTTTGCAAGGTGATATCCGTCTTTCGTTTATTGTTAATCAGAACGGCCGGCCTTCCCGGATCCGGGTAATAGAATGGATTACCCATTCCTGCAACAGAGAAGCGATTCGTTTATTGGACGAAGGTCCCGTATGGACGTATACGGGCTCTGAGGAATTGACCTACGTTACGATTTCTTTCCGTTTACCTGAAAAGGAAAAAACGAACTAATATGAAGTGATTTTAAATTGTAGATTTTGGATTACAAAAATCAGATAACGAATTTGTATACCATCAATCTACAATCTACAATTTATAATCTAAGTTTAGTGGAATCTGCAACAGGTAAATGTCCTGTTTTTGAGTATTGGATAAAAAACTTTATTTTTGTGACCTCATTCGGAAAAACGGAAAGTCCTGTTTTTCCCGTGTGCTTGATAAACCACGTAAAAAACAAGAAAATGCAAAAGACAGTAACGGTTCCTTTTATGTTTTTGGGGGTACTTTTCAACGTTTGTTTGATTGCCTCTAATTTGTTGGAGACTAAAGTAGTGCAGATTGGCGGTATTACAGCTACAGCAGGTCTCATTGTTTTTCCCATATCTTATATTATTAATGATTGTATTGCTGAAGTATGGGGCTTTAAAAAAGCCCGTTTGATTATTTGGTGCGGGTTTGCGATGAATTTTATGGTCGTCGGGTTTGCTCAGCTGGCTGTGGCTTTACCGGCTGCACCATTCTGGGAGGGTGAATCCGGATTCAATTTTGTTTTTGGGATGACACCTCGTATTGTGGTGGCCAGCCTTTGCGCTTTTTTAGCCGGTTCGTTTTTGAATGCTTATGTGATGAGCCGGATGAAGATTGCTTCAGGGGGACGCCATTTTTCTCTCCGGGCTGTTGTCTCTACTTTATTCGGGGAGAGTGCGGACTCGTTGATTTTTTTCCCCATAGCTTTCGGAGGACTCATTCCATTCCGGGAATTGATGATTATGATTGTGACTCAGGCGGTTCTTAAATCGCTTTATGAGGTTTTGGTATTACCGATAACGATACGGGTGGTCCGTTATATCAAAAAGGTAGAAAAAACCGATGTGTATGATTATGATATTTCATATAATATATTGAAAGTTAAAGATTTATGGTAAACAAAGAATACGTTCATATTTTATTGGATTTAGACGGTACGATTATTGATTCGGGGGTCGGAGTGACAAAATCCGTACAATATGCATTGGCCTGTTGCGGCATTAAAGAGACGGACCGGGCCCGTTTGAATCGGTTTGTAGGTCCGCCGTTAAAAGATTCTTTTATGGATTTTTATGGGCTTACCGAAGAGCAGGCAGAGGTGGCCATTGAAAAATACAGGGAGAGATATGTCGCAAAAGGAATCAATGAAAATCGGGTTTATAACGGGATTCCTGAAGTACTGAAAGCATGGCATGAGGCTGGAAAGAAATTATATCTTTGTACTTCTAAGCCCGAAATTTTTGCTGAAAAAATTTTAGAAGACCTCGGTTTGACTCGTTATTTTGATTTTATAGGCGGGGCCAGTTTGGATGGGGTGCGTAACCGGAAGGAAGAGGTTATGACTTATGTTTTGAATCGGGCCGGCATAACAGACCGGAGGAGTTGTGTTATGATCGGTGACCGGAAGTTTGATATTTTAGCGGCCGGGGAAATGGGTATAGATTCGGTAGGAGTTTTATACGGTTACGGTTGCCGGGAGGAATTTGAAACAGCAGGGGCTACTTTTATCGTAGAAACAGCAGCGGAATTAACGGAACGAATTTGAATCGATGACAATGAAGCTTACATATCGGATTATCGGAGGAATAGCCTGTATTCTATTACTTATTATAAATAGCGGACAAAAAAGTGCGGCTCAACAAATGTCGCCCGTTATGAATTGGGAAGATGCAAATATGTTGGCTGTCAGAGAGAATAAATTGGTGTTGGTTGCGGCCGGAGTACAGCCCGACAAAAAATTATTTTCCAATCCGGACATAAAGCATTTTCTGGGACGGACTTCGGTTGCTATATATATGGATATGCAGAGTGAAGCCGGTAAACGTTTTGAACCGAAATTATTACTGACCCCTTTTCCTGTCTATGCTTTTTTTATGCCGTTCGGGGATTTGCTGATAACAGCCGATGCCCGGGAAGTTGCGCGTAATCCGCAAGTATTGGCCGATGCCGCTAAACAGGCCCAGGAAATAGCCCGGATCAAACAAAATAACAGTCGTTCCATACAATTTGTGAAATCTCTTTCAGATGAACAATTCCGGGCTGCTCAGGAAGAGGGTAAGACGATTTTTATGTATTTCCGCCGTTCCGATTGCCGGAAATGCCTGTGGATGGAGAAAAATGTATTTAATCTGGATAAGGTTGCCGATTTCTATAACCGGTATTTTATTCCCTGTGAGATCGATGATACAACGGGGGGCTGGGCAGAACAGTATGGGATAAAGAATTTTCCGGCTTATCTGTTTGTCAATCCGGAAAAAAAAGTGATTTATAAGACAGAAGGGGAGTGGTCTGCCGACCGTTTTCTTGAGGAAGGAGAAAAAGCGTTGGAAAAAGCAAAAGGGATTACTTTTATAAATATTCCCTGGCCGGAAGTATTGGAAAAAGCCCGTTTGGAAGGGAAGTTGATTTTTGTCGACGTATACGGTCAGTTGGGGAAAGAAAGGCGTGCATTGGGAAATACCGTGTACCGGGACCCCGGAGTTGCTGACTTTTTTAACCGCCATTTTGTAAATGTGGATTATGATCTGACTAAAACAGATGAAAAATCTTTCTCCTCCGATTTTTCTTTTGCAATGTATTTTTTGGATAATGCCGGAAATATGCTTCATCAGGTGGTGGAATTGCCGGATACGACAGGCTTGGTAGAGGAAGCCCGGCGAGCTATGGAAGGCAGGGGATTAACGGCTGTAGCTGCCAAATACCGGGATGGATATCGTGATAAGGAGTTTATAGAAACATATATTCAGTTATTGGCACGGGCCGGGAAACCGGATGAGGCTGCACGTATCACAAAAGATTATCTGGAAGAATTTTCGTGGGAGAAATTAAAGGAAATGAAGTATTGGAAACTGTTCCGGGCTCATTTTAAAGCTGCCGACTCCGGTTTGTTTGCTGATTTTTATATCCACCGGACGGAGTTTTATCCGTTATTCGGTGAAAAAGAGGTTGATGATAAAGTTCGTGAAGTCTGGGAAGCCGGGGCGGAGAGCTATATCCGGGAGCAAGAGGGAAAATTTGTATTCGATGAAAAGGGTTTTAAAGAATACGGAAAGCGATTGAAAAAGGAAAAAGTGGAGAACCGGAATTATATTTTGCGCAAAGCCCGGATGAATGCGGCGGAAAAAGTGGGAGATTGGCGGGTATTTTCCGAACTGGCGGAAGAAAGATGGAATGAAGAACGGGTACCGGAGACCGAGTTATATGCCTGGGGGGTAAAGATCAATGAGCATTGTCAGGATAAATCCATTCGGTATAAAGCAGCCCGTTGGTTTGCCATTGCCGCTTACCAGATCGAAGAAAAAGAAAAACGGGAAGGTAAAATCAGAATCTCTTCCTATAAAGGTTTTTTTGAGAAGCTTGTAAATGATTTGTTGAAAGAATAGGATGGACTTGTGATTTACTGTTGTCTGTTCATTCAATATCCGGATATATCTTGAGATTTAAATAAAAAAGCTGTCTTCAAACGAAGGCAGCTTTTAGGGTTTGTTTACTGAAACTTTTATTTGATTACATTCAGTTTTTTACCGATTTTAATGAAAGCTGCGATAGCACGATCCAATTGTTCGCGGGTATGAGCAGCAGATAGTTGGATACGGATACGAGCCTGGCCTTTCGGTACCACCGGATAATAGAAACCGGTTACGTAGATGTGTTCCTTTTGTAATTCGGCAGCAAATTCCTGAGACAATACGGCGTCGTATAACATCAGGGCACAGATGGCTGATTCTGACGGTTTCAGGTCGAAGCCGGCTTCCGTTAATTTGGCACGGAAGTATTCTGCATTTGACATCACACGGTCTCTCAATTCCGTGCTGGCACTCAACATATCGAAAACAGCGATAGAAGCTCCGCAGATAGCCGGAGACAATGAGTTGGAGAACAGATAAGGTCTGGAACGTTGACGTAACATTTCAATGACTTCTTTTTTACCTGTCGTATAGCCACCCATAGCGCCGCCTAATGCTTTACCGAGTGTTCCGGTCAGGATGTCTATACGGTCCATTACATTGTGATATTCTCCGGTTCCCCGTCCGGTTTTGCCGATAAATCCGGAAGCATGGCTGTCGTCAACCATAACCAGAGCATCGTATTTTTCTGCCAGGTCACAGATTTCATTTAGTTTGGCAATATCTCCGTCCATAGAAAATACACCGTCAGTAACAATGATCCGGAAACGTTGTGCCTGGGCTAATTTCAATTGTTCTTCCAAATCTTCCATATTGGCATGTTTGTAACGGTAGCGAACCGCTTTACACAAACGTACGCCGTCGATGATGGAAGCGTGATTCAGTTCATCGGAAATAATTGCATCTTCCTGACCGAACAATGGTTCGAATACACCGCCGTTTGCATCGAAACAGGCTGCGTACAAGATCGTATCTTCTGTGTGGAAGAATTTAGATATTTTGGCTTCAAGTTCTTTGTGGATGTCCTGCGTACCGCAAATGAAACGTACTGATGACATTCCATAACCACGGCTGTCTAAGCCCTTTTTGGCTCCTTCGATTACCCGTGGATCGGAAGAGAGGCCCAGGTAATTGTTTGCACAAAAGTTCAATACAGTTTCACCTGTGGTTAATTTGATCTCAGCCCCTTGTGGTGTTGCGATCAGTCTTTCGGTTTTATACAAACCTGCATCCTTGATGGACTGGATTTCAGCCTTCAGGAAATCTTGAAATTTTCCGTACATATCAGTAAAATTTATGTTTTATTGAGACACAAAATTAAATAATTTTTAATCAAAATGTCATCCTTTGTTTAAAAATTGAAACTTACAAACGTTATTATTTTTTAGTCCTGAAATATACTGAAAATACTTCGGAATCCCATCTATTTTTCCGTTTTTCGGCTTTGTATATATATTAAAAAAAAATATCTTTGACTATCTTAAAATTTTATAGCGGAATTTAATTTGTGTATTATGGTTTCAGCGATTTTATTCAGACCGGTAAGCCTGGGCTTATCCAATGTACGTACCTATTTGTTCGGTGCTGCTTTTATTCTCGGTAATTTACTTTTACCTCAGTTGTGTCATTTTATTCCGGAGGGCGGAAAAATGTTGTTGCCGATTTATTTTTTTACATTGATCGGAGCTTATAAGTTCGGTATCCGGGTCGGATTATTGACGGCTATCTGTTCACCTCTGTTAAATTGTCTGTTATTCGGAATGCCTCCTGTTGCCGTCTTGCCCGTCTTGTTGATTAAATCCTCTTTATTGGCGATTGCAGCGGCGGCTGTTGCCGGTTATACCCATAAATTATCCCTTTTACACGTTGCGTTTGTGGTATTGGCTTATCAGTTAGCGGGGGGAGTTGCAGAATGGGGCTTGGCTGGGAATGTACAAGCTGCTATTCAGGATTTTACATTAGGTTTGCCGGGTATTTTGGTGCAGATAGCCGGAGGTTGGTTGGTCCTTAAACTTTTAGCAAAATATGAGTTCTAAAAGTTTTGCAGAAGTATTGGAGAAGATCCGTACCCTGGAGTTTAAAGAAGAGTTTGACATGATTGTGGCCATTGCCAATGGCGGTATTATTCCGGCGGCTTTGTTGAATCAGCGCTTGAATATCGATATACAGTTGCTGAAGCTGAATTTACGGGATGCCAGTCAAAGGCCGTTGTACGATAGCCCCCGTTTACTGGAAGAAATAAAGTTTGACGTAAGGGGGAAAAAAATATTGCTGGTAGAAGACCGGGTAAAGACGGGAATGACGTTGAACTATGCCAGGCAATTGCTGGCAGGGGCGGCTTTGGTGAAAACTTTTGCGGTAAACGGAAAAGCGGATTACTATCTGTACGATGAAGCGTGTTTTCGTTTTCCCTGGATACTGTAGAATGCATTTTTAGACTTACGATGTTGATAGGATAAGTTGGGATAAAAATTATATGCGGGGCCGGACTCATTGTATGATTTTTGATTTGCAGTTTTAGGCGGGGCCGGCTTTGTGTACAATTTGCAGTCTGGAATTTACAGTTTCAAATCAGGATCACGGGGTTTATAAAAATTAATTTTTGATTCTTAATAGTATTATAATATGGATAGGCGAGAATTTTTGAAGGCTTTGGCTGTTGCCGGAGCTGCTGCGACGATAAAGATGAGTGGGCCTATGGAAGTATTGGCTCAAACGGTTCAAAACAGTATGACCGGTAGTAATTATGATTTAGTGGCGGTAATGGGGGGAGAACCGGTGGATATGTTCCGGAAAGCCATTTCCGAAATAGGTGGAATGGGACGGTTTGTGAAGGCGGGGCAGAAAGTTGTCGTAAAACCGAATATCGGTTGGGATAAGACTCCCGAGTTAGCCGGGAATACCAATCCGGATCTGGTTGCCGAGATTATCCGGCAATGCTTTACTGCGGGAGCCAAAGAAGTGGTTGTATTCGATCATACCTGTGACGATTGGCGTAAATGTTATAAGAATAGCGGTATAGAAGATGCGGCTACGGCTGCCGGTGCCAAGGTGGTTCCGGCCCACGAGGAAAGCTATTACCGGGAAATCGATTTACCCAAGGCTAAAAGCCTGAAAAAAGCGATGGTTCACAAAGCCCTTTTGGATAGTGATGTGTGGATTAATGTACCTATTTTGAAGAATCACGGTGGGGCCAAAATGACAATAGCCATGAAAAACCACATGGGTATCGTATGGGATCGGGGATATTTCCATAAAAATGACTTGCAACAATGTATTGCAGATATCTGTACGATGGATAAACCGGCGGTTTTGAATGTCGTAGATGCTTACCGGGTGATGAAGACCAACGGTCCCCGTGGTAAGTCAGCTGCCGATGTGGTGACACCCAAGGGATTGTTCCTTTCTACCGATATTGTAGCGGTAGATACGGCTGCGACCAAATTTTTCAATCAGATCGAATCCATGCCGCTGGATGTTGTGGGGCATTTGTCGAAAGGTGAAGAATTAGAGGTCGGGACAATGGCCATCGATAAGCTGAAAGTGAAGAGAATAAAAATGTAGGATTGAAATTGTCGATTTACGATTTTAGATTGATTGTGTGAGGCTGATCCCGGATGGATATACGATCGGAATTCGGGATTGTTCGTTACCGGTTATTTCAGTATGGAATCCGGAATTTATAATTTAAAATCACTTTTTCGGATTTTGTAAGCATTTGATTGTTTGAGGTATGTTGCGAAAATTACGAATTGTTGTATCGTTGGTATTTTTTGTTCTGCTTACGTTCTGTTTTTTAGATTTTGCAGGCATTAGCGGGACAGAATCATTTCTACCCCGGATTCAGATCGTACCGGCCGTTCTTTCTTTGAGTGCCGGTATCCTGATTGTTTGGATCATATTGACTTTGTTATTGGGACGGGTTTATTGTTCTTCGGTATGTCCGATGGGGGTATTTCAGGATGTTATTGCCTGGTTATCCAGGCGGCAGAACAAAAGAAGAAAGTACGGCTATCGTCCGGCAAGAACAATTTTGCGTTGGTCGGTTGTAGGGATCGTTATTCTTGCTTTTTTAGTCGGTTTCACGTTCTTATTGAGTCTGACAGATCCGTACAGTGCTTACGGGAGGATGATTACAAATGTATTCAAACCTTTATATGTAGCTGGAAATAACGGATTGGCCTGGATATTTACAAAATTCGGTAATTATACCTTCTATTATATCAACGTAACGATCTTAAGCTTGTTTGCTTTTATCGTAGGATTGGTAACTTTCGGCGTTGTGGGTATTTTGTCCTGGCGGTATGGCCGTATGTACTGCAATACCTTTTGTCCGGTGGGCACATTGCTCGGCTTTTTATCGAGGTATTCTTTATTTAAAGTGCATATAGATACGTCGAAATGTAACGGTTGCGGTTTGTGTGCTTTAAAATGTAAAGGTTCATGTATCGATAGCAAGGAACATTCGGTAGATTACAGTCGTTGTGTGGCTTGTTTCGATTGTCTGGAGAATTGCAGACAACAGGCGGTTTCCTTTACTGTAGGGAAAAAGAAAGCCGGCCGGCCGCAATCTGTAACAGACGAATCGAAACGACGTTTTCTGGCAACGACGGTCGCGACAGCCTTGGTCATACCGCAGGTAAAGGCCCGGGAGCATTTGGAAAATTTACAGCCTGCCCAAGCCTATAAGCGTGAATATCCCCTCTCACCTCCGGGGGCTGTCAGTGCGGAACATCTGTTGAAGCATTGTACGGCTTGTCATTTATGTGTTACCAAATGCCCTTCACACGTGTTGAAGCCGGCTTTTAAAGAGTATGGCTGGGGAGGGATGATGCAACCTATGATGTATTTTGAAGACGGTTTTTGTAATTTTGATTGTACCGTTTGTTCGGAGGTTTGTCCTAACGGAGCGATTTTACCTTTAACTGTCGAACAAAAACATGCGACCCAGGTAGGAAGAGTTATTTTTCTGATACAGAATTGTATTGTCAATACGGATAAAACGAGCTGCGGAGCTTGTTCGGAGCATTGTCCGACTCAGGCCGTAACAATGGTACCTTTCGAAGACGGTTTGACCATTCCGCATGTAAATCCGGATATTTGTGTCGGATGCGGAGGGTGTGAATACGTCTGTCCGGTACGGCCGTTCCGGGCGATTCATGTCGAAGGAAATCCGGTACATCTGGAAGCGAAGCCATTTAAAGAGTCCGAGCAGAAAGAGGTCGAACTGGATGATTTCGGCTTTTGAAAAGGTGATAGATATGAAGAGAGGAAGAAGTTCCCGGTAAAAAGGGTTCTTCTTCCTCATTATAGAAAGGGTTAGTTTAGGAATGAATGCTCAGTTCTTCCAGCAGATGGGAAGCCCCGGCATATTTGTCGATGATCCAGAGTATAAACCGGATATCTACACATACACATTTGTTGTAATTCGGATGGAAATAAAAGGCTCCTGCCATGGATTCCCAGTTTCCGTCGTATGCCAGACCGATAAGTTCTCCCCGGGCGTTCATTACCGGACTGCCGGAATTACCTCCGGTGATGTCCAGATTACAGAGAAATCCTGTGTGTAAACGTCCGTCTTTATCGGCATAATTTCCCCAGTCTCCTTGTTGGATAGCGCTCAGACAGCTCGGGAGCAGGTCGAATTCGGAATCTCCTTTTTTGTATTTTTCCGTATATCCGACGATGGTGGAGCAATAGTCGTCGTAAATCCCGTCCCGGGGGGAGAAACCTCCGATTTGACCGTAAGTGATCCGCATGGTCGAATTGGCGTCCGGATAGTATGGAATACCCTGTTCCGTCCGCATTTCGATAAAAGCCTTTGTGTAAAGGGTACGGTAAGTCGACAGTTCCTGTGCGTTTTTCTCAAGGGCTTTTCTCCATTCGAAATCTCTCTCCAAAGTCGTATTCAGAATTTGGTAGATCGGGTCCTTGAAGATCGCCTCCTTGGTTACCCGGCGGGATAAGAATGCTTCGAGCCGATGCGGATCGGTCAGAACTGAACGGGCGTATATGTAATCGGTCAGTTTCGAGTAGTCTTTTTTGAATTTGCTGATAAGACCGGATACTTCGATCGGTATTTTTTCCGGAGAAACATTTTCTGCATAGAGGCGGAGCATGGAAGCAAAAACCTGCCGGTCCGTTTTGCTGTCGAATGTTCGGAAAAATTCTTTTCCGTCTTTTTTCAATCCGATGATTTCCGGATCGTCAGCAGGTAGTTGTTGTTTTTTTGCAATTTCCATGCCTTTAGCCGTCCCGTAGAAACGGAAAAAGAGGTTGCGTACATACGGGCCATTCAGTAGGGTTTCGGTATAATAAGCTGTCGGTGCGACCTCCGGAATTCTTTCTGTGTAGATTTTTGCTAACTCGTCGAGTATATTTCCGTATTTTTCACGAAGTTCAGGCCTGCTATTGATCCAGGTTAAAAGTTTGGCTTCTTCCTGGCGTTGGCGGTCGATCACCCGGTAGCGCTGAAGGTATTCATTTTCTCCGATGGCATATTTCCAGTAATTGCTACAGGAGAAATATTCGGAAGCATAGCCTAATTGCATCCGGGAGTCGGCATCCATAGCTTTGCGCAGTATGTCCAGTTTGGCCTGCCGTGCCTGTATTACGGCGGGATTTTTCAGTTCCATTTTTTCTTTGATTCCCCAGGAAGGGGTGTAGCGGGTTGTAGAGCCTGGGTAGCCCAGGATCATCGCATAGTCGCCCGGTTGTATGCCTGCAATAGATAGTGTGAGGACTTTGCGGGGTTTTAGCGGAATATTGGCTATGTCGTATTTTGCCGGTTCTCCGTCGGGAGACGTATATATACGGTAAAGGGAAAAATCACCTTTGTGTTGTGGCCAGGTCCAGTTGTCGGTATCTCCTCCGAATGTCCCGAAACAGGAGGGAGGCGCGGCTACCAGGCGTATGTCTTTGTATATTTTGTAATAAAAGAGAAAATAGTTTTCTCCCCGTGCCATACAAACACAACTGGTTTCATATCCTTTTTTAGCGTATTTCTTTTCCAGCTGAAAATTAATTTTCCGGGACGTTAACGGGCGGTAACCTTTTTCCCAGGCCGGATTCTCCATCTTATCCAATTCTGCTTTGTACTCGTCCGTTATGTCGATGATCCGGTCGAGAAACATGACGGTTTTGCCCGGTACCGGTATTTCTTCCCGGTAGTTTTGGGCCCAGAATCCGTTTTTCAGGTAGTCGTGTTCCAGACTACTCAATTGTTGGATATCGTTATAAGCACAATGGTGATTGGTTATCAGCAGGCCGTTATGTGAAATGATGCTACCGGTACAACTCCCGTTGTCAAGGGCAACGATGGCATCTTTTAAGGAGGGGGCCGTTTCACTGTAAATGTCCTGGGCTGTCAGTTGCAGTCCTTGGGTCTTCATAACTTCGTAGTTGGTCCGGGCCATCAGGTTGACCAGCCACATGCCCTCATCCGCCCGTCCTGTCTGGAACAGGACGAGCAGGAGGAAGGACAATACGGATTTTATTCGGATAGTCATATCTTTATTTTATTTCTGCAGATTGAGAATCCGGGGACAGGGTTGTACCCGGCTGTTCAAAACTATAAGGAGCATTGATATCCTCTGTTGTCCCGTCGGAGTAATGGATTGTCCATTGCGGTTCCTGCAATATGTTCCATATATCTTCTTCCGTCGCAGCTTCTTTGGCATAGGTGATCCGAATGACCGGTACATCTATTTTCAATGCTGTTTCGAATCCGATAATTCCCGGTTTTACAGAGATGAAATTCGCAAAATAAGGGAGCATATTCTGATACATCGGTAAATCCAGTTGCGGGAACTCTATTTCATATACGGCTGTTTCTTTTCCTTTGTAAGTTTCGTCGGCTTGTTTAAATGTCGTTCCGGATTTTGGAAACATTTCCTGTAAAAATTCCAGTCGTCCGATGGTATCCACTTTTTCAGAAAGAGATATCAACCGGTAATCACATTTGATTTTCTGAACGGTTCCTCCGTGTTGCGGCATGTCGTATTCCGGGGTTTCCACAATTGATTTTAGTTCCTTTTTGTCAATTTGTTTATTGATATCCATATACAATTTGATACGAACAGGACAGTCGTATTCGGAAACAATGCCGTAGAAACCTCCGTGGCTGCGTATGATATTTCCCAGATAAACAATGTCCATCCTGTCGAAAAGATTTTCAACGCCTAATGTGATGATTTTCAATTTATCGATTTCGGCCGGCGGGGTCTCGAGTTTACGCTTTGTAGGGGTAAACATGGCTTTTTCAACTTCTTCCTGAGTTGTTTCCTGAGGATCGTAATACACTTGAACTGCGAAACGGTTGACATAGGTCGTTACTCCGTAAACGCCCGGTACGTGTTGCATTTTAGCCGAGAAAGCTTTTGAACTGCCGTAACATTTTACTGTTCGCATTCCTTCTTTTTCAAACATAACGAGGTGTTTGGAGGTATCACCCCAACGTTCGCTTATTGTCGGCAATTCCCAATGGCTACTTGTCCAGATACTGAAAAAGAAGAGTACAACAACCAGTACGGCAGGTATCCAACGGAAGGCGGTTTTACCGTTGACACTAAGTGCCTGTTGATGGCAGGAAGCGATACATTCTCCGCAAAGTGTACAGTCGACGTCTTTTATTACTTTGCTTTTCGTCAGGTTAATGGCATGCGGGCATTTTTTTGTACATACTCCACAATGATTACATTTTTCGTTATCACGTACAATATTCAGAAGCGGGAAGGTTTTGCTCTTGTGCAGAATGATTTCATAAAAATAAGTGATAATACTTGTAATACCCAATGCCCAAATGACAGAGATATGAACTACGCCGGTGTAATTCAGCAATACGGTAAGTAATAATATCGCGATAAACGTAAGTGTAAATTTGAATATGATACTCAAGGCTCCCAGCGGGCATATGTATTTACACCAGAACATCCGGATCGTCAGATTACCGACCACGAGGAGAAGAAGGGAAATAACGGACATCCATACTGTGATTTCACCTTGAAATCCGGTGGCTACTGCATAGTAAGGGTCAAAGTTCTTACAGAACAGTTCACTGCTGGCTAATGTCATGTAGAATATCCAGAAAAGCAATATGTATTTGACGATTCTTAATGCTCTGTCAGCAACAGATGCGGTTGGGATTGTGTGATTGATCTTCATTTTCCGTCCCCATTTACCCAACCATTCGGAAACGGTCCCTAACGGGCAGACATAACCGCAGAAAAGCCGGCTGAATAATATGACACATACGGCGAGCATGACACCCATCGTAATTTGAATGACCGACATACTGCAAGCCAGGGTTTCTGTATTCAGATAGGTCGCCAATGATTCTAATCCTCCGAAAGGACAATAACTTTCCACATTGGCCGGGGCTCCTCCGAAGAATACTTTCAAGATAAATCCTGCAATGAGAGCGATAACGCCAAGTTGCAGAACATGTTTCCAACTATTTTTTTTCATGATATTTTATTTAGGTGTTTGTATTTTATGTAAGCTGAAATGATGAATAACACATTTTCATACCCTATATTCAAAATAAAAACCAATGTTTTAATTGTAAATTTTAGATTAAAAGAATCTGATCATGAATCGGGTTGTCAGATAATTTAAAATTTACAGTTTTAGACCAGGCTTTAAATCAGTCAACGGGCTTGTCAGAAAGCAAATCCGATGAGGGCCTGTATGTTTGTTCTGGTTTTGTCTTGAAATTCGCCGTTCAGTGAACGGTTATATATAAACCTGGCATCTCCGTATAAATTCATACCTTTGGCTTTATTAAGGAAACGGGTGTAGCGGATATTAAGTCCTCCCCTGAAACGATCGGAAGTAAGGTATTCGAATTCCCGGGTCAGTAAATCGTCACGCCTTTTGTATTGGTCGTTATCCGGGATTTCACCTGTCGCTTCCGTTTTTGTTTCGAGCCGTTTTCCGTCTCCGATGGTATAAGCCAAATCTATCCGGCAATCGAACATGCCTTTATGGCGTAGAAAGTTTTTGTTAAAAGAAAGATAGCCTTCGTAATTTTCCAATTCCTGGGTAAATTTAGCCGGGTATAGCCTGTACCCTCTTTTGACGGAGAATCCTCTGGCTCCTATACGGGCATCCCAGGAGCTGTTATAGGCTGTACGGTTTCTGAAAAGCTGATAGTAAACATCAGCATTGACGACATCGGTATACGCTTTATTTTTGATGCCGTATTGTACCCACACTTCATTTTGATCGATGATTTCTACTTGCTGAATGTTTTCGTACATCAGGCAATTGGATGTCCGGAGGGCGAGTGAAAGGTAATGATCGTATTTTTTACCGTTTATATGTAAAAGTCCGTTATAGTCGTATATTCTTTCTTTTATTTCTCCGCTTTTTTCATTGGTAAAACCGCTGGGAAAGCTTTCCTGTTTGCGTTGGCTGAAAGAGAATTCATTGAAAAAACTGAATTTTTTGCTGAATATTTCGGCTTGTACAGATCCTCCGTAGGTTTCTTGCTGATAGTCGCGCTCGATGCTGCCGCCTCCGTCTGTCATAATATAGGATTTGTAATGCCAAAGGCCTTCGAATTCGAATATCTCATGTATTTTACCCGAGCCGATGACCTTGACATCGACTAGTTCGGTCATTTTCTGGTAGATCATGTTGGCTCCGATACGTAACGGACCGGTTTGAAACATAATACCCGGATAGAGATTGAGGTTCATGTAAGTATTTTGATTACGGGCATCTTTGTGTTTGGCATTACTTGTCGTTTCATAACCGATCTTCGCACCTATGGCAAAATGTTTTCCCAACGGATAACCTACGCCTCCGTCGATGCGGTATACTTCCATCGTTTGTTCCCCGGGAACGCTGTCGGCCAGATAAATGGGCGTGTTATAAGTAGAGAGCACATTGGTCCAACCCATATTCTTACGAATATTATAATCGAATGAAAATTTTCCATAAAAATAAACTTTATTCAATTGTAAAATCGATTCTGTGAGTAAGCTCATGCGGTTGAAACTGCTGGGATCCTGTACATTTCTGAATTTGCCGTTCTCGTATTGCCAACTGCCTTCCACGACGGAAAACCGGTCAGATCTGTTCGTCGTGAGACCGGCGGCATTGTGTGATGTGATCCACGGATTGTTCGCTTTGAGACGTTCCATCCGGTAGTAATTCTTTTCCTGTCCCAGGGTATTTGCAGTGAATGCAAGTATAATTCCCAGGCTGAACAGATATATTTTAGAATTTTTCATTTGTGCTGTTATTTAGTGAAACCATGGGTTTCATTCGTAATCTAGTCATGTTTCCCGGTTGCGTTTCCGGTTATAAATGCATTGCCTGTTTATTTGTTTCTCAAGCTGGCCGGCAGGACTTCGACGTCTTCCGAAGAATTGTTGCTATCCATATAAATGATTTGTCCGTTGTCTGCCGTTTTTTCAACCTTACGTTGTACAGAAAGACCGGAATATAGTTTTTCCTGACAGACGAATCCTGCATCTACATTGGATGTCAGTCGTTTGTATACAGCGGATTTGCTTTGAATACATTCGATACCGTCTACAACCCATTCTTTATCTATCATCAGATGATAGAGACCGGTATGGGTAACAGGATCCTGCATCAGATGGCTGGCATCGGAAGCATAGTCGGTGGCGTTGCCCGGAATTTTGAACATAATCATTGCCGGTCCGCCGTTAGGCACCAGTCCGTAAGCTTCTCCCGGACCTTTCCAGATCAGGTTCAATGAAATAACTCCGGGGGCAGGGGCTTCCTGCATGGAGAGGTTTACATTGTAGAATGCAAATTTTACGTGAGACAGATCGACGGATTCCGTATGTCTGGCTTTGTGGTTGACTGCATTAACTGCAATAACGACCTCTTCTCCCGGTTGGAGCGGATAATCCGTTCCGCTACCGGGTATTTGCCAGGCCATCATGGCTACGGGCAGTAAATCCATCAATGTGCCGTCCGGTTTGACGAAGTTACTTTTGCTGGCACTGGTAATCGGTGCGACAAATCCGAGGCAGATACTGTCCAGGTAAGCTATTTGTTCGGAGTTGTTGTAAATAGCCAGGTAATTGTCATTGCTGTATGTAATGCCGTCGTCCGTCATACATCCTCCGAAATAAATTTCCCGGATAATCAGATTCGATTTCAAAGCATAGGTCAGGGGTACGGTGTAAAAATCGTTTAAGTCTTCCCGGCCGGGAGCCAATACGATATCGCTGTATCTTCCGTTGAAGACGTAAGTGTTGTACTCCTCTGTCAATTGATATTGTACGATGGCATCGTAAAAGCCGTATTCGACGTCCAGATTTGCTATACCTTCTTCATTCGTCACAGACGTGTAGTAACGTCCGGAGGCAGTGTTATACAGCTTGACGGGGATACCGCTTCGGGAGATATGTTGGAAGTCTTCCGGGAATTCGATCCCAATACGGATTTGGGTGTCGATTTTCTCTTCTTTCAGGCATCCTGTACATAAAAATAAGGTCAGGATACTAAAAATATAATATGTTTTCATGTTCGTCTGCTTTAAAGTGTGTATTAAAATTTCAGGCTGATCTCTGCACCGAAGAAAATTCCGGAGTTCATTCTGACATCCATACCGTTGGCTTTTAAATAGCGTTTCGGACGGGCATTGGTGAAATTGTTAGCGTAGAATGAGAGTGAAGCATAGTTCCCGATTTCTTTGGTCAGACGCATATTCAGCATAAAATAGGGACTGGGATCATTTTCTGCAAATGTACTGGCCCTGTTTTTGAGTATCATTTTCTGGAATAAGGGGTCATTGGCCTCTTTGTCGGTGAAAAGATGAACCATGCCGTAGGTGTCCATATAAGCAACCGGATTGACACATTTCAGGTATTTCATGTCTTTGCCCGGATCACCGAAAACATAATTTCCGTCGTCATCCTGCATGTATACCATGTTGATCCCGCGGTATTTGTTAAATACCTGGTTTTTGTCCATCCATACGCATTGACCGGATAAGGTGACGATCAACCGCAATTGCGGGATATGGGTAATGAGGCGTATATTGGTGTTCAGACGCTGCATTTTTGTGCCGTTGCTACTGCCATTGCCTCCGGCGTAGATGCCCATGTAAGGGTAAGGTTTGCCGTCGACCATGTCGCTTACATAACCTGTTTGCAATACATCGTTGTGTTCTTTTTGATTGAAATAAGCCCCGTCTATAATAACAGAAGTTTGGAGCGGATTGATTTTTCCGAAATCCAGGTTGTATTCGATCCCCCATTTATTGATGGTCATACCGTTTCCGGGGAGTCTGTAACCTAAAAAGGTATTGATCGTCTGATACCCTACCGGAGTACCGCCTACTGTTACCTCTCCGTTTGTGTATTCCGGCCGTCCCATCATCGGGTCGTAATTATACTGTCTGTAGTTGGAGGGACGGGCCGTACTTTCCCATGTAAATGCGTGGGTCAATTTCTCTTTAAAATAGGTAAAATTTCCGGTTATACCGAATGCTTTCAGGTCCAGTCCGATTTCCATGTTACGACTGGAGGGGAGTTTCAGGTTCGGGTTTTCCGTTTTTTGCACATCGGTGGTGATCACTGTCAAATTATAGTTATTGGCATCATCGTTGTAATTAAAGCTGATATGATCGGAATATACCGGATCGGGGTATAAGTGGGCCAGGGTCGGCATTTTGGTAAGGATACCCCAGCCGCCCCGGACACTCAGATATTGTATACCTTCCCGGTTATAATTACGGTCGATCAGCGTCAATTTAGCATTGAAGCGGGGGTCGACGGTGATGTCGTAATCGGCAGCTTTAGTGGCAATATTGGTCAGGCGTACGCCGGCAGAAAATTGAAATGATATTTCTTCGCTGAACGGAAGGATGACTTTATCTTCTGCAAATCCGGTGTATTCGTGAATGAACGGAATGTCTTTAAAAGGCCGGGGACGCAGGTTCTGGGCCGGCGGATAATGTGAGTCGAATGTCTTGCCGTCGCCCCGGTTCCCCTTGGTGGTCCATTCCGCTCCGAGCATAAAATTATTGTATATTTTACCGTACTTCCCGGTTACATTGGCCGTTAATTTGGCTTGTGCATAAATCGGAATACCTTCGATCCTCAAGTCACTGAAATATTCGTAAGGCAGTAATACGCCCAGATGTTCTCCCGGTTCTTTCGCATTGGTATTAGGCAGTTTGACAGCAGAATGCCACTCTTTGTTTCTGTTGTATTGACGTCCATAAGAGCCGGAGGCACTGTATTCCAGACTGGTAAGCCAAGGCTTTTTCACCATCCAGTTACCGAAAAAATTCAATCCTATTTTGTTGTCTTCGGATTTGGTCAATTCGTCTAAAGACTGGTCCGGATCTTTTTTCACTTTATCCATCGTTATGCTACCGTTCAGTTTGGCGTTAAAACTGACAGCACGGCCCTTGGTGTTGAAGATATTGGAGTAACCGATCTGTAGCGTACCTCTGCCGTAGGAGCGGGAGGGGGTACGTATGTCACTCAATGCCTTGGCATAATCGGCATCGAAGTTTAAAAATCCTTTGTTCGGACCTAAAGCAAACCCTTTACTCAGGGAGGCTTGTTTCAGGTGTGGGTCTGTTTTAAAACGGGCTTCCCAGGGGGCTTTCCCCGCTTTCGTCTTGACAATGACGGCACCGGAGTTCAGGTCACCGTATTCTGCAGAGGCGACTCCTCTGATGACTTCTATGGATTCGATGTTGTCTACCGGAATTTGCCGGGCATCGACTCCTGTGCCGCTGGTGGAGGAAGAGGCCGGATTACCGCCCGATACCATCTGCATGTTGGCGTCGTTGGAAATTTTTGCTCCGTCGACAATAATGGAGGTACCCAGCGAGATGGCACTGTTCGTACCCGAGATGTCCCGGATCGTAACTTTGGCGACACTTGTCAGTTGGGGGTTTTTTGTCAGGGAACCGGGCAATAATTGCATAGCATCCTGAATATTGGCTGCTTGTAAGTGTTCCAGGGCTGTCTTGCTGATGTTGGATGTACTGTTCATTTTTCTGGCATCGGTGGCCGTTACGGTCACTTCATCCAATGCCAGTGACTGTGCCTGGAGCTTTAGCTGGTATTTGGATATGTTCTGGCGTATGATGATTCTGACGGAATACTCCTCGAAGCCCAGACATTTGGCTTCCAGCGTATATTCTCCTCCGGCGATGTCTTTGAGGATAAAATTCCCGTCGACATCGGAGGTTGTCCAAAGGGATAATTCTTTGACCAAAATCGTCACATAAGGTATGGTTTCTCCGGTTTTGGCATCGATGACCGTCCCCGAAAGCGTGAACTTGCTGGATTGGGCCTGTAAGGATAACGGTCCCGGTAACAAGATCACCAAGATGAATAAGAAAATGTTCCTTAAATTCATGATTTTATGGATTAGCGGTTAGTAGTTTTAGGGTTATGTCAGTTTAAAAAATGGTACAATCCACTTTTTCTATGACCATATCGTCCAGGTAGTAGCGGTTGATCCAGGCTTCCATTTGAGATATTTTCAATTCCGATTCCTGTATGTGGTTCTGCAGATTCAGCATGATCAATCCCAGCAGTATTCCTGCTGCCACACTCATCCAGATATGCTTTTTATGAAAAAAACGTTCTGTTTTGCGGGATTGGATATGTATTCTCAATTTTTTCAGCACATTGTCGTAAAATTCATCACTGACGGATGTAATTTTATCTTTTTCGATTATTTTTTCCCACGCCATAACATTGTATATTTTCAATTGCACCATTTTTACACACAATCGGAAACATTTATACCTGACCAGAGATCGTTCCCGTTTTAATATTCACACCTTGTCAGAACAAACACGCCTGAAATATTCAGTGTTGTCCCAGTTGTTCCCTCATCTTAGCCTCTGCTTCGTGATCGTAGGGAAAGAATACCGGATAACGCTCGTTTTTTTGAGTTACAGAACATTTTTCTTTACAGAACGGACAATAATGGTCCATATCCAGCATTTGTCTGAAAATATCGTTCAGACGGCCCGTTTGTTCCGGAGTACAAGTTTTTTTGATGTTCATAAGGTGTTCAATCGTTTGCTTTTTTAAAGCCCGGTGAAGGAAGCCGATCATTTCTGCCAGACTGTCCATTTGTATTTCAGAAGGATACGGCTTAGCCAATTCATTTAATAAGCGATAACGATTTTGACACAATAGTTTCAATACGATTTGATATTTATACTGGATTTCCCGATCGGCGTCCATCAACAGTTGGAATTGTCCGTCTGTAAATCCCAGTTCGTTTTTGATGAACTCATTTGAAAGTTCGGTCTCGCTTCTTGTCGGGATTTCATCTTTGCCTGCCGGAAACAGGAAAATGAAAAAAGTGACATTTACCGTTAACAGAATGATATTGGCCCAGTAGATTAGCTGTTTTTTAAATTCTATTTTCATAGCCGTTTTATTTTAGTCTTTTGAAAATTTTTTCCAGATTATTTTTTGCTCTGAAAAGGAGCGATTCTACGGATGAAACCGAAATGCCCATTACATCGGCGATTTGTTGATAGGATAAATTTTCATATTTACTTAAAATTAAAGCTGTGCGTTGTCTCTTTGGCAGGCTGTCGACAGCCTGGTGGAGCAATGTTTTCGTTTCGTCTTCAGCCAGGTGTTCCCAAGCCAACGGATCTTCTGAAGAGGGTTCTGTTTTAAGATTCCATTCTTCTACATTTATTTTTTTTATGCGTCCCCGCAATGATTTGCGATAATCGATACATAGATTGACAGCTATCCGATGAAGCCATGTTGACACACTGCATTCTCCCCGAAATTTTCCGATGGATTGGTAAAATGATATAAACACTTCTTGCGCAAGATCTTCGGCATCCTCCCGATTGTGGACGAATGCATAACAGGTATTGACAATTTTGGCCTTGTACTTGTTTACAAGTTCTTTGAAAGCCTTTTCGTCACCTTCCCTAATTGCTTTAAGGTTTCTGTCTTCGTCCATCTATCTCCGCCTTTCCAAAATATATACCCATAGTTAATAATATTGCCAACGGAAGTTCCGGATGTGTTTACTTATTGCATCTGTCAACCTGGCAAGGATACTGCAAAGTTCCCGGCTTTGCAGTATCCCGTGATTCATTTATCCACCTTTTCGCTCAAGGGGAATTGCAGAACCGGAGCACTTTCTTTGGTGACCGTCGTTTTATTGATTTCAACATCCTCCACCAATAGAGCCGACGGGTAAATCATCGAAGTCAGTACATAGTCGTCCAGCATAAATTCGGTGACTTTTTCCTTTGCCGAAATGCCAGCCAAACGTCTCAGATTTTTCAGTTCGACTGAAGAAATATCAGCGGAACGCATCAGCGTTTCTTTTCCGTCTTTGACATCGACTCTGTAGATGACGGATGCTGTCGGATCAATGCTCCGTACAATATATGCATACGATAAACCGTCTTCTTTGGCTATTTTTATCAATTGTTTTTTCAGCATTTCGGGTTTCGCTCCTTTGTCTGCCGAGATATGAAGGGTGCCGGGAGCTGTTGTATATAGTATTTCCCTCGGATAGGCATAATATTTAGAACTTCCGGTTGTCTCTTCACAATTCAGTCCCGGTACGCGTCCGTTGAGCATTTTTTTGAAGATACCATGTTCCACTAAGGTCAGTTCTTTCGGAGGAATAACTCCTTCAGCATCGATACTGTACGCTCCGTAAAGAGGTTTTCCATTGTATTGATCCAGATCACTATAACTCTTTACCGTAATTCTGTTGTCGATAATTTTCATATTGATCCGGGAATTGATGGGTTTTACCTTGTTCTGGACCGCTGTGAACCGGTCTTCCGGTTTCCGGTAAGCAAAAAGTCCGTTTTGGGTCAATAGATTTTTTTGAAGGATAGCAGCAGCAGCTCCGTCCTCGAATAGTACCGGACCGCAATAGAATTGAGTTACCGGCTCTGCATTCCGGAGTTTCGTCAGGCTTTCAGCAAATTCGGTAATTTTGATTTTTAATTCGTTCATATCCGGCAATTGCTCAGGAATATTGGCGATAGCCGAATAGCTGTCCTTGATCTGAATGCCATCGTCCGTACGGGTAGAAGCTTCTGCTTGTAGGCAGATGTAACGGACCGGTTGTTTCACCCGGGTACCTTCAGTTGTGGAAAGATAAACCTCCATATCCATTCCTTTGATTGTTACGGACGAATTGTACAATTCCGGATATTTACTGAAGATGGACGACAGGGTACGTAAATTGGCTTTCCATTGTTCTTCATCTACCACAAAAGGTTTTTCAGGAACGATGATTTTCTCTACCGGCTGTATTTTTACCAGATCGGTTAAACGGGCTTCTTCCGGCGTGCTGATTTCTTTTTGGCGTGCTGTCAGTTTGGCTGCCAGTTCTTTGGAAGCGTCTTTGAATGCGACGTCGGTTCCCAGCCATAAGCATTGGCGGATCAGATCGTAGTCGGCTTCGGCCGGCATGATCGTTCTTTTGTATCTGCCTTGGTATTTGCTGTCGCTGGTGCGTGTATAGTCACCCAATAATACGTTTACAGATCCGATCATTTGCTCGGGTTGGTTGTTGATTTTTGTGATAGCCCCGAGCACTCCTTGCATTTCATATTGACGGATCGCTCCGATGGAATAGGAGATAAAGAACGGTTTTTCTACGTCCGGCAGCGAAAGCTGATCCAGATTTCGCTTCAGTTCATCCTGCATCGCTTTAAAGATAATCTGATCGTTCCTGTGCTGGGCATGTGAAGGAATGATGAAAAGCAGCAGTACCAGAAATAATATATATCGTGTATTTTTCATTGCGAATAAGTTTATGAGTTTTTGTCAGAACGGTTATTTGAGCGGTTTCTCCAGGATAGGAGGTAAGTCTGCGGATTTATCCTGCTTTTGCATTTCTACTTTTTTGACCAAGATGGTGGGGGAGGTTGCCGTAACCGGAACTCCACCCGAGTCGGCTCCACAGGTCCCGGTAAATACCTGGGATTCTCCGCCTGCATGTATAATGTTGGAGAACATCGACAGCGGTGTTCCGATCAGGTCTACTCCTCTGACCAGGCGATCCGGGCGCCCGTCGACATATATTTCGTATACTTCTACCGGGATAACATTAAATGAATTGGCCATCATCCTGCCGGTCATTGTAAATCCTCCGGTCACCTCTTTGAAAAAATACCCGTATTCTTTTCCTTGTGCTTTGGCTTCGGCAATAAGCATACGGCGCAGTTCTGCCTCGCTTTTCGGATCTTTGGTTTCTACAATCAGATTCGATTGTCTGGAAGTCGGGTCATAACCGAGTGCGGCCCGGGCATGTCCGTTGGAACGGGGATGTCCGTCCAAAGGGGTACGGGTCATTAAAAACTCATTCAGTTTTCCGTCGACAACAACATCTACACGTTGGGCTTTTACTCCCTGGTCGTCATATTTGTAATGTCCGTTCAATTTTTCTCCGGCGTATTCTTTCAATGTCGGGTCTGCATATACCTGCATGTCGGCAGGCAATACCGGTTTACCGACCATGGTTTTGAATGTTTGGGCATCGTCTTCTTCCTTCATGCGCTGGCCTTCGATGCGGTGACCGAATATTTCGTGGAAAAATACACCCCCCGATGCTCCGGAGAGAATCGCCGGGCCCGTGTAAGGTTCTACAATGGGAGCTTCTCTCAGTTCCAATAATTTTTTGACCAATTGTTGTGTCTCGGCTATGATCTGTTCATTGGAAGGAAGATCTTCCGGACGATAGGCAAAATATGAGAGCGATAAGGGAAGTTTCATACCGTCGTCGGCTTTGGTCATGCCGCTTACCAGTATTCTGGCCCGGGTTTGATTTTGGACGACAGCCGTACCGTCCGTATCGATGAAATAGATGCGTTTGACGATGTATTGCAGATAAGCTTCTCCTTCCAAAAGCTTGGGTTGATTCTGGAAAACGGCCGAGATTTCTTTCAGTCGTTTAATCCAGGCTTCCCGGTTGATGTGTAATTGGGCGTCCGGAAGCGGTTCTTCGTAATAAGTTTCTATCGGAGCCTCACTGAAACAGGGAGATTTATCGTCTTCTTCAACGTTGATCTTCATACTGGCTTTGGCTTGCTGGTACATTTCTACGGCAAATTTGTAACGGCTGTTGACTTCTTGCCAGATCGCCTGACGAATTGCATTTTCATTGTTGTTTTCGTCCAATGGTAAAACGGCATAGGAGGGACCTTCCCAAAAGGTGATCTTACATCCCATTGCTCTTTTTTTGAAGTTGTCGAATTCTTTACTTCCGATACGAATCTGGGGAACCAGCGTACGCTCGTGCTTGTAAGTGTCGTCCATTAATACACCGAAAGCCGTTGTAATCCGGGTAGCATATTCGTCAACCATCCGGTAATTCATGTAATAGGGGGGAAGTTCTTGCTGCTGTAATTCCTGCATCTGGTGGGATATTTCCCGTTTGAGCAGATCAAGTAGCCTATCCTGTCCGGATACTCCGGGGGTACACAGGATAAAAAATAGTATTCCTGTAATAAAGTTGCGCATATTTTTGATCTTTTAAAAGTGGTTTTTATTTCGATTCGGTAAAAGGTGGCAGATAAAGAAGTAAATTCTTTATCTGCCTGGCTGTTTTCGGCTATTCACGCCTAAAATTGAAAACGAGGGGATAAAAATCTTTCATCGGATAGAGCAGATCATCTCCGCTCAGACTGTTCAACATATCCTGGTAAGAAGCTGTTAAGAAATCTGTCGGCTCGTAGTCGATGATTCTGACTTCCAATATATTTTTTGAATCATCCGGGAAACGGAAGCCGATCATAACCGGACGTTCACTGGTGTGAGCGGCGGAGAAATTTACATTGGCTTTTCCCAGCGTGGCATAAGTTATCGTAGCATCCAGCCAATCTTGTTCCATCAACATTTCAGGAACTTCTTTCAAGAAACTGACACTTGTACTCCTGAAATATTCAGCCAGGTCTCCGGTCAGATTGATGGCTAAGGAGTCACTCTCTTCCGAGATAAAACGTAACGTACCGGCAGAGGATTCGTTATCGGGTAAATGAACCAGGTCTTCAGGATAGCTTACCCACCAGGCAAAAAGGTCCAGACTTATAAATTGGTTGGCATAGGTCCAGGTGCCTATCATATCCGATAAGATGTTGGGCTGTACGATCCGCACCGTTATCGTACCGGTGGTACTGGTGTGGACACCGCTGTTTTCGATGACACTCAATTGTATCAGATCGTAATTTTCCACTGCATTTTGGTAGTTAAGCGTAATTGTGGCTTCATCTTTGCCTGCCGGTATGACAAATTCGCTGACATTATTTTCGATTGTGTAATGCGTACCGGCTTCTGCCGTTCCTTCAATTTTAAACGGAATGTGCAGATCTCCGGCAGCAGACCAGGGATTCCCTTCATCATCCGTAACTTTAAGTTTGATGACACGCGAAGTATACAGATCGGTTGTCGCTCTGGTAAAGTTGCAGATTACCGATTTCCGTGCTTCTACGGCGACAGTGGCAGTAGTGTGCCCTTGTAATTCAAAGCCATTTACCGGATTCAGGGAAAGGATAATATCCCGGTCTTTTGCATAGTTTTCTTTTGGCGTAATCCGAATGCGTGCGCTCCGGGTGGCGGGTAAGAAAACGAATTCTTTGTCTGAGATGGTATAGTCCTCATCTTCTACGGCAGAACCGGAAAGCCGGAAAGGTACGGCTGTCAGACCTCCCATATTTTCAGAAGCGTTTAGCACGATTTCCAACGGAGTGTCTGCTTTCAGTATATACGTCGGATTTTCCAGGGATAACGTGATGACGTTGTCTTCATCGTCGTCACAGGCAACCAAAAGGCCGATTGCCAGTAGCATGAACAGATACATTTTTTTCATAGTCGCACGTTTTAGTAATTATACACCTTGAGTAGTAGCTAGTAGGTCGTTTGTTTCAGACATTTAAAATTTGTCCTTTATATGAATAGACGATAAAAAAATAAAAACTTGCGCTAAAAAATGTTATTTTATTTTTGAGACCGGGAAATTTGGTGATATAAAGTTGTGTATGTGTTTGATACGTAGATATTTGTATGTGTGATTGAATTTTGAATTAAAATAGTAAAAAGATTTGTAACGTTGCAAATGTGGTTGAAAATTTGATTCAGTATTGGAATTCAAGGTTGTTGGGCAAGAAGTGATGCAGGTTTTGTTGACCGGGCTGCTGAATGGTAAATCAAAATTCCGGGTTTGTATTGTTCCGGTAAAACCAGGTACCGGATTTTAAATTAGAATGGCAAACAGCGGCAGAGGGTGGTCCGGACCTGTAGATTTAAAATTTATATAACGGATTTGCTTATTCTTTTGAAAATGTTTATTTTTGCTTGTGATAAATATTTCTTCGGGGCAGGGTGTGATTCCCTACCGGCGGTGATAGTCCGCGACTCCCTTTTGAGGGACTGAATCGGTGAAATTCCGGTACCGACGGTAAAGTCCGGATGATAGAAGGAATAGGAAGGTATATGTATATATCTTTGATTTTAATATAGTATCATGCCCCGGATTTATATCCGGGGTATTTTTTTGAAAATCAGGACATGGAAAACAAGCAATTTACAGAGGCTGACAGGCAATTTATGCTGCGGGCGATGGAGTTGGCTGAAAGAGGAAAAGGTTTTGTCAATCCCAACCCTCTGGTCGGGGCTTTGATTGTTCGTGGAGACCGGATTATCGGTGAAGGTTGGCATGAATATTACGGGGGCTTGCACGCAGAGAGGAATGCGTTTAAAAATTGTATCGAAGATCCGAGAGGAGCTACTCTGTATGTGACATTGGAGCCTTGTTGTCATCACGGGAAAACGCCTCCCTGTGTGGATGCTGTGATTGAACAGGGGATCGCCCGGGTTGTGGTCGGTTTGAAAGATCCGAATCCTTTGGTGGCAGGTAAAGGATTGGAAAAACTGGTGAATGCCGGAATAGAAGTTGTTACCGGGGTTGAGGAGGAGGCTTTACGTGAGCAAAACCGGGTGTTTTTGAAGTATATTGCAACCGGACTGCCTTGGGTTGCCCTGAAAACGGCTATGACTTTGGATGGTAAGATTGCTGCCTTTACCGGCGATGCTAGGTGGGTGACCGGCGACGACGCGCGGCTCCGGGTACATCGGATGCGTTCTGAGTATATGGGGATTATGGTCGGATCGGGTACAGTGAAAACTGATGATCCGCTTTTGAATTGCCGTTTGGAAGGCGAACACAGACAACCGGTACGTATTGTTGTGGATAGTAAGGCTTCGGTTGCTTTCGATTCGCAGGTCGTCCGGACGGCCCGAGTCTTTCCGCTACTGGTGGCTCATACTGTTCAGGCAGATGAGGAACAATTGGAAATGATACAGGAGGCCGGAGGCGGAACTTTATTGTGTGAAGAGAAAGACGGTCGTGTAGATATTACAGATTTATTGAAAAAACTAGGCGCAAGGGGGATTGATTCTGTTTTGCTGGAAGGTGGAGGCGAGTTGAATTACACCTTTGTAAAAGCAGGAGTGATAGATGAGGTATATGCTTTTATCGCTCCGATAATTGTGGGAGGAAAAACGGCTAAAACTCCGGTAGAAGGAGAGGGATTTAAGCGGATGGGAGAAGCGTTGGAATTGAGTCCTTTTGCTGTGGAAGCGATAGGCAGGGATATTTTATTGATGGCCCGGCCGATTGTAAAACATTAGATTTTGACATGGTATGTTTACAGGAATAATAGAGGAAATCGGTAAGATAAAAAGTATTACCCGTAGTAGCCGTAGTGTTGCCCTGGAAATACAGGCAAAAAAAGTACTGGAAGATACAAAGGTGGGCGACAGTATTGCAACCAATGGAGTATGCCTGACGGTGACTTCGCTGACCGGCGGGGGATTTCGGGCGGATGTAATGCCGGAGACCATGCGACGGAGTAATCTGGGGACTTTAAAGCCGGGGGACCGGGTAAATCTGGAACGGGCACTTTGTTTGAGCAGCCGTTTGGGAGGACATATTGTAGCCGGACATGTGGATGGAACTGGACGGATTACAGATATACAACGGGACGATATTGCCGTTTGGATTACGATATCGGCCGATGCGCAATTGTTGAGATATATGATCGAGAAAGGTTCGATAACGGTAGATGGGGTTAGTCTGACGATCGCTTACGTCGATGAAGCGGTATTTCGGGTATCGGTTATTCCCCATACCCAGGAGGAAACGACATTAACGGGAAAACACACCGGAGATATTGTCAATTTGGAGAACGATATGATTGCCCGTTATGTGGAGAAACTGATGGGCAAGGAAAACAAGGGGTTATCCCTGGAGTTTTTGCAGGCGAATGGATTTTAAGAAACAAGCTTATAGGTCAACAAATAAAAATATAATGATATGGAAGAGATTAAGTTTAGTACAATAGAAGAAGCTGTCGCCGATTTAAAGGCCGGGAAGATGATTGTGGCTGTAGATGACCCCGACAGGGAAAATGAGGGGGATTTGATATGTGCGGCAGAATTTGCTACCTTGGAAAATGTCAATTTTATGGCTTCGTATGCAAAAGGGTTGATATGTATGCCTATGGGGCGGGCATTGACGGAGAAGCTGAATCTGCAACAGATGGTAGCAAACAATACGGATAACCATGCGACGGCTTTTACCGTGTCTATCGATCATATCTCGACGACAACGGGGATTTCGGCTCTGGAACGCTCCGTTACGGCAATGAAATGTGTAGAAGACGATGCAAAACCTTCCGACTTCCGTCGTCCGGGGCATATGTTTCCGTTGGAAGCCAAGCCGGGAGGTGTTTTGGAGCGGATGGGGCATACGGAAGCGACCGTCGACCTGATGCGGATTGCCGGCTTAAAGGAGTGCGGTTTGTGTTGCGAAATTATGCGGGAAGACGGAACGATGATGCGTACCACCGAATTATTGGCGTTTGCCCGGGAACACGGTCTGAAAGTAATAACGGTGGCTGACCTGATTGCCTATCGCCGGAAAACGGAAATTCTGGTAGAAAGGGTAACGGAGGCCGAAATGCCTACAAAATACGGTATTTTTAAAGCGTACGGATATGTGAATAAGATCAACGGAGAACACCATGTCGCTTTGGTGAAGGGAGATGTGGCCGACGGAGAGCCGGTATTATGCCGGGTACATTCGGAATGTCTGACGGGGGATGCTTTCGGTTCGTTGCGTTGTGATTGCGGAGAACAACTGGCGGAAGCTTTACGGAGAATAGAAAAGAATGGCCGGGGTGTATTGCTGTATTTGCGTCAGGAAGGCCGGGGAATCGGTTTGATAAATAAATTAAGGGCTTATCATTTGCAGGACGGAGGTATGGATACAGTAGAAGCGAATCTGGCTCTCGGGTTTAAGGCTGATTTGCGGGAATACGGTACAGGTGCGGAAATTTTGGCCGATTTAGGCGTGAAGAAAATGATACTTATGACCAATAATCCTTTGAAGATAAGAGGATTGGATGGGTACGGACTGGAAGTGGTCGGACGGGAACCGATAGAAATGACCTGTAATGAAAAAAATGAGTTTTATATGTATACCAAATACAAAAAAATGGGGCATATATTGCATGTGAAAGGGGATTGGAAAAAGGCTGAGAAATAGAGGTTTCAGACTGATTTTCAAATAACTGGCGTGTAATGTGTTGATTGATAATGAAATAATAAAAAAATTTATAAATTTTGGTACTATGAATGTTTTGGAAGGAAAATTATTGGCGGAAGGACAGCGTATAGGAATTGTCGCCGGCCGTTTTAATGAATTTATTACCAGTAAATTACTGGGAGGTGCAATCGACGCCTTTGTACGTCACGGCGGATGTGAAAAAGATATTACCTTGGCCTGGGTACCGGGAGCTTTCGAAATTCCCCTGACAGCGCAGAAAATGGTGGAAAGCGGAAAATACGATGCCGTTATTTGCCTGGGAGCGGTTATCCGGGGAGCGACACCTCATTTCGATATGGTGGCCAATGAAGCGACGAAAGGAGTGGCGCAGGTCGGATTGCGTACCGGTGTACCGGTGATTTTCGGTATTCTGACGACGGATTCGATTGAGCAGGCCGTAGAAAGGGCCGGAACAAAAGCCGGAAACAAAGGTTTTGAAGCAGTGGCTACAGCTATTGAAATGATCAATTTATTGAAGCAAATTTAAGTTTATAAAGCCGGATATAAAAAAAGTTGCCGCGACACAGCCGTGGCAACTTTTTTATCGGAGAAAAATGAATTATATTTTTTTCAATGCTTCCATAGCTTTGTCATAATCCGGTTCGTGCGTGATTTCCGGAACATATTCTACGTATTTGACTTTCCGGTCTTTACCGACGATAACGATTCCCCGCGACAACAACCGGAGTTCTTCAATCAAAAAGCCGTATTTTTTACCGAAATCGACATCTTTGTAATCGGACAAGGTAACCACTCTGTCGATGCCTTCGGCTGCGCAATAGCGGTGAAGGGCAAAAGGCAGGTCGCATGAGATGGCGATAATAACGATATCATTACTCAGTTCCGTTGCGATTTTATTGAACCGGTGCATCTGTGCCGAGCATACCGGCGTATCTATAGAAGGGAATACAGATATAACCACCTTCTTGTCTTTGAACTGATCCAGGCTGACGGGTTTTAAACCTTGGTCGGCAGCCGTGAATACCGGAGCTGTTTCTCCTACTTTAATCGGTTGGCCCGCAAGTGTCAGCGGGTTTCCATGCATTGTAATTTTCATGTCTTTTTTATTGGTTTTACGTTAGTATAAAAGAAATGTTTTGCTTTTTTAATAAATCAAAAGAATCTTCCGAATTGTATTGTCAAAATGCAGGATATTCTGATCATTTATTGAGCAATAAATTTATACAAAATTTGAATGATTATCAAGCGATGATTCTGTCTTAAATTAAAGAAACCGGGTCGTATCATATCAGTACAACCCGGTTTTCTTTATTTTTCAGTAACGTCCTGCCGATAATCGAATCCACCGTCGAATTTATTGTGACGGATATCTATGTTTTTGACCCGTTCAAAAAGAAAGCGTTTTTTGTTCCAATGGAAGGCCGGATATTCCTGATTCTGGCGGATCGTATTTTTACGAAAGACAAATCCGTCCAGAGATTTGGCATATACGACCGGTTGGTCGAAAGTCTCGAAAAAGTTGTTTTCGATAATGACACCTTTACCCGGACCTCCGTGGAAGTATAATTTTTGGGCTTTCAGATCCGGAATTTCCGGATAGATGGAGATGATTGCATTGGTGAACTGGAACATATTCGTCAATGCGTTGATAAACCGGTTATTGCGGATGATGACTTCCCGGCAGGCTCCGGTTTCAAACCAGCCGTTACAGTCGCCGCAGAGCAGAATGGCGGTGCCGGAAGTATGGTCGAACGTATTGTTTTCGACGATGGTCTTTTTCGGTGTACTGAATAAGGCACCCCGGGCTCTGTTGTTACGGACTGTGTTATTGCTGAAAACAACTTCCGGAGTCCATTCAAGGTTTTCTATTCCGCAACCGGTTCGGGCATTGATGGCCGTATCTATGGGATGTTCGAATTGGATCAGGTATTCCCGGGCACCGGTTATCTCCTTTTTGTCATACGGATGAATCGTTTTGATTTTGTTGCCGTTCCCGACTAACTCCATGGTAGACGAGTTGACGAATTGAACGGCGTCGCCCGGCCGTCCCCATTCGAATCCCCAGGCTTGGTCGTGCATGTATCTCCCTACCAATGTGTTATTGTCCAAGCGCCGGATCACTTTCAGGTAGGTCCCGTGTATGTTGATGGCGTCGTCCATCATACCTTCATACAGTCCGTTTTTGGAGATAATTTTACCTTTGCATCCGGAAAAATGGGTCGCATCGGCCTGGGTGGTGAAGTAACGGGGATCGTTTTCCCCTTTCAGGCATACGCTGAAACCGTCTAAAGTGATGTTTTCGCACAATTGGGCCAATAGGCCCATGCCTTCTGCATAATGTACTTTTACATTTTGCAAACGGGTATTTCGGTTGTGGGAAAGAAACAGTCCCGGAGTCGGGCGATACCAGGTGCGCATAGCAATGACAGTTCCCGGTATGAGGCGTTTGTCTTTCCATTGCGGAGCCAGAATTGTACGGGGCGCTACTTCCTGAGCTCCCTGTGTGTTATAGAATAAATCGCTTGTATTGTATACGATGTGGCGGCTTTCGGCTTCAAAAGCAATTCCCGTAGATTGACGGGCTACCCAGCCTTCTCCCGTCGTTTCGAAATAACCTTCTTCTCCGATACGGTATTTTACCCACGGGGCTACTTCAAATGTGATCCCTTCCTGCGGATCATTTTTTAGCACTTTGATTTGGGCAATGTGGGGGTTTTCAAAATCGATACTGAAATTTTTCAGTGTACAGTTTTCCGAATTCAGCAGCGAAAGAGGAATCATACGTCCGTGAAAGACAAATTCGGAATGCTGACCGTCGATGGTGACATGTTTTAAATTTTCCAAAGCAATTCCGACAATTTTCGGGTTCACCTGGTCGTGGTTGGAAATATAATATTCGCGCCGGCTGGCTCCCGCTTCGTGGAAATCATATCTTCCGGCCGGAAAAATAAGGGTAATCCGATCCCCTTCGTGGTATTCGCCTTTTATGGTTTCAATCGCTTGGACCAATAGGGGGGAAGCATTTTCACCGCTGTTGGCTTTTAAACCGAAATCGGCCATGTTGTATACTTTGCTTTTACCTGTAGCCAGGAAAACGACACACATGAACAGAATACTTGTCAGTAAGTATTTTTTTCTCATATCCACTAGTTTAAATTAAAAAATCAGAATCACACTGCCACTTTATAAAATAATGGACAAAGATAAAGGTTTTCTTGGATAATATATATTCCGAAACGAATTTGGCTATTGGAAAGATAATTCAGGTATCTCGAAGGGATTTATTGGGGGAGAAATAACGAGTTTTTATTTTTGGTTTTATTGTTTAAATGCAGATGAAAGATGTATTGTGAAAGACAGATAAATCAGGAATCGGGGATTTTTTCGCCTTCTTCATTGAGGAAACCACAACAATATTTTGAGGATAAAAGGGCTATCCAGGCTTGTTTTGCTGATTGGGTTTCTAAGTTGGGGCAAAAACCGGACATTATTTTCGGAAAGGGAAGCTATGGAACGGGAGAACGCTTGAATTTGGTTCAACGCAAGATAAATTATGAATCATTGTCTAAAAGAGTATCTTTGGGAGAGGGTGAAAAAAATTTAGAATCTCTTATTAGCAAACTTCAGGATTTTTACAGCAGGTATGGAATGAAATTTAAGGAAAAAATTCGAGGCTGGCTGGAAGAAATAAATGTGCAAAGTGATACGTGGACTTTGGGAGATATTTTAAGATTTTTGGATGCCAGAGCAAAAGAAGAGCCTATTCCTATTGCTCCTACAGAGAAGGGGATAGCGGAAGTGAGATTACCTTTTTCTATGAGTGCCCAGCGCGATTTTGCTTTTCCAGCGCATACCAGGGCAGTAGCCGTTTTTGGTCAACGAATGTTTGAAGAACAATCTTCAGACGGAGTGCATGCAGAAGAACAGATCGTAACCAGACTTCAAAAATTAGAGGCTGAAGTGGCAGAGCTGGAAGTAAGAGAAAGAAAGCTATCCATTACAATTAATAATTTCCCTTGTTTGGAGAGATGTACTCCTCAGATCATAACATTGACAACAATATTTACGACGATAACGATTTATTATGTAATACCGTATGGGGGAGAAAATTTTGAAGCTGCGGCACGAAAATTGAAGAGTGCCGGAATAAATTTGATTCCTATCGACCCGAGGGATTATATGACACCGGAAGTGAAGAGAGACCTTACAACGGATCAAGCCTACAGATTTGAACAGGCAGCGAAACGTAGAACCCTCAATCCCTTACCTAAATAAAAGATAGAGGGAGGGCGAAATCAGTCGTCTTCTTCGTCTGAAGGGAAGAAGGTATAAATCGCTTGTAACAGGATAGCAAGTCCCCAGCCGGCTGCCGGCCAGATAACCCACCAATGTCCGGGTGTCTGATTGTAATTGATAAAGGTCAGGAACAACATAATGACAATGTAAATCAAAATTTGCCGGTAGAGTTTGTTCAGTCTTTTTTTTCGATTTTCTGTGTTTGTTTCCATGATAGCTTGTTATTTAGTCAAGTTATTGATTTGTTCTAAAATCCGATCCGGTTTCGCTAATAAAGCTTTCAGATGTTTGCCCCGGACGGAGAGAAATGTTTTGGGTTCCTGGGCGGCCTGAAATACTTGTTTTCCTTGTGCATAGGGAACGACTTCGTCTTCGGGACTGTGGATGATGAGCTTGGGGATACGGGTGATGGAGGGGATATTTGTGTTGGCGGAATAGGGAAATACCAGATAAGGTTTTACCGTTTCCCGCTGTTCTTCCGGTATATACTGTAAAGCGATAGCGGCAAACGAACTCATTCCGCCTTCGAGTACAAGGGTCAGGATGATAAAGATTTTTTTCATAGTTTATTCTTTTTTAAATTTGCAACGACCGTGAGGTCGTTCAATTTAAAGTCAGTTATTATTCTAACTTTCCGATGTAGGATTTCAAGGCTTCAATATAGCTTTCGAAAGCAGAAGAACCGGCAGGCGTGATTTTACAAATGGTTTGCGGCATTTTTCCTTTGAATGTTTTTTCGATGCCAATGTATCCAGCTTTGTTCAGCTTGTCGATCTGTACACTGAGATTACCGGCAGTTGCCTTTGTTTGTTCCTTGAGAAAAACAAAGTCGGCACTTTCAACAGAGATCAGAATCGACATGATAGCCAGTCGTAATTCCGAATGCAATAAAGGATCCAGTTCTTTAAACATATCGTTCTGATTTTATGCGATTTTTCTTTTCTGCCTGTTGTAATATATGTCCCGGAATGATCATGCAGAAAAGGAAGATTGCGGCGAAGATCAGGATACATTCCAGACTGGTAATGAAAATCAGGGAAAAAGATAGTCCGATACCGATAAATCCGCCGATTGTCAACGCTTTGAATTTAATGATCAGTCCGGTCATTGCTGTTCCAGCATTGGCAAATAAAGCAATTAACAACAGAACAGGAATAGGTTCGAAAAAAGCGATACCGGCAGTTATCCATATCATAATACCTAAAACAATCCAAACATAGCTGACTACCCGGTCTATGAAAGTGGTCACTCTTTTAGGATGATTACGTTTTTCGAAATATTCCCAGAGACCGCCGATGAGGATGATGCCGAACCAAAGCAGGAAATAGTAATTGTTGTGCGTGTAACGAACGAGAAAATAAACGAGTAGCGACATAAAGAGTGTGCAGTAGCCATTGACAAGCAAGCCAATATAACCTCTGCTTTCCAGATTGTTGTGGGTGTTCTGAATCATGCGGGCGATCAGTTCCAGACTTTCTTTTTCATTGAGAGATTTGTTTTCCATAGTTATTCGTATTAATAGATCGGGATTATTTTTTTATTTCTGATACAAAAATAAATTAGTTTATAATATAAACAAAATTATTTTATGAAATAATTTAAAAAATAGGAGAAACCGCTAGAAGTAAAATAAAAACGGAGAAGTAAAATTTTATTTACTCCTCCGTTTAGGATATTCAGCTAAATTTCTTAATTCTTTTTCTTCTTTTGTTGTTGTTCTCTGGCGCGTTGTTCCTGCATCCGTTGCATTTGTTCCAGACGTTCCTGGAATTTGGATTTTTTTACCGGTTTGGATTTTGCCAATTCGATCTGCCGCAACAATTTCTCATCGTTTACATAACGCTGGATAACCCATGTCTGGATGATCGTAATCAGCGTGGCAACGAAATAGTAATAACTCAAGCCGGAGGAGTAGCTGTTGAAAATAAACAGGAACATAATCGGCATGAGGTACATCATAGTCTGCATGCCTTTCAACTGATCGTTTTGCGGCTGGTTTTTCTTATTCATAATCATGTAGATGATATTGGTAGCTGTCATCAACAGGCAGAATAAACTGACATGATTACCATAGAACGGTATGGTGAACGGCAGAGTGGCGATGGAGTCATAGGAAGCCAGGTCGGTGGCCCATAGGAAACTTTTTTGCCGGAGTTCTATTGCACCGGGGAAGAACCAGAACAGGGCGATAAGAATCGGCATTTGCAACAGCATCGGCAAACAGCCTCCCATCGGATTTACACCGGCTTTTTTATACAAGGCCATTGTTGCTTTTTGGCGTTCCAGTGCTTTTTCTTTGGGGAATTTTTTATTGATTTCGTCGATTTGTGGTTTCAGTACCCGCATTTTGGCCTGTGACAAATAGGATTTGTAGGTTAAAGGGAAAAGTACCAGCTTAATGATCAACGTCAATAATAGAATGATCAAACCGTAGTTGGTCGTTACATGATTTTCCAAAAAGCCGAAAAGAGGAATCACAACATATTGGTTGAACCAAGCCACCCATTTCCATCCCAGGTTTACGAGTTTAGGTAATTCTATGTCGGCACCGTATTCTTTTAAAACAGGAAATGAATTCGGACCGAAGAAAAATTTCATATTGTAAGCTTCGTTGGCTTTTCCTTCGTAAACCAGAGGAATCTCTGCGTATACTTTTTTCAGATAACCGGGTTCATTGCTTATCTGGGTGGATAAACTGACGTCGGTAAACGACTCGCCTGCGATCAATACCGATGTAAAAAACTGTTGTTTGAATGCCACCCATTTAATTTTATTGGTCAACGTTTCTTTTTCATCGGATGTCATGGACATGTTTTCTACATCGTCGCTTAAGAAATCATAATACACTCCGGTATAGCGGTTTTCAAAATCCTTGCTTTTTTCCAATTGCGGCATATCGGCTCCCCAGAATAGAGTCAGGAAAGAAGAATTGGAAGCAATGACATCATTCATATTGTGGGTGAGGATACTGAAGTCGGCCATATAACTGTCCGGAGCCAGTTTATATAAAAATTCGACGTATTTATTGTCCTCGGAATAGAGTTTCAGCGATAATGTCTGTTCTCCGTTCTCGGCGTAGAGCACGGACTCAGTTGTATTGGGCTGAAACAGATATTTTTCGGTATTGACCTGTTTGTTGCGGGCGTAAAAATTCAGGCCGAACGTACTTTTGTTTTCGTTCCATAAAATAAGCGGCAGGGAATCGTGGGTGCAGTAGTCTTTTAAATCCACATTTACGATGCGCCCTCCCAGGGTACTGATCTGGAGCCGGATTTTGGCATTTTCCAGAGTAATGATTTTTTCCGTCAGACTATCTTGTACAAAGACTGTATTCTGATTTTGGGGTAACGAATCGTTTTGCTGGGCCAATTCGAAATCTTTCTTTTCCTGCTCGGCAACCTGTGCCGCTCTTGCTGCTTCTACGCGGGCGATGGAATCCCGTTGCTCCTGGGCACGTTGAAGCTCTGCTTCACTCGGACGAGTTAAATATGAAAATCCGATAAGGATTAAAAAAATAAGCACTAAGCCGAAAATGGTGTTTTTATCCATATTTAAAGGGTCTATAAATTTTTATGTTAAAGAAATCGGAGCTTTACGCGGAAAATAATCCGTAAATACTCCTGGTCTCTGGTGTATTAAGATATACAAGCTTTTATAAAGGCTACAAACAAAGGATGCGGTTTGATGACCGTACTCTTGTATTCCGGATGAAACTGTGTTCCGACGAACCATTTATGGCCGGGTATTTCTATAATTTCCGTCAGTCCGGTGTCCGGATTGATGCCGGTTGTGATCATTCCTGCTTTTTCGAAAGCTTCTTTATATTCATTGTTAAATTCGTAACGGTGACGATGTCTTTCTTCAATGGTTTTCTGTCCATAAGCTTCATAAGCCTTAGAACCTTCTTTCAGTTCGCATTTGTAAGCCCCGAGCCGCATCGTTCCCCCTTTTTCCGTTATATCTTTCTGGCTGTCCATAAGATCGATTACCGGATATTTGGTTTTTGCCGCTATCTCGGTCGAATCGGCACCTTCCAGATTCAGTACATTGCGGGCAAATTCAATGACTGCCATTTGCATGCCCAGGCAAATACCGAAGAAAGGGATATTGTTGGTCCGGGCATAGTGAATAGCTGTCAGCTTGCCGTTAATACCCCGGTGGCCGAAACCGGGAGCAACCAAAATTCCGTGCAGATCTTTCAGTGTTGCTTCAACATTTGCTTCATTCAGGGCTTCACTGTGAATCCAATGGATATTTACTTTGCAGTCATTGACGGCTCCGGCATGAATAAAAGCCTCTGAAATGGATTTATAGGCATCGTGTAATTCTACGTATTTACCGACCAGACCGATTTGTACTTCCTGACGGTAGTTCTTTAATTTATACAAGAATTTTTTCCAGGAATCGAGATCCGGCTCACTGTTAAGAGGAAGGTCCAGTTTTTCGAGAACAATCTCATCCAGTTTTTCCTCTTCCATCTTAATTGGCACTTCATAGATCGTAGAAACATCTATCGATTCGATGACGGCTTCCGGTTGTACATTACAGAATAAAGCGACCTTCCGTTTGAGATCACTGTTTAACTTGTGCTCCGTACGCAGTACCAGAATATCGGGTTGTACTCCGATTTCCAACAGCGATTTTACAGAATGTTGTGTCGGTTTGGTTTTTAATTCGCCGGAAGCGGACAGGTAGGGCACCAGTGTCAAATGAATCAATACCGATTTTTCTCCCAGTTCCCATCTGAGCTGGCGAACTGCTTCGAGAAAAGGTAAAGATTCGATGTCGCCGACCGTGCCGCCGATTTCGGTAATGACAACGTCGTATTCACCTTTGCTGCCCAATAATTTGATGTTTCGTTTGATTTCGTCGGTAACGTGGGGTACGATCTGAACGGTTTTTCCCAGGTAATCCCCCCTTCTTTCTTTGTTGATGACGTTTTGGTAGATCCTTCCCGTAGTAATGTTGTTTGCCTGCGAGGTCGGACAGCCGGTAAAACGTTCGTAATGTCCGAGATCCAGGTCGGTTTCAGCGCCATCGTTCGTGACATAGCATTCTCCGTGTTCGTAAGGATTGAGGGTACCTGGGTCGATATTAATATATGGATCCAGTTTTTGATTAGCTACTTTATATCCCCTTGCCTGAAGCAATTTTGCCAGAGAGGAGGCGATAATACCTTTTCCTAACGAGGAGGCTACACCTCCGGTAACGAATACATACTTTGTTGACACGATTCAGAATTTTTAGTCTTTTCAATCAAAGTGACAAAGGTAATAAATTTAAAAGTGAAAAGTGAAAAGAAGGGCGGGAAAATGAACGAAAAATGCAGAGGGTAAACTCTGCATTTTCACATTTATTGTGTTTTAAATCAATGTATCGAGGGCTTTTAATTTTTCCTGTAATAAAGCCAGGCGTTGTTTTGTCTTTTCGATTTTATTTTTCAGCTCCCGGATCAAGCCTTCCGATTTATTGGATTTTGCTATGAACCCGATGTTGTTTTCCCAGGTATTGATATCTGTTTCCAACTGTCTGATTTTTATAACTAATTTCTCCCGTTCATTGATGATTTTGAATTCTTTGTTTTCATCTGTATCCAGTGCATTGATTTTCGCCCTGTATTTTTCCAGATTTTTATCGAATTCGTCCAGGTTCATTTTATCGAAATACGTGTTGATGGCATTCCTGAATTCATCCTGGAGGGAATCTTTGAATTTGATCGGAACATAACCGATTTCATTCCAGCGGGTCTGGAAGTCTTTCAGCTTTTGAATGTTTGCTTCCGTATTTTCGGACAATGTAAATTGTTTTACTTCTTCCAGCAAGGCTTTTTTCAGTTCCATATTTTTTTCCTGTTCGGAATCGATATCTTTAAAATGAGCCTTTTTATTGTTGAAGAAGGTGTCACAGGCTGCCCGGAAGCGCATCCAGACTTTATTGGAATATTTACGGGGTGCTGGTCCGATTTTCTTCCATTCTTTTTGATAAGAAATAATTCTGTCCGTGGTGGTCTTCCACTCCGTGCTGTCCTGGATAGCCTCTACTTTTTCACATAGTTTGATTTTCAATTCCAGGTTTTTTTCCTGGTCAACCAGCATTTGCTTGTAAAATTCCCGTTTGCGATTGAAAAATTCGTCACAGGAGGCCCGGAAAGTTTTGAATATCCGGTTGCGTTCTTTTTGGGGAACCGTTCCGGAATGTTTCCATTCTTCCTGTAAATCAAGCAACGCTTTGGCTCCGTTATTCCATTCGGCAATTCCGTTGTATTCGGCAGCAGCAATAACCGCTGCTTTTTCACAGATTTCTTCTTTTACTTTCAGGTTATTTTCCTGTTCTTGCTTTAAGGTCTCGAAAAAATTGTGGTAGCTTTCATTGATTTTGCCGGTGGCCGCTTTAAAACGCTCCCAGATAGGTTCTTGCTGTTCTTTGGGGATCGGACCGATCTCTTTCCATTGGGCATGCAAAAACTGTAATTGTTTGAATGCTTCGTTTATGTCGTTTTTCTCAATCAGTTGTTCTGCTTCTTCGCAGAGTTTGATTTTGGCATCCAGATTTTTCTTTAAATCCAGATCCCGTAATTCTTTATTGATCTTGATATAATTGTAGAAATTTTCTACGTGATGATGGTAGGTTTCAAGTAAGTTATTTACCTGGCCTTGAGGAACAAGCCCGGTATTCCGCCAGCGTTCCTGTATGTCTTTGAATTCCTGGAATGTTTTATTGAGAGCTTCCTCTTTTTGAACGAGTTCCTTCAATTCTTCGATTAGCTGAAGTTTGATCTCCAGATTCTTTTCCCGTTCAGCCTCTGTTTGTTTAGCCATTGCCACCTTTTTGTCTTTCAGACTTTTACAGAGGTTGTAAAATTTCTCCTTGGCATCATTTTTGTATTTGAAATCGGTGGCAGGAGTCCCGTCGGCGGTAAAGTCTGCCAATGCCTGATCGAATTCTTTCTGATACTGCTTCTCGAATATGTCCGGAAGATGATCGGTCTTTATTTGTCCCGGAGCGTATTGCTCTATCAGTTTTTGTAATTCAGAAACAATCTCCTGGGTACTCAATAACGTGAAATCTACATTCGGGATTTCAGGTTTATCCGGAGATTCTGCGGTTTCTGACGATAATTGTTCCGGAACATTGCTTTCCGTTTCGTTTGCTGGTACTTCGGAAGTATTGTTCAATTCTTCGTTCAGTAACGTGTTGTCTTGCTCCATAGTTTGTATGCCGTGTTAGAATTCACTATTATATTAACATACGAAATTAGTTAAATTCTATGAGAAAGACAATATTTGACCCGAAAAAGTCAAAAATGGTTTTAAACGAACTAATCCAGCATCAGGCTGATATAGGCCGGATAATGGAAAACAAGTTGGGTTAGTTCCTGTATATCCAATGATAGATCAGGACGTTGTACGCCTGCGCCCGTCCGGAAAACCTGACCGTTTTTCAACCGGTAATATCCGTTGTTAAAAGGAAGCTGCTTGTCGGATAAAAAAAGCAGGACAGATTGATGGGGATGATTGGCCGCATAGATACCGAGTACTTGGCGGGCGTCGATGATCCGTGCCATTCCTCTGCGGCTGCTGTGTCCGGAACGTGCCGGCACTTTACAGCTGATCTCATTCGTATGCCATATTCCGGCCGCTGTATTCAACAGAGCACTTTTCTCTTCTTCGGAATCATACAGCAATTCGTTGATCCGGATATTATCCGTGGTGGGAAGAGTGAAAGCCATTCCACCCGGTTGTCCCGAAGGATGCCGGAATACCAGTAAGCTTCCGCCTGAAAGGTATAAGTCTTCCAGAATGATATCGAAGTCTTCGGAGGAATGCTGTACGCAATTGGGACGACGTAGCATATTCCGGTTGAAATACTTGTATAATTCCTGGCGTTGTGCGAGCGTTTGTGCAGCGGTCAGTGCAGTTACGGCAGGATGCTTATGGTAGACGGGTAAATAATAATTTTCGGATGTGTACCGGAACACCGGAGCATAACCCGCCTGGCTGTAATAGTCGTATAACCAATCCTCCTGGGGAATCAGTATGCTGAAAATGAATTTCCGGTTTTTCATGGTGAAAAACGCTTCCGTCAGCAGCTTTTGCATCAATCCTTTATTACGGGCATCGGGATGTGTCGATGCCCCGGAAATATAAGAAACCGGAACTTCTTGCTGATTCCAGGTCATTGTATAAGGAAGCATTTGCAGGACGGAAACGATTTGTCCGTTTTCTTCAATACCGATTGTATTTTCATCCTTGTATTTCCGTTCGAAATAAAAACGGATAAATTCCTCCGTGTCATTGAAGCAAATGCGCCAAAGGTTAATCGTACCTTCTTTGAGTGTTTCTATTTTTTTATCGCTATGCATTTTTCCAATAATATGTCAGGATGGTATGAGAGTTTTGCCTGACGTAACCCCGGAAGCCCGAGGTCTTCTTCCCGGTTGATATAGAGATATTGCTCCGGAAGATGGGCGGCAAATTCTTTATTGATGATGCTGTATGTACCGTCTATTTTCATCGTGGCTTTTTCAACATGTGTTGCAAATGTGGTTTCATTGACCGGAGAGCCGAAGGTGAAGGCAAGCATTTTATCACCGACCCATATCGCTCCGCCCAAAAGCCCTAGTTCTTCATAGTGATGGATGTTATAGGTCAATGCCCGGCGTTCGGCTTTCATGCTTGCCTGTACGACGTAGTCGTGCTCCATGCACCAACGGGATTCAAGTTCGAGACATTGAGGCAGCATCTCCGGTGTCAGCATTGTATAACGATATACGTGCTCTTTTACAAATTTGTTGACATGGTTTCTCTTGGGTTGGTAATATTTCCCTTTCAATTCCGCTAATGCCGAGCGGCTATAGATGTAATCGGCATAATCCCGGTGTATATCATATTCGAAAAGTGTCGGATAGTATTTTTCGAGTTTATCCCGGGTGTCCGGATAAGGACCTTGCAATCGTAAAGGCTGACCTTCTGCTGAAGCTTCCCGTTCCAACAGGTCGATGACATGCATGATGTTACCTTGTCCGATAGGCATTAGGTAAATGACTCGGTTGTCTTCCATACGAAAACGGATGACCAGACAATTTTCAACCTCGGCGAAGCTACTGTCATTACTGAAATGCCACGCGCACAAATTAGCAAATGAAAAATCACAATCCTGTGGAGCGTAAGTCAGCGTATATGAAGTAATGAGGTTTTTATCTTTTAGGGTAATTGGTTTAAAATCAATCATATATATGTGTGCAGAAAAATAAACATTCTTTTCGTTCGATAATACGAAATTATCTGATTTTAGGTTTAGTTCTGTGAAAAGAAATATATTTTTTTACGCAAACGAAATAAATTCAACGATTGAATTGTAGAATTTAGATCGGACTTCCAATTCTCCCTGTTCCGAAAAAACGATCGTAAATTTTAAATCCTATTCGGTTTTCTTCAGTACCAAGGCAAATCCGCCTCCCGGAGCTTCCTGTATGACAACTTGCTTATCCGTTGTCAATTCGAATTCCTCCCGCTTGTAGTCTCTTCCGCTACGGTCTGCATTTATACCGTCTTTAAAGAGGATAGCCTGATATTTATCGTTGCCTAAGAAATTGAGATCGAGCGTCGTTTCCCGGGGGGTCCAGTTGGTCAGGCCTCCGATATACCAGTTTGCACCTTTACGCCGGGCAATGGTTACGTATTCTCCGATTTTCCCTTCCAGAACACGTGTTTCATCCCAGATGACGGGTATGCCGGCAATAAATTCCAGGGATTCTTTTTCACGGAGGTAGTTGCTGGGATTGTCACACAACATATTCAAAGGGGATTCAAAAATAATGTAGGTCGCTAACTGACGGCAGCGTGTACCCTGACTCATCGGTTCGGAATATACCGGCGCATAAGCACCTTTGGCTGCATTCCGCATAGCTCCTTGTGTGTAGTCCATCGGGCCGGCCGCCATGCGAATAAACGGAATAGTAACGTCGTATGTCACAAGGTCTGTAGAAGCCGGAGCCCATTTGGCATTTTCCAGGCCGAATACACCTTCATTGTTGAGCACATTCGGATAAGTGCGTTGTAAGCCCGTCGGTTTATAAATGCCGTGTAAATCCAATACTAAATTATAACGGGCTGCCGTCGCTGCCGCTTCATACACAAAATCAACGACTTGCTGGTCGTCCCGGTCCATAAAGTCAACTTTAAATCCTTTTACACCTATATTGGCATAATGTCTGCATACATTCTCCATATCTTTGCGGAAAGCTTCGTAACCGGCCCAAAGGATAATGCCGACTTCTCTGTCCATGGCATAATTGACCAGTTCCCGGATGTTTATTTCCGGTATGACTTGCAACAGATCGGCCTGTTTATTTACCGCCCAGCCTTCGTCCAGAATCACATATTCGATACCGTTGCGGGAAGCAAAGTCGATGTAATATTTATAGGTGTCGTTGTTGATGCCGGCTTTGAAATCCACGCCGTCGATATTCCAGTCGTTCCACCAGTCCCAGGCCACTTTTCCCGGTTTGATCCAGGTGATGTCTCCGATGCGGGAAGGTGAGGCCAGACGATACACCATGTCGCAGTCTGCCAGTTGCTTGTCGTCGGTGGAAATGACTGCAATTCTCCAGGGGAAATCGCGTTTTCCCTCTACTTTTGCCATGTACGGTTCCCGGGCTGTGACCAGTCCTTGCAACATATTGTGACCGCCTTGTACAACCGTCTTGGGGTAGGGGGCAAATACGCCGGTCAGGGCACGTTCTTTTTGCCCGCTGTTGAGATATAGTCCGGGGTAACTTTCGAGATCCGCCTCTGTGATCAATACTTTTCGGTTCTGTTCCAGTTCTACGACAAGGGGCAGGAACATCAGTTTATCTTTGTCTAACCGGGAAATAGAGGTGTGAGTATATGTATTTTCAAAGGAATTGAAAAATTGAGTTTCGAACGATTTCTCTTTGTCATGGCGGGCTTTTACATAAGGTACAATGGTATTGTAATCTTTATCAAAGCAAAAAGCGGCTTCTTCATTCACAATTGTAAAAGCCTTGTCTGCCAGATTCCGGAAGCGGTAGGCGACGCCGTCGTCGTAGACCCTGAATACCAATCCCCAGTTGCCTTTGAATGTCAATGTCAACTGATTGTAAATGTCGGCAACTTGATTTTTTTTATAAAAAGGGGCTGTGATGATGTTGTCGGCAGTTTGTTTGCTTGTTTTCTGTATGCGGGCATTCTGTCCCCAGATTTCTCCGTTCCCCAGCGTGACAGACAGGGGAGACGGAGCAATAATGGTTTGGTCTCCGGTCTTTACACTCCAGGTAATAATATTTCCGATTTCTACGGTTAATTGCAACCGTCCGTCGGGGGAAGTGATCTGTTCCCGCTTTTGCGCCTGCGTTGAAACGATTCCAACGAATAAAAGAAAAGAAAGTATAATTTTCATAAATAGTCGTTTTTATGAATTCTGAATTGGAAATTTTAACCGGATGTTAAGTGGTTAAAGCACACTTCGCTGATTGAAATTTGTAAATTTCCTTATGCAAATTAATGTAAAAATCAGGATAAATCAAAATTTTACCGTTTTCCGGGCAAAATAAGTCCGTATTTGGATATGAGTAGGAAAGGCTTTATCTTTGATAGCTGAAATGAAACTTATGCTCTCTTATATTTTATATGGCCTGATCTGGCTGGTAAGTTTTTTGCCGTTGTGGTTATTGTACTTGCTTTCGGATGTCTTGTATTATATTATATACTATATTGTAAGATATCGCCGGGAAGTGGTGTGGGTTAATCTGCGTAATTCTTTTCCGGAAAAAAATGAAGCTGAATTGCGGAGAATCGAGCGGCGCTTTTACCGCAATCTGTGTGATTTTTTCGTAGAAATGTATAAGCCCTGGCATATGTCGGAACGGGCGATCCGCCGCCGTTGTGTATTCAAGCATGTCGAAATATTACAGCGTTATTTCGATGCCGGAAAAAGTGTGATAGGAGTATTGGGACATTATGGAAACTGGGAATGGATGGCGTCTTTTTCGTTATGGATGAAAGGAGATGTTGATTTTTATACCTTATACAAACCGCTTCATGATAAGGTGATGAATCGCCTGATGATACGTGTCCGCTCCCGTTTCGGGGCGAAGCCGGTTCCGAAGAAGGAGGTATTCAGACGGCTGGCCCGGGATTGTCAGCAGGGACATTTGTTTTTGGCCGGTTTTATCGGAGATCAGACTCCCGATAGCGGTAATCTGAATTTTTGGATGGAGTTTTTGCATCAGGATACGCCGGTATTGGAAGGAACAGAACGGATTGCGACGAAATTTAATCTTCCGGTTATTTCTTTACGCATGAGGAGGGTGAAACGGGGATATTATGAGGTTGATTTCGTGAATTTGTGTGAAGAACCTGTGAAACTGCAACCCGGGGAATTGACTCGGATGCATATGCGCCTGTTGGAACAGCAGATACAGGAAGCCCCTGAATATTGGCTGTGGTCCCATCGCCGATGGAAACACAAGCGGAATGTAAATCGCTGATGGTAAATTGTTCCGGAGTATTTTCCTGCAGAATTCACATTTTCAACTTTTAAATCTCCGAATTTTCAAATCTTGAATATATGGCACGGGTAGCGGTAATTATTTTAAATTGGAACGGCCGGCATTTGCTGGGAGAATATTTGCCGTCTGTTATCCGGAATACGAATCCGGCCTTGGGACGGGTTGTCGTTGCCGATAACTGCTCTACGGATGATTCATTGGCGTTACTAGCTGACGGATTTCCGGATGTGGATGTCATTCGGTTCTCTGAAAATTACGGTTTTGCCGGCGGATATAACCGGGCGATTGCACAGGTGGAAGAAGAGTATGTCGTTTTGTTGAATAGTGACGTAGAGGTGGCTCCGGGATGGTTAGAACCCATGATAGCTCTTTTGGACGGAGACTCCGGACTTGCGGCCGTCCAGCCTAAAGTACTTGCCTGGAAGGAAAAGAAACGGTTTGAATATGCAGGGGCCTGCGGCGGGTATATCGATAAGTGGGGATTTCCTTTTTGCCGCGGACGTATATTGGATACGACGGAGAAGGATGAAGGGCAATATGATGACGTGGCTGAAGTATTTTGGTGTACCGGGGCGGCTCTTTGTATCCGCCGGGACGTCTATTTAACCTGTGGTGGCTTGGATGAGCGTTTTTTTGCCCACATGGAAGAAATCGACCTTTGCTGGCGTTTGCGTAATAGGGGGTATACTTTGAAAGTTGAACCTGAATCTGTGGTTTATCATTTGGGAGGGGGGTCTTTACCGATGAATCACCCGCGTAAATTGTTTCTGAATTATCGTAACAATTTACTGATGATGTATAAAAATCTGGATGCTGCGAATTGGCGGCGGGTAATATGGTGGCGCCGTTTACTGGATTCGGCGGCGTTTGCACTTTTTTTGTTAAAAGGACAATGGGCCAATGCCCGTTCTGTGTGGGAGGCTTACCGGGCTTTTCGTAAATTGAAAAAAGAATATACTGAAGGAACGGGAAACCGGAAAGATAAGTGTATCTATAAAAAAAGTATTGTGTATGCTTATTTTATCAGGAAAATGCGTCGTTTTTCGGATTTGCAACAAGGGTGGAGATAAAAAATAATGTGGAAAGTAAACCTTTCGATCAGATATTTGTCAATATAAAGAGAATAGAATAAAATTTCCGGCATGGAGGACAAGGAGATTATAGAACTTTTTCATCTTAAGAATAAAAAGGAAGAAGCCTTTCGCTTGCTTGTAGATGAGTATAAGGAAAAGCTTTATTGGCATATCCGGAAAATTGTGCTCAGTCATGAAGATTGCAACGATATTCTACAGAATGTTTTTGTAAAAGTATGGCAGGGATTGAAAGAATTTAGGTATGAAGCGAAATTGTATACCTGGATGTACCGGATTGCGACGAATGAAGCGATTAATTTTCTGAATGAAAAGCGGCGGAAAGTATTTGGAAATTCGTCTGAAATTACGGATGTATTGGAGAATACGCTTGAGAGTGACCCTTGGTTTTGCGGAGACGAAATTCAGGCAGAATTACAACGGGCTATTTTAAAATTGACGGATCGCCAACGCTTGATATTCAATATGAAGTATTTTGACGATATGACGTATGAAGATATTGCAGAGGTATTGGATGTTGCGGTAGGAACATTGAAAGCGACGTATCACAATGCCGTGAAAAAAATAGAAGAAAGTATGCGAATAGCCGATAACTGTTTCTGATGGTTCAACCTTAAAATTTGGAGCAATGGAAAACTTTGACGATAAATATAAAAAGAAAAATCCTTTCTCGGTTCCGGATGGATACTTCGATCATTTGACGGATCAGGTGATGGAACGGGTTAAAGAGGAGAAAAAGCCCCGGCGGACAAGTTTTGTACATATACTAAAGCCTTATATCGGTTTGGCTGCCATATTTTTATTGGCCCTGTTTGTGGTGCAGATTGTCCTGCCCCGTTTTATAGATAATTCCCGCATGCTGAAAAAGGAAAGTACGGAAGTTGTACAGGAGGCAAGTGACAGGAAAGAGGATATAGAGCTGGATAGTAGTTTTAATCCAACCAGCGAGGAAATATTGGAATATCTTTCAACGGAGGTGAATAGTTATGATTTGATTTATGCTGAACTTTATTAATAGGATGATGAAATATTTGTTAATAATTATAGGTTTGTTGTCGGGTACGACACTATGGGCGCAAAATAATAAATTGAGTGAAGAAAAGCGCGATGAATTCGAGGCTCAGAAAGCTGCATTTTTTACGCAGGCTTTGGATCTTACACCTCAGGAGGCTGTCTCATTCTGGCCTTTATACAACGAGATGTTTAAAAAAATCCGGGAAAAAGATATGGAGATGCGTAAAAAAGCGAAGGTCATGCGGGAGACCAAAAACCTGACGGAAGCCGATGCACGTAAATATGTCGAGGGGTCTTTGGCTGCGGAACAGCAAATGCTGGATATCAAGAAACAATATTATCAGAAATTACTGGAAGTTATCCCGGCTAAAAAAATTGCGAAATTGGACTGGGTAGAACGTAAATTTCACAGGCAATTGTTGGATAAAATGCGTAAATGCTCGCAGCCTTCCAAATAAGCCGCGAAGATTTGCGGACCATCGTTAAAAAAATGATGCAAAAGTTTGCTGATTTAATTTAAAGCACTACTTTTGTGGACGCAATTCAGCACAGAACATCAAGGAGAGATGGGTGAGTGGCTGAAACCAACAGTTTGCTAAACTGTCGTATCCGATT